>Ga0116226_10000108_pt1 | contig 59390 bp, 55 predicted proteins | sample S1TSphfallax_FD_89692 | JGI IMG/M metagenome (GOLD analysis project Ga0116226, IMG submission 89692) | Host-associated microbial communities from peat moss isolated from Minnesota, USA - S1T2_Fa - Sphagnum fallax MG | ecosystem: Host-associated > Plants > Peat moss > Unclassified | place: USA... | reverse complement strand
TCACGGTCTTTGAGGGATCCCGCCGTCAGCGGCTCCGTTCCGTCCCAAAGCGCTTGCGCAAGGCGCAGGTATTCCGCCAGGACCGCGTCGAGCTCGGGCGAACTCTCCATCTCGAACAAGGTCGACTTCTTGAGCCGGCTGCGTCGAATGACGTCGAGGTCGGAGAAGCGAGCCATCGTCTTGAGGCCCACTTTGTCGTTGAACTTGTCGATTTGATCGGTCGCGGCGCTGCGGTTGGCGATGACGCCGCCCAGGCGTACGGCGTAGTTCTTCGACTTGGCATGGATCGCCGCGACGATGCGATTCATCGCGAAGATGGAGTCGAAGTCGTTGGCCGTGACGATCAGTGCGCGGTCGGCGTGCTGTAACGGCGCGGCAAACCCTCCGCAGACGACGTCGCCGAGCACGTCAAAGATCACCACATCGGTGTCCTCGAGCAAATGATGCTCCTTGAGCAGCTTGACCGTCTGACCGACGACATAGCCGCCGCAGCCGGTGCCGGCCGGCGGACCGCCCGCCTCGACGCACATGACGCCGTTGTAGCCCTGGTAGACGAAGTCCTCGACGCGCAGCTCTTCGGAATGAAAATCGACGGATTCCAGCACGTCGATGACCGTCGGCACGAGCGTCTTCGTCAGGGTGAACGTCGAGTCGTGCTTTGGATCGCAGCCGATCTGCAACACGCGCTTGCCGAGCTTGGAAAAAGCCACGGAGAGGTTCGATGATGTCGTGCTCTTGCCGATGCCCCCCTTGCCGTAGACCGCGAACACCTTCGCATTGCCGATCTTGAGGTTGGGATCCAATGGAACCTGCACGCTCCCTTCGCCATCGGCGGGAAGCTTCGGGCGGTGTTTGATCGACGCGACCGGTTCGGCTGCGAATGTCATGCGGCTACTCCTTCGTAAATGCCTTCCAGTCTGTCTTCCAACTCTTCGCCGGCGGCGCGCAGCGCGGCCAGCGTCTTTTCATCGGGCTTCCAGAAATTGCGGTCCGAGGCTTCCAACAGTCGGTTGGCAACCTTGGCGGAGGCGGTGGGATTGAGCCTCGCCAAGCGCGCGCGCATTTCGGGATCCAGCATGAAAGTCTGCGTGATTTGCTGATAGACCCAGGGCTGGACTTCGCCGGTGGTCGCGGACCATCCCATGGTGTTCGTCAAATGCACCTCGATTTGGCGCACGCCCTCGTAGCCGTGCTCCAGCATCCCTTCGTACCACTTCGGATTCAAGGTCCGCGTGCGGGTCTCCAGGGAAACCTGTTCGGACAGCGTGCGGATCGCACCGGTGCCCGTGGTCTGGTCGGAGATGTAGACCGGTGTCGTTGCTCCACCTTTGGCGCGCTTGACGGCACTGTTGATGCCCCCCAGCGTGTCGAAGTAGGTGTCGACGGTCGTTACACCGAGTTCGACGGAATCGAGATTTTGGTAGGTCAAGCTGACGTCGGCGAGCACGCTGCTCAGCAGCTTCGCGTGTTGCACGGGCCGGCCCGTGCGCCCATAGGCGAAGCTCTTGCGCCGCGTGTAGGTTTCGGCCAGTTCGTTCTCTTCGTCCCACTGACTGTTCTCGATCAAGTGGTTGACGTTCGAGCCGTAGGTGCCGTCCGCATTGCCGTATACGCGCAGCGAGGCGGTCTCGAGATCGCAGCCATGCTCCTGCATGTAACGCAGCGCATGCTTGCGAATGAAGTTCTGGCTATCCGGCTCGTCGGCAGATGCGGCCAGAAACGAGGCCTCCGCGAGCAGCTTGATTTGCAAGGGCAACAGATCCCGGAAAATGCCCGACAGGGTCACCATCACGTCGACCCGCGGCCGACCGAGCTCGGCGAGCGGAATCAGCGTCGCGCCGGCAATGCGGCCATAGCCGTCGAACCGGGGACGCGCGCCGATCAAGGACAGGGCCTGGCCGATCGGGGCGCCTTCGGTCTTGAGGTTGTCCGTGCCCCAGAGCACGAGCGCCACGGTCTCCGGAAACCCGTTTCCGTCCGCCAGATGCCGTTCGATGAGCTTGGTCGCCTGCCGTGCACCATCCATGACCGCAAACGCGCTCGGGATCTTGAACGGGTCGAAACCATGGAGGTTCCGCCCCGTCGGAAGCACGGCCGGCGTGCGCACGACGTCGCCGCCGGGGGCGGGGCGGATGAAACGCCCGTCGAGCGCGCGGAGGATAGCGTCAACCTCCGGATTCTCGCCCAACAGCTCATTCGTCCGGGCCATTTCCTTGAACAGGGTCAGATTCGTCTCGTTCGCCTCGAGACCCGCGAGCGCGAGCGCGGCTTCCGGTGCGTCGCCCGCGACCAGGCTCGCCACGGACTCGCGCGACGGGCGGGCGCTGTGGGCGCCCTCGGCCATTGCCATGAGGAAGTCGACCCGCTCGGTCGAAGTGGCGGCCTTGCCGACCACGTGCAGGCCGTGAGGGATCAAGCTGTATTCGAGTTCCAGCATCTGCGCGCCGAGCTTGCCGATCATCGCGCCGTCATCCGTGCCCCAGGCCGGTTCGACCTTGGCGAGGTTCAGCGCAGCCGCCTGAGACTGGATCATGGCGACGAGCGATTCGAGGTCGCTGCCGCTGCCGTCGCCCTTGGTCAGGCCGCGCCAGCTTTCGATCGAGGACTTGAGGTCCACGAGTCCCTTGTAAAGACCTGCATTGGCGACCGGCGGCGTCAGATAGCTGATCAGGGTCGCGCCGATCCGGCGCTTCGCGATCGTGCCCTCGGAGGGATTGTTCGAGGCGTAGAGATAAATGTTCGGCATGTCGCCGATCATCCGGTCCGGCCAATCCGTCTCGGACATGCCGCTTTGCTTGCCCGGCATGAATTCCAGCGCCCCGTGCGTGCCGAAATGCAGCACCGCGTGCGCGCCGAAGTCCTCGCGCAGGAAACGGTAGAAGGCCGAGAAGGCATGCGTCGGGGCGAAGCCCTTCTCGAACAGCAGGCGCATCGGGTCACCCTCGAAGCCGAAGGCTGGCTGGATCCCGACGAAGATGTTGCCGAAGCGTTCGCCGAGCACGTGGATCGCGGAGCCGTCGCTTTGCTGACGACCGGGAGCGGGGCCCCACTGCGCCTCGATCTCGCGCAGGTAACGCTCGCGGCGCACGTGATCGCTCGCCGGTATGCGTTTGTGCACGTTGGCCATGGCACCGAACTGGGACGCATTGCCATTGATGATCCTCTCCCGCAGGGTATCGACGTCCGCCGGCACGTCGACGCGGTAGCCGGCGTTCTTCATGGAGTCGAGCGTGCGATAAAGCGATTCGAACACGGACAGATACGCAGCCGTGCCGGTGTTGCCTGCGTTCGGGGGGAAGTTGAACAATACGATGCCGACCTTGCGCTCGCCGCGGCTCGCCCGACGCATCGCGACGAGCTTGGAGACGCGAGCAGCCAGCATGATCGCCCGCTCCGGGCAGGAGTGCATGTCGGCGGGCGCGTCCGACGCTTTGAAGGTGCAGCCATGATGACAACCCGCGCAGGTCACGCCGGCCGCGCCCGGCCGTCCGCCGAACACCATCGGGCCGATCGCACCGTCCAGTTCCGGGATCGCGACCATGATCGTGCTCTCGACCGGCAACAGGCCGCGCTCCGAGTCGCCCCACTGGGAGAGCGTCTGAAATTCCAAGGGATGCGCCGCGAGATAAGGTACATCTAGCTTCGCGAGGGCATCTTCGGCCGCCTGCGAGTCGTTGTAGGCCGGTCCGCCGACCAAGGAGAAACCGGTCAACGAAACCATCGCGTCGATCTGCGTGATGCCGTCACGGACGAAAAACTTGTCGATCGCCGGCCTCGAATCGAGCCCGGAGGCAAAGGCGGGGATGACGCGCAAGCCTTTGGCTTCGAGCGCCGCGATTACGCCATCGTAGTGGGCGGCGTTGCCGGCAAGCAGATAAGACCGCAGCATCAGAACGCCGACCGTGCCCTTGGGTCCCGGCGCGAACGGAATGTCGGAGACCTCTTCGCTGTAACGCCCCTGCAGGCGCGGGTGGTATACACCGACTTCCGGATAGGCCACGGGCGGGGCGACCTTGGCGGTCGACTGCAGGACGGCGCGCGGGCCCGCCGAGTAGCGGCTGACCAGATAGCGCACCATGTTGAGAATATTGTCCTCGGAACCGGCGAGCCAGTACTGCAGGGACAGAAAATAGGCGCGCACGTCCTGCGCGGTGCCCGGAATGAAACGCAGCATCTGCGGGATCCGGCGCAGCATTTTCATTTGTTCGGCGCCGCCGGTCGCGGCCTTCTTCTTGCCGCTGCCGCGCAGGCGCTTGAGCAGCGCCATCGGGCCGCTCTGCGTGCCGTCCATGCTGAAGCGTCCGATGCGCGTGAGCTTCACGACCTCGGAGGCCGACATCATGCAGACCATGGCATCACACTTCTCGCGGCGCGCCTTCAGCGCATCGAGCAGGGGTTGCCAGTGATCCTCGAGAAACAACATCGTGACGACGACGATGTCGCCGTGTGCAATCGCCTCCAAGCAATGTTCCAGCGCGCCGGGATCCGAGCCCCATTCGTCGGCCGCATGGATTTCCAGCGACAAGCCCGGCCACTCTTGCGCGAGAGCTTGCTTCGCGCGCATCGTCGCCGTGGACAGATGACTGTCCATGGTCACGATGACGAAACGAGTCCTCGTCGGTTCAGCGGCTGTAGTGAGCTTTTGCATCGTATAGCGTCTCCACGGTGATCAACTCGACCGAACGTTCGGCGGCGTATCGTTCGGTATTTCGTCGCGCTTTTCCGCGCACGAAAAATGGAATCTTCCCCAATTCCTTTTCGGCTTCCGGCGCCCAGACCCGCACGGCGGGTGCAGCGGAGGACTGCGCCTGGGGTTTGACGGTGGCCGTCGAACCCAAATGCGATGCAGGAGCCGCGTCGTTGAACTCGAAATCCCCACGAAACATCGTCAACAAATGCTCTTCCAAACCCATCATCAAGGGGTGTACCCAGGTGTCGAAGATCACGTTCGCGCCTTCGAACCCCATCTGCGGCGAATAACGCGCCGGGAAGTCCTGAACGTGCACGGGCGCCGAGATGACCGCGCAGGGAACGCCGAGTCGCTTGGCGATGTGCCGCTCCATCTGCGTTCCTAGCACGAGTTCGGGCTGCAGCTCAGCGACTTTGGCCTCGACCTGCAGATAATCGTCGCTGATCAGGGCCTCGATGCCGTAGAGTTTCGCCGCTTCGCGTACTTCGCGCGCGAACTCGCGCCCATAGGTGCCGAGCCCCACGACCGTGAAGCCGAGTTCCTGCGAGGCAATGCGCGCTGCAGCGATCGCATGGGTCGCATCGCCGAACACGAACACCCGCTTGCCGGTCAGATACGTCGAATCGACCGAATGCGAGTACCAACTCGAATGCGAGGGCGCGCCGTGCAGCGCCGGCGCCGGGTCCGTGCCGGCCAGGGCCGCAACCTCGGCGATGAATTCGCGCGTTGCGCCGAGACCGATCGGGATCGTCTTGACGACCGGCTGATCGAAGGTCCGTGCCAGCCACTGCGCGGCCTGAAATCCGGTCTCCGGATACAGCAAGACGTTGAAATCCGCCTCACCGAGGCGCGCGAGATCGGCAGGCGCGGCGCCGAGCGGAGCGACGACGTTCACATCGACAGCGAGCTGTTCGAGTATCTGGGTTACCGCGCGGATGTCGTCACGATGGCGGAAGCCGAGGGCCGTAGGCCCTAGAATATTGCAGCTTGCCCGCTCGCCGGGTTCCCGCGGGGGGCGTTTGAAGCCGGGCGGCGGTGCATCGGGAGAGGCCATCGCGCGCACGATTTGGTAGAAGGTTTCCGCGGCACCCCAGTTTTCTTTTTTCTGGTAGGACGGCAGCTCGAGCGGCACGACCGGGATCGGCAGGTGCAGGGCTCGCGCCAAGCCGCCCGGGTCGTCCTGGATCAACTCCGCAGTGCAGGAGGAGCCGACGAGCATCGCCTTCGGCGCGAAACGATCGTAGGCGTCCTGGGCCGCCCGCTGAAACAATCCGGCGGTATCGCCGCCGAGATCTCGTGCCTGGAACGTCGTGTAGGTCACCGGCGGACGGCGCGGGAGACGCTCGATCATCGTGAACAACAAATCCGCATAGGTGTCCCCTTGGGGCGCATGCAGCACGTAATGCACGTCGCGCATGGCAGTCGCAATCCGCATGGCTCCCACGTGCGGCGGTCCTTCGTAGGTCCAGACGGTCAGCTGCATGGCTCAGGCCACCAGCCGGGTGCGGCGGACGAGGGGTCGCGCGAAGAGCTCGGCGAGATCGCCGGCCTGATTGAATCCCTGGATCGGCGTGAACACCAATTCGATCGACCATTTCGTCGTGAGTCCCTGGGCTTCGAGCGGATTCGCCAAGCCGAGACCACAGACCACGAGATCGGGTCGCGCGGCGTGGCATCGATCCAGCTGGTTCTCGACATGCTGACCCTCGACGAGCTGGGTGCCGGCGGGCAATAAGGCCAGCTCGGATGCCAGATGGGCGCGGTGTAGAAAGGGCGTGCCCACTTCGACCAGTTCCATGCCTAATTCGGTCGCGAGAAAACGGGCGAGGGGAATTTCGAGTTGCGAATCCGGAAAAAAGAAAATGCGCTTGCCGGCGAGGTGTTCGCGATAGCGCGTCAGGGAACGCTGCGCGCGCTCATAGGCCGGTTGAGTTACACGGGTGAACACGCTGGCATCGATGCCCCAGGCGGTGGCGGCGGCCTGCAGCCAGGCGCGCGTGCCCTCCGCTCCCAGCGGAAACGGGGCAGGCAGGTGCTTCGCACCGCGCTCTTCGAGCGCCCGTGCGGTGTCGGCGAGAAAGGGCTGCGCCAGCAGGAAGCGGGTACCCGGACCCACGGCCGGCAGCTCCGTGGAGCGGCGCGGCGGAAAGAAATGGACGTTGACCAGCCCCAGGGCCGAGAACAGTGTGAGCATCTGATCCTCGACGACGTCCGCGAGCGCACCGACGACCAGGAGATTCGCGGCGGCGCCGGGCACCTGTGTGGGCAAGCTCGGCACGAGCGACGCGAGACAGGCATCCTCGCCCTGGGTGAACGTTGTCTCGATGCCGCTGCCCGAATAATTGAGCACTCTCACTTGCGGCGAGAAGCGGCCCGACAAGCGCAGCGCGGCGCGGGACAAATCGAGTTTGATCACTTCCGAGGGGCAGGAACCCACCAGAAAGAGCAGCTTGATGTCCGGACGGCGGGATAGCAGTTGGGTCACGACCCGGTCGAGTTCTTCGTTCGCATCGGCAAGACCCGCCAGGTCGCGCTCGTCGATGATCGCGGTCGCGAACCGCGGTTCGGCGAAAATCATGACGCCCGCGGCCGATTGGATCAGATGCGCGCAGGTTCGGGATCCGACGACCAGGAAAAACGCATCTTGGATCTTGCGGTGCAGCCAGATGATGCCGGTGAGACCGCAGAATACCTCGCGCTGTCCGCGCTCGGCAGAGAGACGCAGATCCGCGCGGACCAAGGGCTTGACCGTGGCGCAGGCCTCGCCGCTGCCGCTCGTACTCACGCTGCCGGAGATCGTGCTCATGTGACCGATCCCGCGACGCCGGCCCCGGTCAATGCTGATTCCTGAGAATTCGCCGCCGCGGTGGAGCGATTCCCCTCGAGGCGGGCAGCCCGAAGTTTGAGCAAAAACTGCGTTGCGTTAATAAGGTAGGCGGAATAGGCTAGGAGCGCGATGTACATCTGGTAGCGGGCATGCAACGAGCCGAATAAGAGCGCGCCGAGATAAGCCGTATGGAAGCCCACGACGAACATGCTGACCACGTCTTCCCAGAAGAACGCGGCCGCGAATAAGTATTTTCCGAAGACAGCCCGCTCCCAAATGCAACCCGTGACCATGATCGTGTACAGAACGACCGTTTTGAGGAGCACGGAGGCCGTTGCGGCCCAATACCCGTTGCCCGTCACCAAGAAGCGCACCACGAGGGCGGCGCTGACGACGAACACCAAGAACTGGATCGGAGCGAGCACTCCCTGGACCAAGGTCCAAGGGGTTTCATCGCGCCGGCGTCTCTCTTCTGGTGTGTATAGACCCATGGATTTCAAGCTTTGTGGCAAAGACCTGGCAACCGCATGTGTGAACCCTATTCCCCTTCGGTCCCATCTGTCAACAAAACTATACGTAAAGGAAACTTGACAACTAGGCGCGGAGTTGAGAAGGTTTGACTCGCGCCGGTCTTGTTTGTGTTTCGAGTAGACGAAATGGAACGATTTCAATCGATTCATCAACGACCTCCTCAGAAGTAAGGGGGCTGGCGCAACACGCGGGACCGCTGAACGCGTTCATTGGAGGGTAGGAACCAATGGGTAATGGAGACTTGTCGAAAGAGTGGGCCGGTGAGGGGGCCCAGGACGATCGGGCTTGCGAGGCGATGCCAGCGGCCTTGTCGGATTCCCAGGCTCGGATGGCGCGGTTGATCCGCACGATAGAAGGGGAAATTGTGCCGAGATTGGTGCTGTCGAGGCGTGAAGCCAAGCCGATCGAAGTCGTGCGAGTGCGCCAAGCACGCATGCCGGACGGCACGGACGTGGCTGAACTGGTGCGCTTGCTGCTGCATCATGACGTCAGCGTGGCGTCTGCCTATGTCGATACGGTGCGCCAACGCGGAGCTTCGCTCGAGATGATCTGCCTGGATCTACTCGCACCGGCCGCGCGGGAGCTCGGTAATCGATGGGAAGAGGACGAATGCGATTTCATGCAGGTGACGGTCGGCCTGTGCCGGCTGCACCAGCTGCTGCGCGAACTGAGCCCCGAGTTCAGCGTCGGCGAAAACGAAAGGACCGGCGATCGGCGCATATTGCTCGCCACCTGTCCGGGCGATCAGCATACTTTCGGGATTGCGCTGGTCGCGCAATTCCTGCGGCGCGCGGGCTGGGACGTCTGGCATGAGTTCCTCGCCTCGAGCGCCGAGATCCTCGATGTCTGCAGCCAGCACTGGTTCTCGGTCGTGGGCCTTTCGGTTGCAACCGAAACGCGGCTCGATGTCCTGACCGACACCATCGGTGCGATCCGACGCGCGTCGCGCAATCGCGGCGTCGGCATCATGGTGGGTGGTCCCATCTTGATCGAGAAGCCGGAGTTGGCGGCCCTCGTGGGCGCCGATGCCACGGCTGTCGACGGGCATCAGGCGGTTGCGCGCGCGGAACAGATCTTTACGACTTTCGGCGCCACGCATTGAGCGCGGTGCGATCAAGGGCGGTTTGGGGCGAATGGTCGCGGCTTCCGTATTTCAAGAGGTCTTGTGAAGCAGTTTAGTGTTGCTAAAAAATGGTTCCGGAATATCGACAGCGAAACTGCCGGCAAACTGATCACGATCGCCTCGGACGTTGCTCTGGTCGTTTCGGACAGCGAAAAAGGCATCATTCGCGACGTATCGTTCGGCAGCGATGAACTCGCCGTCGAGGTGGCGGCGGACTGGATAGGCAAGACCTGGGCGGATACGGTCACGGTCGAGAGTCGTCACAAAGTCGAGGCGCTGCTGCGCGACTCCAAGGGTTCCGGCATGCCGCGTTGGCGCATGGTCAATCATCGCGGCGAGAACGGGGTCGATCTGCCGGTCTTGTACGCGGCATTGAAAGTGGACGAGGGCGGTCAGGTCGTCGCCTTCGGCCGGAGCATGCGGCCCATGGCCACGCTGCAGCAACAGCTGGTCAGCGCGCAACAATCCATGGAGCGTGAATACTTGAAGCTGCGTCAGGCGGAGGCACGTCACCGGCTGTTGTTCCAGGTGTCCGCCGAAGCCGTCCTGATCGTGGATGCAACGTCTCGCAAGGTTCTCGAAGCCAACCCCGCGGCGGGCAATCTGCTCGGCGAGGGCAGTAAACGCCTCGTCGGCCGGACATTTCCGGACGGTTTCGACGAGCTCAGCAATCAGGCCCTTCAGGGTCTGCTCGGGGCGGTCAAAGCCACGGGGCGCACTGACACGGTCGATGTTCGTTCGGCCGATGGCCTGCGCGAGTTCTCGGCGGCCGCGTCCTTGTTTCGCGAGGAGCGCACGTCGTATTTCCTGATTCGTTTGTCGGCACTTGACGGTGCCGCCTCGAGCACGGGTATCCCGAAACAGAAGTCGAAGGTGCTCGAGATCGTCGCGAGCGCTCCCGAAGGCTTCGTCGTCACCAATCTCGATGGCCGGATTCTGTTTGCGAATCGCGCCTTCCTCGATCTCGCCCAGCTCGCGACCGAAGAGCAAGCCCGCAACGAATCCCTCGAGCGCTGGTTGGGCCGTCCCGGCGTCGATTTCAATCTTCTGACCGCGCAGCTGCGGGAGCATGGTTCCCTGCGGCTGTTCGCAACGCAATTGCGCGGTGAATTCGGCTCCAGCGTCGACGTCGAAATTTGCGCGGTCTCGGTCGTCGATGGTGAGGATCCCTGCCTCGGCTTCACGATCCGGGACGTCGGTCAGCGCGTGACCTTCGATCGTCAGATCAGCCGCGACAAGCCGCGCTCCGTCGCGCAATTGACCGAGTTGGTCGGTCGGGTGCCGCTCAAGGACCTCGTGCGCGAATCGACCGACATGATCGAGAAGTTGTGCATCGAGGCGGCTCTCGAGATCACGGGCGACAATCGTGCCTCGGCCGCTGAAATCCTCGGGCTCAGCCGGCAGAGCCTTTATGCGAAGCTGCGACGTTACGGACTGGGCGAGCTCGCCTCGGCCGACAGCGAGCAGTTCGAATAACCCAAAGAATCAGTCACCGCCATGTCCCGTCCCGCATCTCAGGCCATGGTTGCCGAATTTCCGACTCCAGGCGTCGTACTCGAACTGCTGAAGCCGATCACCTGGTTCCCGCCGATGTGGGCCTTCGGCTGCGGCGTCGTCTCCGCGGCCACGGGTTTTCAGGGGCGCTGGGTCTCGATCGTCGTCGGCATCATTTTGTGCGGACCCTTGCTCTGTGCGACCAGCCAGGCCGTGAACGACTGGTTCGACCGCCACGTCGATGCCATCAACGAGCCGAATCGGCCGATACCCTCGGGCCGTATGCCGGGACGCTGGGGGCTCTACGTCGCGATTTTGTGGACTGGGCTGTCGCTACTGTGCGCCGCCAGTCTCGGCAGCTGGGTGTTCTGGGCCGCCAGCGTCGGATTGCTGCTTGCCTGGGCCTATAGCGCTCCGCCGATCCGCCTGAAGATGAACGGCTGGTGGGGCAACGCGGCCTGCGCGCTCTGCTACGAGGGCTTCGCCTGGGTCACGGGCGCGGCGGTCATGTCTGGGGGCGCAACGCCGCAAGCGAAGACTTTGGCGCTCGCTGCGCTCTATAGTCTCGGCGCCCACGGCATCATGACCCTGAACGACTTCAAGTCGATCGAGGGCGATCGCAGCCTGGGTGTTGCATCTCTGCCCGCTCAAATGGGCCCGGAACTCGCGGGTGAAGTTGCCTGCCTGCTGATGGCATTCGCGCAGATCTTGGTGGTCGCGCTGCTCGCGCTCTGGGGCTTGCCAGTGTTCGCCGCGATCGTGGCCGCATCCCTGGGTGCGCAATTGGTGTTGATGCGCCGGCTGTTGACCAAGCCGCGTGAACTCGCGCCCTGGTATCAGGGCACCGGCGTGTCGCTGTACGTGCTCGGGATGATGGTGAGCGCGGTCGGCTTGCGGTATCTCGTGCCATGAGTGCAGTCATGTCCTCTGCGGTGCCCGCCTTCTCGAGCGAGAGACGCGATCTGCCCTGGCTCACGATCTTCCGGCTGGGACTCGTGCAAGCGGCCCTGGGCTCGATCGTCGTCCTGGTCACCTCGACCCTCAATCGCGTCATGGTCGTCGAGTATTCCCTGCCGGCGACGCTGCCCGGCGCCTTGGTTGCGCTGCACTATGCGATACAGATCATCCGCCCCCGATTCGGGTTTGGCTCGGACGCAGGCGGCAGGCGCACGCCCTGGATCGTCGGCGGCCTGGTCGTGCTGTTCGGCGGCAGCATCGCCTGTGCGGTCGCCGCGCCGCTGATTTCGACCCAGCCGGTCATCGGTCTGCCGCTCGCGATCGGCGCGTACGCGCTCGTCGGCCTCGGCGTCGGCGCCTCCGGCACTTCTTTACTGGTCCTCCTCTCACAACGAGTCGATGCCACGCGTCGCGCGGCCGCGGCGACGATCATGTGGGTACTCATGATCTTCGGCTTCGCCGTGACCTCGACGCTCGTCGGCCGTTTCCTCGACCCGTATTCGCCGCAACGCTTGCTGGTGGTGATCTCGTCGGCCGCGGCGATTGCGCTCGCGCTCGCCCTGATCGCCATCTGGCGCGTCGAGCGTGACGCGCGGATCGGGCCTTCGGAAGGCGCCGAGACGCTGGGCGTCTCGCGGCCCACGGACGGATTTTCATTCGGCTTGGCTTTACGTCAGGTCTGGCAGGAACCGCGTGCACGTTCGTTCACCCTGTTCGTGTTCATTTCCATGCTCGCCTACAGCGCGCAGGAACTGCTGCTCGAGCCGTTCGCCGGACTGGTGTTCGGATTCACCGTCGGCTCCTCGGCCAAACTCTCGGGCCTGGAACATTCGGGTGTCATGCTCGGCATGATCAGCGTCGGACTCGCCTGCAGCGGGCCCCTGCGCTTTGGTTCACTGCGGTCCTGGACTTTGGGCGGTTGCGTCGTCTCGGCGGTCGCGCTGCTCACGCTGGCGGCGGCCGATTGGATCGGTCCGGCGTGGCCACTACGCTCCAGCGTCTTTGGATTGGGCCTCGGCAACGGTATTTTCGCCGTGGCGGCGATCGGTTCGATGATGGAACTCGCGCATGAGGGCCGCGCCGGTCGGGCCGGGGTGCGCATGGGTCTTTGGGGTGCAGCCCAGGCCGTGGCATTCGGTTTGGGCGGCTTGTTCGGCACCTCGATCGTCGATCTCGTACGCCTGCTGTTCGGCTCGCCGATGCTAGCCTTCGGTGTCGTCTTCAGCGCCGAAGCGGCGCTGTTCCTCCTGGCCGCGGTCTATGCCGCGCAGATCAACTCCCTGTCACAACGCGGCGCACCCGCGAACTCAACGGTGGTACCCATATGAGCAATACGCTGCAGACATTCGATGTGGTGGTGATCGGTGGCGGCCCTTCGGGCGCAACCGCGGCTACGGATCTGGCCCGTCAGGGTCTCTCGGTGATGCTGCTCGATCGGGCAGGTCGCATCAAGCCTTGCGGCGGCGCCATTCCGCCGAAGGCGATGGAGGAGTTCGAGATTCCCGAGGCCCTGTTGGTCGCCAAGGTGAACTCGGCACGCATGATTTCGCCCAAGGACGTCGCGGTCGACATGCCCATCGACGGTGGCTACGTCGGCATCGTCGATCGAGAAACCTTCGATGAGTGGTTGCGTCAGCGCGCGAAAGCGCTCGGCGCGGATTTGCGCCGCGGCACCTTCGAACGCATCGACCGCGACGCCGATGGCGTGGCCGTCGTTCATTATCGGGCCAACGCCGGCGATGGGGAGGCGGGTGCCGCGCCAACGGCCGGCGCGGTGCGCGCGAAAGCAATCATCGGCGCCGATGGCGCGATGTCCCAGGTCGCGAAGCAGTGCGTGCCGGGCGCCGACAAGATTCGCTACGTCGCCGCTTATCACGAAATCGTGCGCGCGCCCAAAGCAACCTACAAGGTCGCGGGTAAAGCTGCGGGTCACGATTACAGCGCGACGCGTTGCGACGTTTACTATCAGGGCAAGCTGTCGCCGGACTTTTATGCGTGGATCTTCCCGCACGGCGACACGGCCAGTGTCGGGGTCGGCAGCGCGAACAAAGGCTTCTCCCTGCGCAGCGCTGTCGGCGCTTTGCGCCAGGTCACGGACCTGCACGGCATGGAGACGATCCGTCGCGAAGGTGCTCCGATCCCGATGAAGCCACTGCCTCGGTGGGACAACGGGCGCGACGTCGTGCTGGCGGGCGACGCCGCAGGGGTCGTGGCGCCGGCCTCAGGCGAGGGGATTTACTATGCGATGGCGGGCGGCCGGTTTGCGGGTGCCGCGGTCATGGAATTGCTCGCCAGCGGCAACCCCAAGGCACTGCGCATTGCGCGGCGCCGTTTCATGAAGGCCCATGGCAAAGTCTTCTTCGTGCTCGGCATCATGCAACGCTTCTGGTACTCCAGCGACAAACGGCGTGAGCGCTTCGTGAGCATCTGTCGCGATCCTGACGTCCAGCATTTGACCTGGCAGGCGTACATGCACAAAAAGTTGGTGCGCGCCAAGCCCTTCGCGCACATGCGAATCTTCTTCAAGGACATGAGCCACTTGCTGGGCTTTGCTCGCGCATGATGGACCAACGATGACGGCGAGCAGCGGTACGCGCTGGAGGCCGATCGGTGCGGCCGCGCTCTGTGCAACGGCGGTGGGCGCTCTCGGCGCGCTGACGACGGAATTGGGAACGTGGTATTACCAACTGCGCAAGCCCGCGTGGCAACCGCCGGATTGGCTCTTCGGTCCCGCTTGGACGCTGATCTTCGCCTTGGCGGCGCTCGCGGGCGTGCTCTACTGGCGTGAGGAATTCAAGCGGGAAGCGCGTCTGCAGATCCTCGCCGCGTTCGCGCTCAATGCCTTCCTCAACACGCTCTGGAGCCTGCTCTTCTTTCGGATCAAACGACCGGACCTTGCGCTGGATGAAGTCGGCTTTCTCTGGCTGTCCATCGGTTTGTTGATCCTCCTGTTGCGCAGGCGCTCGACGCTCGCCGCCTGGCTGCTCGTGCCCTATCTGCTGTGGGTGACATTCGCGTCCTATCTGAACTGGACCATCGTGCAGCTGAACGCGCCGTTCTCGTAACCCCATGGGAGCGCTGTTCGCGAGCGGCAGGATCATCGATCTCATCTTACTTCTCGTGCTCGTCGAAGCAATGATATTGATTATCATTCGCAAACAGACGGGGCGCGGTCTCAAGCCGCTGGACTTGATCCTGAGTCTACTGGCCGGCGTGGCTTTACTTTTTGCGCTGCGTGCCGCTTTACGAGGCGTCGCGTGGCCCCCCATTGCGCTCTTGTTGTTCCTGTCCCTGGTAGCTCACCTGACGGACTTGGGCAGGCGTTGGTGGTCCGCCGCGTGAACGGCGCATGCTTAAATAAATTTTATTTAGAACATTTCGGCATGTAAACGCGACAAAATGTAGTCGGTACTTTTCATTCACCGACAGGATCAAACCGATGGACAAGAAATTCTCACGACGAGCGATCGTTAAGGGCGGCCTCATGGCCGGCGCCATGATCCCGGCTCTCGGGCTTCTGACGGAAGCGGCACACGCTGCGGATTTGACGCCGCTGGATCCCAGCGATCCGGTCGCCAAGTCCCTGGGCTTCGTCAATGAAAGCTCGAAGGTCGATGCGGCTGCGAATCCGACGCACAACGCCACCCAGAAATGCGGCACCTGTGCGCAGTTCGGCGGGAAGGCGGGCGATGCTCGCGGTCCTTGCAATGTGTTCGTCGGCCACTCCGTGCCCGTGGGCGGGTGGTGCAAAGTCTGGGCAAAGAAGCCCGGTACCTGAAGCTGCGCGCGAGCCGCGATCGCGGCTCGCCGTTTCAGTGCGTGTCCGGCTTCGGCGGCGCAGGCTGCCGGGCCGGTTTCGTTCCCGGGGCCGCGGGCGCTCCGATTCTCGTCAATGTCCTGCCGCCGGTGTCCACCTGCGCGAGGTGGCCGACCAGCGGGCGATTCGCGCCGAACCTTGCGGTCGGCACCACGGCAACCGCGCCCCGAGTATTCCAGTTGCTGAGCGTCTTGTCCGCCCGGTCGTGGGTCGCCGCGGCGTTCAGCGCAGCGACATAAGCGGGGCTTGCGCGGTAGGGCGGTCGGTAAGTCTCTCCGACCCCCAGCGGAACCCAGGCTACGTGTCCACGAATGGCCAGCCAGTCGACGAGCGCCGGCGCATAGACCGGACGGATCGTGACATCGCCCGGTGACCAGGCCCAAGTGTTGCCCACCGAGATCCAGCGTCCGTAATGAAAGGGCGCAAAGCCCCAGGGCGCCGCGTCCGCCCAGGTCCAGCCCCAGGGAGAGACCCAGATCCAGCGGCCCACCTGATAAGGCATCCAGCCGGCCAGCACCTGCGGCACCCAGACCGGACCGAAATCAACGGTCTCCTGCCAGGTGCCGTAGTCGTCGCTGAGATCCTCGCTGCCCGTCGCTTCGCGGGGCGCACGATCGGCGGCGTAAACGGCGTCGTCATGCGCGTCCCCCTGCGCCGCCCAGGTATCGAGGGCGTCGGCGCTCCCTAAGTTGGCGAAGCTGGCAGTCAAATCGACGTCCTCGATGAAGCTTCCCTGCTGCTGTGCCTCGAGCCGATAAGTCTGGCGCCGACCGGTGACCTCCGCTTCGCCGTCGATCACGCCGACCGTAACGAGGCGCGCGGCGAAGTCCACGTCGACGCGATACTCGCCCGGTGACAACACCGTCACGGCGACTCCGGGGGTATCGATCTCGACCGTGTCGTCGGCGTCCAGGGCGCGCGCACGCAAATTGAGGGAGCCCGCAGACAAACCGAAGCGCTCGACGTGATCGCCGAGATCGATCAGCTCCAGCGCAGTTTGCGCGCCGAGCCGGATCGCGGTGGAGCCCACGTGTAGTTCCGCACGCGAGGCGTCGTCAATCATCAGCCGGTCGCCGGTGCTCAGCGGACGATTGAGCAGGTTCGTGAGCCACTCGTCCGAGCCGGCCGCCTGCAAGGCGCCGCTGCCCTCGAGCCGGTTGACGCGCGCGACGCGCACGGGCGGATCCCCTGAGTCGGCGGCGCCGGGAAAGGGCGCGAGCACCGCGAAGCTCAGCGCGAGGAGAGCCAAGGTGCGGGTGCCGCTGACCGGGTTGTCGTTCACGGGACAAATATAGCGCAGCAGCGGCTAGAATAGCGGTCATGGCATGGCTCGAACCGGTCTTTCTCAACGCCCCGCATGCGGCTCTCGAACCCTTGCACGCGGTTCACCACGACGAACTCGTCGCTGCCGTCAAGGACGGGGAACTGTGGAATCTCTGGTATACGTCGATTCCGCGCCCCGAGGGGATGGCCGCCGAAATCGAGCGTCGCCTGAGGCTGCAGTCTCAGGGCTCGATGCTGCCGTTCGTGATTCGCGAACCGGTCAGCGGGCAGCTCGCCGGCGTGACGACCTACATGAACGTCGATGCGGCCAATCGCCGTGTCGAGATCGGCTCGACCTGGTACCGCCGCAGCGTGCATCGCACGCCGCTCAATACCGCGTGCAAACAGCTGCTGCTGACGCACGCGTTCGAGACCCTGGAGTGCATTGCGGTAGAGTTCAGGACCCATTTTTTCAATCATCAGAGCCGCCGTGCCATCGAGCGCCTCGGCGCCAAGCTCGACGGGATTCTTCGCTCGCATCAGCGCATGGCCGACGGATCCCTGCGCGACACCTGTGTCTACAGTATCGCCGCGAGCGAATGGCCGGCGGTCAAAACGCATTTGAGCTGGCAGCTCGCGCGTTCGCGGGACTGAATCGCTCGAGGAATCGGCGCTGAGCAAATCCATTCTGGAAGCGGTGCGAGAGGTGATGCTGGGCCTGCCGGAAACAGTCGAGGTCGGCTCCCATGGCATGCCGGAGTTTCGCGTCCGCGGCAAGGCATTCGCCGACATCGTGGTCAACCATCATGGGGACGCCCGCGTCGCGCTCTGGCTCAAGTCCGAGCCTGGAGTTCCGGAGACGCTCGTCGAGGCGGACCCGGAACATTTTTTCATACCGCCTTATGTCGGCCCACGGGCCTGGGTCGGCCTGCGTCTCGACCGCGGGTTCGCCTGGTCCGCGGTACTGCGCATGATTCGCGACGCCTACCTGACGGCAGCCCCACCCGAACTGAACCGGCTCGTGCCCGCCGAACTTGCGGGCGCGGCCCCGACGCGTGCGCTGAGCGCCGAAGAGATCGATCCCTTGCAGGTTCCGGCCACGCGTCGCTGGGTCGAGCGGGTGCGCGGCCTGTGCGCGACGCTGCCCGAGTCTTGCGAAGCCGTGCAATTCGGCTGCCCCGTCTGGCGGACAGGCAAGAAAACCTACGCCTGGATCCGGCTGGAATCCGGGCGGGTGAACCTCTGCACCTGGGTGGGTGTGGATCGCCAGGGTCTGATGCTCGCCGATGCGCGCTTCTCCCTGCCTTCCTATCTCGGCCCGAACGGCTGGATCGCGCTGGATCTGTCCTCGGCCGCCGACCTGTCCGAGCTGACGGCCCTGCTCGAAGCGAGCTTTCGACACTTCGCGCTCAAACGCGTGCTGCGGTTGCTGCGATGAAATTTGCGAAGGCGATTCCGAGCTTCGCGCTGTATGGAGAGACCGCGAACTCCGCGGGTCGCACCGACGCCGTCCACATCGAAGACATCCCGACGCGCAGCCGCAAATACCTCTGGAGAATCGCCTCGCATCGACATGCGGGGCAAGGTCAATGCCTCTACCTTGCCGCCGGCGCCGTCACGGTGGATCTCGAGGGCCGCCGGCGGGATCTCTCCGGTCCGGCCCTGATCGTCGTACCGGCCGGGAGCGTCCACGGCTTCCGGTTCCGCGCGGAGACCCAAGGTTACGTGCTGACCGTGGATATGAAGCGCCTGCTGGGTCTCGCGCCCGCCGCGCGACAAGCGCCGATCGAGGGCCTGTTCTCGGTCGCACAAGGCATCGATCTGCGCGCGAGTCCGGGGCTCACGGGGCGCGTCGAACCCCTGCTCGAGCGCCTGCTGCAGGAGTTTCGTCAACCGGAGAGTCTGCACGCGCCGATTTGTGGATGGCTCGCCTGCAGCGTGCTGTGGTTGTTCGCGAGCGGCACACGGGCCGCCACTGCCGCCTTAACGGCCCAGTCGCAGGATGCGGAGCGCTTGCGACGTTTTCGTCAGCTCATCGAGGACCGTTATTTACGCCACTGGCCCGTGGCTCGCTACGCGCGCCACCTGAACCTCAGCGAAGCGAGCCTCAACCGCCTGTGCCGTCGCCTCGCCGGCGTGACGGCCTTCGAACTGGTGCAGGAACGGCTCGCGCTCGAGGCTCGCCGGCGGCTCCTGTACGTGGGCGGGTCCGTAGCCTCGATCGGCCGAGAACTCGGCTTCGTCGATCCGGCCTACTTTTGTAGGTTCTTTCGCCGCCGCATGGGTCTCTCGCCGACTGCGTTTCGCCGCCAGCCGAGCGAGGAGCCACCGGTTTGACGGATTAGTACCATTCGGTACTCGGATCGTCCAAGGCCGTGGCGCAGCGGCTGATAAGGTCGCGGCATGAACCGCACACAAGTCGTGATCATCGGCGCAGGGCCCTCGGGTCTTCTGCTTTCCCAATTGCTGCACCGGAACGGCGTCGACAGCGTGGTCCTCGAACGCTCCTCGCGCACGCATGTGGCGGCCAGGATTCGCGCGGGTGTCCTCGAGCGGGGAACCGTCGACCTGCTGGTCGAAGCCGGCGTCGGCGAGCGCATGCTGCGCGAACGCCTCGTGCACGATGGTTTCGCGCTGGGTTTCGCGGGACGCAGTTTTCGCGTCGACCTGAAGGGGACGACCGGCTCCTCTGTTTCGGTGTACGGCCAAACCGAGGTGACGCGAGATCTCATGGAAGCGCGCGATGCGGCGGGGGGGAAGGTCGTCTACGAAGCGGCCGACGTGGCAATCGAGCACTTCGACGGCGCCCATCCGACGGTGCGCTATACCCACGAGGGCAGGACGCACGAAATTCAGTGCGATTACATCGCCGGCTGCGACGGTTACCACGGTGTCTGCCGGCGCAGCGTGCCGCAGGGCGCGTTGCAGACCTTCGAGCGCGTCTATCCGTTCGGCTGGCTGGGCATCCTCGCCGACGTGCCGCCCGCGACGCATGAGCTCATCTATTCCAACCACGCCCGTGGGTTCGCCTTGTGCAGCATGCGCTCGCCCACGCGCAGCCGTTACTACGTCCAATGCGGGCTCGAGGAAAAAGTCGAGCAGTGGTCGGATCAGCGTTTCTGGGACGAACTGCGCCGCCGTCTCCCCGAGGAGGTCGCCGACGCGGTCGTCACGGGACCCTCGATCGAAAAAAGTATCGCGCCGCTGCGCAGCTTCGTCGTCGAACCGCTGCGATTCGGCAGACTATTCCTCGTCGGCGACGCCGCTCACATCGTGCCGCCCACGGGCGCGAAAGGCTTGAATCTCGCCGCCGCCGACGTGCGGGTGCTGTATGCCGCGCTCGTCGAGTTCTACCGGAGCGGCGAGACCCGGCTCATCGATGGGTACTCGGAGCAATGCCTGCGCCGGATCTGGAAGGCGGAGCGTTTCTCGTGGTGGTTCACCTCGACCATGCACAAGTTTTCCGAGGACGCGTTCGATCATCGCATTCAACTCGCCGAGCTCGATTATCTCTGCAGCTCGCAGGCGGCAGTCGCCAGCCTTGCTGAAAACTACGTCGGCTTGCCGTTCGAGATCGCCGCCTGAATCCTTGGCGTCGCAACATCGCCTGCAATATCCAAATCCCCGAGGATTGTGGTACGTTCGAATCAGGCGGCGGTAGATCGCGCGAAAGAGGTTCGGCGTCCATGAAGAGAATGCTGGTGGGGTTATCCGTAGCGTGCCTGACCGGTGGCTATGCTTTGTTCGCGCGGGGCGAAGGCGTTGCCTCTAACGTTCGGACACTGAGCGAGCCGCTGCCCGGCGGGAGTTCCGTCACGTGCTGGTACGACGAGGCCGGCGTCTATACTGGCTATGCGCCTGCACCCAAGGGCGCGCGTAGCGGCGAAAAGGTGCAAACCGCCTCCAGCGGCCCGCACGCTTGGAGCTATACGGTTTCCGGGAATGACCCGAGCGCCTGCCCGGCCACATTGCCGGTCGAAACCTTCACCGAACATTAGCAATCGCTCAGGATCCGGAGCGAGCCGCGTCTAGGGACTGGGCGCCGGGATCAGGCTCGCAGTTGATTCTCCAAGCGCCCCAGCGTCTGCATCGCCGGCAGACATTGCGCCACACTCGCATTCGGCTCGCGGCCCTCCCGGATCGCCGCGAAGAACTCCCGGTCCTGCAGTTCGATGCCATTCAAGGAAACGTCGACCTGGGACACGTCGATGGCGTTGCCCTTGCCGTCGAGCAGTTCGTCGTAGCGGGCGATGAAGGTTCCATTGTCGCAGATGTACCGGAAGAACGTGCCCAGCGGACCGTCGTTGTTGAAGGACAGAGACAGGGTGCAGATCGCACCGTCCGCGGTTTTCAGTCCGATGCTCATGTCCATCGCGATCCCGAGCGTCGGATGCGCCGGCCCTTCGAGGGCAAATGCCTGGGCTGCGGGCGCACCGGTCTGATACGCGAACAGGTCGACCGTATGGCAGGCGTGATGCCAGAGCAGGTGGTCGGTCCAGCTGCGCGGCTGGCCGAGGGCATTGGTGTTCGTACGCCGGAAAAAATAGGTCTGTACGTCCATCTGGAGGACCTTCAACTCGCCGGCCAGGATGCGCTTGTGGACCCATTGGTGGCTGGGATTGAAGCGGCGCGTGTGACCCGCCATGGCGATGACGCCGGTTTCGCGATGCACGCGCACGAGCCGCTCAGAATCCGCGACCGAATCGGCCATGGGGATCTCGATCATCACGTGCTTGCCGGCCCGCATGCACTGCTCGCCCTGGTCGGCGTGCATCTGGGTCGGGGTGGTGAGGATCACGGCCTCGAGGCCAGGCTGCGCGAGACTCTCGGCCAGATCGCCGGTCCAATGTGGGATACCCCATTTTTTTGCCACTTCGCCGGCTTTCTCCCGCGTCGAGCCGACCAGCGAGATGACCTCGATGTCGTCGATCTTCTTCATCGCCTCGAGATGTTTGATGCCAAACGCGCCTTGGCCGACCAGAGAAACCTTCATGTCGTCACCTCGTTGTCCAGAATCATCAATGCGGCCGCGGTATTCGAGGCCGGCACGTGGTAGTGACGGTAGACCTCGCTCACCCGTTCATGCAGGGCACCGCGCATGACGTGCCACATCACGAGCTCGACGCCCTCGGAGCCCGCCTCGCGCATGTATTCGGTATGCGGGATCTTGGTCAAGCCGATCGGGTCGCGCGTCAGTCCGTCGAGAAATTCGGTATCGAATCGGCGATTGATCAAGCCGGCGCGTTCGCCCTGGAGTTGATGGGACATGCCGCCGGTGCCGTAGATCACGACCCGTAAGTCCTGGTCGAAGCTCGCGACCGCCCGGCTGATCGCCTGACCGAGTTTGAAGCAGCGTGCGCCCGTGGGCGGCGGGTATTGCACGACGTTCACGCAGATCGGAATCACCGGGAAGGGCCATGCGGCGGGTTGGCCGCAAGTGACCGAGAGGGGGACCGTGAGACCGTGATCGACCGGCATCTCGTTGGCGATGGTCATGTCGAATTCATCGAGTATCAGCGATTCCGCCAGATGCCAGGCGAGCTCCGGGTGACCCTGGACCACGGGCACGGGGCGGGGACCGAAGCCCTCGTCGGCGATCGGAAATTCGCCGGCGACCCCGATCATGAACGTCGGAATGATCTCGAGCGACAGCGCGGACGCATGATCGTTGTAGACGATGATCGCAACGTCGGGCGCGAGCTTGGCGAGCCAGTCCCGCGCCGGCTCGTAGCCGGCGAAAAGGGGCTGCCAATAGGGTGTATCGGTCGTCCCCTTGTCCATCGCGGCGCCGATCGCCGGGACATGGGAACAGGCGATACCCGCAACGATTTTTGCCATCTCAGCTCTCCGCTTCCGGTGGTCTTGATTTGTGGCGATTGCCATCGATGCTGCGGCCGCCAGCCAGCATCATGTTCACGTAGGTCTCCTTGGGCACTCCGGACATCATGCCGGCCACGTCTTGGAACGTGAGACCGTCGCAGAAGGCGATCTTGATCGTGTAATAAATGTTGCCGCCGACTTTTAGCATGCCCAACCAATCGCGCTCGAGCACGGCGCGGCGCTGTTCGGGGCTCAGCTTGTAGCGATCCAGATAAGCGCCGGGATCGGCTTTGAACAAAGACCGGTTTTCGGACTTGTTCAGGGACATGCAGAACATGTTGAGGGCATAGCCCTCGCGCCCGCGCCGGCTGTCGTAGACGTAGGTACCCGGGATGTCGTCATAGTCCTTGGGCGAGTTCATGCGGTCTCCGTGGGGCGAATTTCCTGACGTACGATGTCGCGTATCACCTCGAGGGCCTTGCGCATCAAGGGTCCGGTCGGGCGCTGGGTCGATACCGCGATCGACAAGGATGTCATCAGCACCGGCGCGACGATGGGGCGCACCAGGACCTCGTCGGCCCAGCGTGTCGAGGTGATGGCGTTCAGCGGGAGCACAGCACACCCGAAGCCCTGCCGCACAAGGTCGATCACCGATGGGATCGACTCGATTTCGTAGGCGACCTGCAGCTTGCGCTCCACGGTGGCGAGCGCGGTTTCCACCGACATGCGGATGGCGTGGGGCCGGCTCGGGATGATCATCGGATGCTCGGCGAGCTCAGCCAAAGCAACCGGCGTGTGCGCAAGCTTCGCCGACCCGCTCGATGCTCGCGGTGTGATCAAGAACAACTGATCGTCCAGGACCGGCAGGAGGTTGACCGCCGGCGAGGGCGCGGCGTTGTAGATCAAGGCGCAATCGACGCGGCCGAGCGAAAGCCATTCCACGATGTACGCGGACAGTCCTTCGACGGTCGCGAGACTCGCCTTCGGCAGCTGCTCCTTGAAGGCCTTGACCAGCGGCACCGTGACGCTGCGACCGAGACTCGGCGGCAGCCCCAGAGAAACGTGCCCCGTGTCGCCATTGCGTTGATCCTCGAGATCCTGTCGCGCACGACCGATTTGATTCAAGATTCCGCGCGTATGTTCGAGCAGGCGGGAGCCGGCATCGGTCAGCACCACGCCGCGACCGTTACGCTCGAAAAGGTTCTGCCCCAACTCGATCTCGAGCTGACGAACCTGCCGACTGAGCGCCGGCTGTACGATCGACAGGAAGTTGGCGGCGCGGGTAAAGCTGCCGAGCTCGGCGACGTGGCGAAAATATTCGAGCTGCTTCAAGTCCATAGGATATGCCGTTATGCGATATCAGCTATATGCCTCATTACGTCCTAGTATACGTGATAATCAAAAGGTATCGAAACAGAAATGGGGGGCAGCATGATCGGAACATCCGGTATCGCAGTCAGGAATATCGAGCGGGCGCCGGCGGCGAGTGTCGCCGAACTTAGTAAGTATGGCGTCGCGACGATCCACGAGGCGATGGCCCGTACAGGGCTTCTTGCGCCGGTATTGCGGCCCATTTATCCCGGCGCGAGGCTCTGTGGCACGGCGGTGACGATTTTTGCGCATCCGGGCGACAACTGGATGCTGCACGTGGCGGCGGAGCTGCTGCGACCTGGCGACGTTGCCGTTCTGGGCACCTCGTCCGAAAACCTCGACGGCATGTTCGGCGATCTGCTCGCAACCTCGTTTCGCGCGCGTGGCGCCCTCGGCCTCATCACCGACGCTGCCTGCCGAGACGTCGCGGAATTGCGGGAGATGGGCTTTCCTGTCTGGGCCAGATCCATACACGCCAAGGGGACGGTCAAGGCCACGGTCGGCTCGGCCAACACGCCCATCATTTGCGCGGGCGCCTTGATTCGCCCGGGTGACGTCATCGCCGCCGACGACGACGGCGTCGTCGTCGTTCCGAAGGCCCGGGCCGCCGCCGTCGCGCTCGCCGCCGGCAAGCGCGAGGACAAGGAAGCGCAGACGAGACGACGCCTTGCGGCCGGCGAACTCGGTCTCGACGTCTACGCGATGCGCGAACCCCTCGCGAAGGCGGGGCTCCGCTACTTCGACGACGAGGCCGCGCTCGCGCGCGAGTCCGGCGCATGAACGCACCACTCAAGAATCCCAACAAGAGCTGCCTGCCGCCCGATCCGGAGCCGGTGACGCCGCGGCTCGTTCTGCCGCCGGGCGCCTGTGATGCGCATTGTCACGTATTCGGACCGGCGGCGAAGTTTCCGTATTCCGCGGACCGCAGCTACACGCCGCCCGACGCCTCGGTGGCCGATCTGCGACGTCTGCATGCCAAGCTGGGCATCTCGCGCGCCGTGATCGTGCATGCGAGTTGCCATGGCACCGACATGCGCGTGACCTTGGATGCGATCGCGAGCAGTGGCGATACCTACCGCGGCGTCGCCTGTGTCGAGGACTCGGTCACGGATGCCGAATTGCAGGCACTGCACGCGGGCGGCATTCGCGGTATCCGCTTCAATTTCGTCAAGCACCTCGGCGGCGTACCGGATCTCGCCGTCTTCCATCGACTGGTCGCCCGCATCAAACCGCTGGGCTGGCATGTCGTGCTGCACTTCGATGCCGAGGACATCCTCGCGCAGCAGGATCTGCTGGGTCGGATCGACGTGCCCTTCGTGATCGACCACATGGGACGCGTCAAGGCCGGCGAGGGGCTGGCGCAAGCGCCTTTCCAGTCCTTGTTGCGGCTGTTCGAGTCCAATCCGCTGGCATGGATCAAGGTCTGCGGGTCGGAGCGGGTATCGGTCGGCAAACGCCCGTTCAGCGACGCCGTGCCGTTCGCGCGGGCTCTGATCGCCGTCGATCCCGCCCGTATTCTCTGGGGCACGGATTGGCCGCATCCGAACATCACGAAAGACATGCCGAACGACGGTGAACTCGTCGATCTGTTCGGCGAGATCTGTCCGGAGGAGCCGGTGCGCCGGCAAATCCTCGTCGACAATCCGACCCGCCTGTATTGGACCTGAGGCCCGCGCTCCCATGAAAATCATCGATTGCCACGGCCATTACACGACCGCCCCAGCCGCCCTGCAGCAGTTCCGCGATGCACAGATTGCCGGGCTCGCGAGCCAGACCGACGTACCTCTCAGTCTGGCGGGACCGATCAGCGACGATCAGATCCGTGACAGTCTCGAGAACGCGCAGCTGAAACTGCAGCGTGCGCGCGGCACGGACTTGACCATCTTTTCGCCGCGCGCCTCAGCCATGGCACACCACATCGGCAACGAAACGACGAGCGAACGATGGACGACCGCCTGCAACGATCTGATCCACCGGGTCTGCGAACTCTACCCGAGCAATTTCGTCGGGGTTTGTCAGCTGCCGCAATCGCCCGGCATCTCCCCGGCACGCAGCGGCGCGGAACTGGAACGTTGCGTCAAGGAACTCGGGTTCATCGGCTGCAATTTGAATCCGGATCCCTCGGGCGGTCATTGGAATTCGCCGCCGCTGACCGACCGGCACTGGTATCCGTTCTACGAGAAGATGGTGGAACTCGACGTGCCCGCGATGGTTCATGTCAGTTCGTCCTGCAATCCCAATTTCCACGCCACCGGCGCGCATTACCTCAATGCCGACACGACGGCCTTCATGCAGTTCCTGACCAGCGACTTGTTCAAGGATTTTCCGACACTGCGCTTCATCATCCCGCATGGCGGTGGCGCCGTGCCCTTTCACTGGGGGCGCTATCGCGGGCTCGCGCAGGACATGAAACGACCGCCGCTCGCCGAGTCCCTGCTGCGCAACGTCTTCTTCGACACCTGCGTCTATCATCTGCCGGGCATCGAACTGTTGCTCAAGGTCATCCCGGTCGAGAACATCTTGTTCGGCTCGGAGATGGTCGGCGCCGTGCGCGGCATCGACCCGGAGACGGGTCAATACTTCGACGACACCAAGCGGTACCTGGACGCGCTCGGTCTCTCGGACGGGGATCGTTACCGGATCTTCGAGGGCAACGCACGGCGGGTCTTTCCGCGGCTCGCCACGCGACTCGATGCGCAGGCAGCGGCCAACCCAGGACGAACCCATCGGGGCTGATTTCGATCAACCGTTCAAGATTCCTCAGACGCGATGAATAAACAGAGCGAGCGCCCGGTAACGCCGAATACATCTTTCGGTTCCCCACGATAATCGTGTTTTCCGTCGAGGCTCTGGGTGTCCAGTGCGAGCCGCCAACCGCTCCCGCCGAGACACTCGGGCAGAGTAAAATTGACAAGGTCATGATGCGCATTGAGCAACAGCAGTACGGCTGCTTCCGCGCCCCGTTGGCGTACGCCGGTCGGACGGGCGCGCCCGTCGATCAACATGCCGAAGCACTGCATGCGCGGGTCTTGCCAATCCGAGTCCTGCATCTCTGCGCCGGATGCGTTCATCCAGGTCAGATCCCTGATTCCCAACTCTTCGTCGAGGTGCCCGGTCAGAAAGAGGTTTCTGCGCAAGACGGGATACTGATTCCGGAGCGCGCAAAGCTTTTGTACGAACTCGATCAGGTGTTTTCCTCTGTCCGCCAGCTCCCAATTGAGCCAGCTGATCTCGTTGTCTTGACAGTAGGCATTGTTGTTACCGCCTTGCGTGCGGCCGAACTCATCCCCGGCGAGGATCATGGGTGTTCCCTGGGACAGTAGGAGGGTAGCCAGCATGTTACGAATCTGGCGCTCCCGTAACGCGTTGATATCAGGATCGTCGGTGGGACCCTCGAAGCCACAGTTCCATGAGCGGTTGTCGTTGCCGCCGTCTCGATTCCCTTCGCCATTCGCCTCGTTGTGCTTGTCGTTGTAGGTCACGAGGTCTTTCAACGTGAAACCGTCGTGCGCCGTAATGAAGTTCACGCAGGCCCACGGGCGACGCCCAAGCCGATTGAACACGTCCCCCGAAGCACACAACCGCTGTGCGAGGCTGCCTGCCGTCGACGCGCCTTTCCAATAGTCGCGGACACCGTCCCGGTACCGGTCGTTCCATTCGGCCCAGCCGGGTGGAAACGCGCCAACCTGATAGCCGCCCGGCCCGCAGTCCCAGGGCTCTGCGATCAATTTGATCGTGCGAAGCACCGGATCCTGGTGACAGACCTTCAGGAAGCCGCTCTGATTGTCGAACCCGTCCGGCTCGCGGGCGAGGATCGTGCCCAAGTCAAAACGGAAACCATCGACGTGCAACTCATTTACCCAGTAACGCAAACTATCCGTGACCATCTCGATCACATTGGGATGGGATAGGTTCACTGTATTGCCGGTGCCTGTATCGTTGATGTAGAACCGTTTGTTATCAGGCATCAGGCGATAGTACGACGCGTTGTCGATGCCCCTGAAGGAGAGCGTCGGACCGCGTTCATTGCCTTCGGCCGTGTGGTTGTAGACCACGTCCAAGATTACTTCGAGGCCGGCTTCGTGGTACGCCGCGACCATTTCCTTGAATTCGCGCAGCGTCTGTTCTGGCGCGGACGCGTAGCGGGTGTCGGGAGCGAAGAAGCCAATGCTGTTGTACCCCCAGTAATTCGTGAGTCCCTGCTCCAATAGATGACTGTCGTTCACGAACGTGTGAATCGGTAATAGTTCCACGGAGGTTACTCCGAGGGACTTGACGTAACTGATGATCTTCTGATCGGCCAAGCCCGCGTAAGTGCCGCGAAGGCGTTCCGAGATGCCCGGGTGCCGCTTCGTGAAGCCCTTGACATGGAGTTCATAAAGGATGGTCTGGTCCCAGGGCACGCGCTTGCCGGGGGGTTGTCCTTTCCAATCGAAATTCGGATCCACAACGACGCACTTCGGCATGAAGGGCGCGCTGTCGCGGTCATCGAACGACAAGTCCGCGTCTTTTGCGCCGAGCGTGTAGCCGAAGCACTCCGGTGCCCACTTGAGTTCGCCGGTGTGGGCCCGTGCATAAGGGTCCAGCAGTAACTTGTTCGGATTAAAGCGATGGCCCTCGGCGGGGGCGTAAGGTCCATGCACCCGCAGCCCATACACCGACCCGGGGTGCACGTCGGGAATGTAGCCGTGCCAAATCTGATCCGTATATTCTGGAAGCGCTACACGTTCAAGCTCCGTCTCCCCCCGATCATCGAAGAGGCAGACCTCGACTTTCGTCGCATAGGCGGAGAAGAGCGTGAAGTTCGTGCCATGCCCGTCCCAAATGGCGCCATGGGCGGCGGGACTTCCCTCCTTGACGCGGCTATCCACGCTGGTAGTCACTGATGGCTGACCCTTGGCCACAAAGTCGAACCACTTGCCTGCAAGAAAACGAATTGCCACTGCTGTCGTACACGGTCCAAGCCCTCGATGTGCCACTGAAGAGTCAAAGCGTCGCCGAGAAAGGGGTACCTACCCTTAGGAAAAGGGATCGTCCCGCTGTCAGCGTACGCCTGCAAGGTCATTGACGGGAATGCATTGCCTGGTTGAGGCGAGCCCCTACATCGGTCGCCAGTAAGTCACGATCGCGCCGCCGATGATGATCAAGGCGCCGCCGCAAACGATCGGCAAGGTCGGCGCGCTGCGAAAGACGATCCAATTGATCAACTGCCAGACCACGAACAAGGTCGCGATGTACAAGCCGACGACCCGGCCGAAATCGAGCGGTGCGAGATTCAGCAAGGTGCCATAGCCGAAGAGCAGGGCAGCACCGGCGGCGAACAAGGCGAGCCGCACCGGACCTGGAACATGGTGCAGGGCGAGTCGCACGACTGCATCGCCGCTGACCTCGACCACGGTCGCGAGCAGCAGGAAAACCACCGGTGACAAAGAGGTCAGGCCGTTCATGGCGTCCAGCATTACAGGGCTTGCAGGGCGAGAGCAAGTGCGCCGAGGATGCCGGCCTGCGCTCCCAAGCGGGGGGGGACGACGAAGGCATCGATGTCCCTAGACAATTCGTCGCGACGCAGATAGCCCCCAAGCCAGTGCTGGAGTCTCGGTCGGATCATGGGCAGAAGCCGGGTTTGGTTCATGACGCCGCCGCCCAGGACGATACGCCGCGGCGAGAGGGTCAATACCAGCGACGCGCACAGTTGCGCTAGGTAGTCCGCCTCGATCTCCCACCGCGGATGATCCGGGGGCAGTTCCTCGAACGAGGCGCCGCAGCGGGCGATGATTGCGGGTCCGGAAGCCAGGCCTTCGAGACAATCGCCGTGAAACGGACAGACGCCCCGGAACTCTGCATCTCGCGGGTGCTTGCGCGGGTACAGGTGGCCTATTTCGGGATGCATGAGGCCGTGGACGAGGTGACCGCCGACGATGGCGCCGCCGCCGATGCCGGTGCCTATCGTGATATAGACCAGATCCTCGACGTTCTGGCTCGACCCCCAGCGGTGTTCGGCCAGCGCCGCACCATTGACGTCGGTGTCGAAGCCGACGGGCACGCGGAACTCACGGGCGAGGGCGCCGGCGATGTCGGTGCTCGACCAGCCGGGCTTGGGCGTGTCGAGGATCTGACCGTAGCGCGGCGCCTCGCGCCGCAGTTCGACGGGACCGAATGAGCCCAAACCAACTGCCGACAGCGGTCCGAAGCCGGCCGCCAAGCGATGCAGGGTCGAAAGCATGTGGGCGAGGGTGTTGACCGGGTCGGTCGTGGGAAAGCGCTCTTCGACGAGAAGCCGTCCCGTCTCATCCCCGATCGCACAGACGAATTTCGTGCCGCCTGCCTCGACGGCGCCATAGTAGCGCCTCTTCTCCGTGCCCATGCGATCCCCCCTAGAGCCCTGTTATGTCTCGCGCAGTGCCAACTCCGGCCGTGCCGGTTCGTCGAATCGGGCTGGACCGCCTAGGCAAGCACAAAAGCCTACTAAGCATTACAATCGTTTTCAATCAGCGCGTCATCCGGTCGGGGGCGGGGGCCCAAGCACCATGAAAAACGACAACAGCACGGCCGCCGGCTTCGGTGTGGATGTGGACAGCGCCACGCCTTCAGCACGCGCGCCGACCAGTATCGCGCTGATCAAGTGGCTTACCTATCTGATGTTCATGATGTTCGCGATGACCACCGACTCGGTCGGCGTGATCATCCCGCAGATCATCAAGCAGTTCGGTCTCAGCATGGCGCAGGCTTCGGCGTTCCAATATGCGACCATGCTCGGGATCGCGTTCGCCGGCCTGTCGCTCGGGTATCTCGCCGACAAACTGGGTCGCAAGCGCTCGATTATCTTCGGCTTGGCGCTGTTCACGCTCAATGCCTATCTGTTTTCCGTCGGGCATGCGGTCGCCTTCTTCGTGGCGCTGTTGTTTATTTCCGGGACGGCCATCGGAATTTTCAAGACCGGTGCGCTCGCTCTGATCGGCGACATCTCCTCGTCCACGACGCAACATACCGCGACGATGAACATGGTCGAGGGCTTTTTCGGCGTGGGTGCGATCATCGGACCGTACATCGTCACTTCCCTGCTGGAACGCGGCGTCCCCTGGCAATGGCTTTACGTGATCGTCGGCACGGTCTGCGCCTCACTGATCGTGATCGCCTTGCTCGCGCGCTACCCGGTGACGCAGGAACGCAGTGCCGAGCCCATCGACCTGCAGCGCACCGCGGTGATGTTCAAGAACCCCTATGTGCTCGGCTTCAGTATGGCGGCGTTCTTCTACGTGGCCACCGAATGCGCGATCTACGTCTGGATGCCGACGCTGCTCGCGGACTACGCGGGGACGGCGACGGACCTCGCTCTGTACGCGTTGCCGGTCTTCTTCGCACTGCGCGCGGCGGGTCGATTTCTCGGCGGTTGGCTGCTCGCGCGTTACAGCTGGTCGGCGATCCTGACGCTGCTATCCGGCTGCATCCTCGCCTGTTTCCTGGGCAGCGCGCTCGGCGGCGTGCGATTCGGGGTGTATCTGCTCCCGCTGACGGGTTTGTTCATGTCGGTGATCTATCCGACCATCAATTCCAAGGGCATCAGCTGCTTTCACAAAGCGGAGCACGGCGCGGTCGCCGGCGTGATCCTGTTCTTCACTTGTGGCGGCGCTGCGATCGGACCGCTGTCCATGGGGTTCGTCAGTGACCACTTCGGGCATGCCCGCTACGGCTTCGTGCTCGCGACGGGCTTCGCCGCGGTTCTGTTCGGCGCCTGCGTGTTCAATTCGATCTGGCAGCCGGCGCGCAAGCAGCTCGCGGCCCGCGACCTCAGCGACTACGGCGACGAGGCTCGTGTATGATCCCCACCGTTCATCATGATCGACCTCAAGCCCTATATTTCGCAAGTCGCCGATTTTCCTAAAACCGGCATCCTGTTTCGCGACATCTCGCCGCTCTTGCGGGATCATTTCGACCTGACGCTGCAGGCCCTCGAGGAGCTGCTGACGCCTGCGGAATGGCGGGAGATCGACGCGCTGGCCGGTATCGAATCGCGCGGCTTCATCCTAGGCGCCGCCCTCGCGGCCCGCTGCGGCAAGGGCTTCGTGCTGATCCGTAAACAGGGCAAACTACCGCCGCCGGTCGTCGATCAAGCCTACAATTTAGAGTACGGCTCCGGCATCCTCGAGATGCAACCGGGACACGGCCGGGTCGTGCTCGTCGACGACGTGCTCGCGACCGGCGGCACAATGAGCGCCGCGGCAGAATTGTGCCTGCGCGCCGGATACTCGGTTCATGCGCTCGCGACGCTCGTCGACCTGGCGCTCGTGGCCGACTACCGGTGGCGCGACTGCCCGCTGCGGGCTGCCGTCACTTATTGAACGGCGGCCACCTCGACCAGACAGTCGTAGAACGTCGCGGCGCGCCCGAGATCGGTGAGTCGTTGATGCGTGAGTTCGTTCGGATTCGTGCCCGCGGGCCCGAATTTGCGCCACCAGATGCCGAGCCCGATGACGAGGCCGCGGCGGGCGCGATCCGTCACAAGGGCCTTGCAGCGATACTCGCCGCGATCGTTGAAGGTGCGCACCAGCGCGCCGTCCGCGATGCCGCGCGCAGCGGCATCGTCCGGGTGGATCTCGAGCAGCGGTTCGCCCTCGATGCTGCGCAGACTCCGCACATTCACGAAACTCGAATTCAGAAAATGGCGTGCCGGGGGCGAAATCATGGCGAGGGGATAGCGAACCGCGAGTTCCGGAGCCGAAGCCGGCGACTCGTAGGGTGCTATGTAGTCCGCGGGGCCGAGGTTCGCGGGCGCGAATTGCGCCCGGCCATCGGCCGTGGGAAAGCCGCCTGCGGCGAATGGCGCATCGGCGACCGGGATCCTGACCCAGCCCTCGCGCCGTAGACGGTCGAAGTCGATTTCGGGACCGAAAGCCGCTGCGCCGATTTGCTCGTCGGTCTCGCGAAAGCAGGCGTCCTCGAAACCCATCTGCGCAGCCAGATCACGAAAAATTTCCGTGTTGGGCCGCGCCTCACCGAGCGGGGCAATCGCCGGTTCATTGATCAGGACGTACGCGTGCCCGTAGCTCTTGTGCACGTCGAAGTGCTCGAGTTGGGTGGTGGCGGGCAGCACGTAATCGGCATAGTCGGCGGTATCGGTCTGGAAATGTTCTAGCACGACCGTGAACAAATCCTCGCGCGCGAAGCCGCGCACGACCTTGGCTGATTCGGGCGCCACAGCGACCGGATTGGCGTTGTAGACGATCACAGCCTCCACCCGGGGACCGAACTCCGCGGAGCTCTCGCGCAGCAGGTCGTCGCCGATCGTCGTCATATTGATCGTGCGCGCAGCCTTCCTGCGCAGTTCGGGCTTGTCCAGTGCCGCAGTACGCACCGGGGCCCAACCGGATGCGGACAGCAGCAGGCCTCCGGCGCGGTCACGCCAGGCACCGGTGAGACAGGGCAGGGCGGCAATGAGGCGCACGGCACTCCCGCCGCCACGCACCCGCTGCATGCCATAGTTGAGCCGGATCGCGGCGGGTCGCAGCGTCGCATAATCACGCGCCAGCTGGCGCACGGCGTCGGCGGAGATTCCGCAGACGGCGGCCGCCCGATCGGCCGGCCACTGCTGCGCCACCGCCTGCAGCTCCGACCACCCGCTCGTGTGGCTAGCGATGTAGTCGTGATCCAGCCAGTCGTTCGCGAGGAGTTCGTGCATCAGCCCGAGCGCGAGCGCCCCGTCGCTGCCAGGCAGCACGGCCAGATGTTCGTGACACTTGTCGGCGGTCTCCGTGCGGCGCGGGTCGATGCAAATCAGCTTTGCCCCGCGGCGTTTCGCGGTCTGCGCAAAGGTCCAGAAATGCAGATTCGAGGCGATACTGTTGCTGCCCCAGATCACGATCAGACGACTGTCGGCGAAATTCTCGACGTGCATGCCGACACCGCGACCGTAGGTGGCCCGCAGACCGGCCGAGCCCGCGCTCGAGCAGATCGTGCGGTCGAGCTGGGACGCGCCGAGGCGATTGAAGAACCGCGAGGCCATTGCCTCACTCTGCACCAGGCCGAGCGTGCCGGAGTAGCTGTAGGGCAGGATCGCCTCGGGGTCGCGCGCGGCGATCGCGCGCAGACGGGCGCCGATTTCACCGAGTGCCTCATCCCAGGTGATGGGCTCGAACAGGCCGCTGCCTTTCGGACCGGCACGACGCAGGGGCCGCAGCAGGCGCTCCGAGTGGTAGGTTCTTTCGGGATAACGCGCGACCTTCGTGCACAGCGCGCCATGGGTCGGCGGATGGTCGGGGTCGCCCTGGACACGAGTCGCGACGCCATCGACGACCGTTACGCGGATGGCGCAGGTATCGGGGCAATCGTGCGGACAGGCCGCATGGACCATGCGTTCAGGCATGGGGCGAATTAAAGCACAGGACGCTTGGGCAGACGAACGCCGTGCTACCATTTTCCCGATGACGCCGGCTTTCGCAGTCCTGGTGCTTGCCGCGTTCGCGGCCGGCGCGCAAAACGCACTCGCGGGTGGCGGAACCTTCATCACGTTCCCGGCACTGCTGTACGCCGGCCTCGACCCGCGCGCTGCCAACATCACCTCGGCCGTCGCGCTATTTCCCGGGCAAGTGACGACCGGGATCTCGGGCTTGAATCTCGTAACCGGCGTCGCGGGCCTTTCGGTCCGACTGCTCGTGGTCTTGAGTCTCATCGGCGGCGCTTTGGGAGCGCTTCTGCTGATAGCGACACCGGTGTCGGTTTTCACGCATTTGGTGCCTTTCCTGGTGTTATTCGCGACTGCGGTGTTCGCTTGGGGCAGTTTTTTTCGCAAAGCCTCGGCAACGCCCGGCCACACGAGTTTGAGTCCGCGCACCGCGGCCTGCCTGCAGTTGTTGATCGGGATCTACGGCGGCTATTTCGGTGGCGGCATCGGCATCCTGATGCTGGCCGCCTTGACCGCCGTCGGTATGGCGGTTCGCAATGCGGGAGCCACCAAGAACATGCTGGCGTCCATGATGGGCGGTTCCTCCGTGTTGGTGTTCCTGTTCCAGATGAAGTTCGACTGGCCGGTCGTCGTCGCCGTGGCGCTCGCGGCCATCCTCGGCGGCCAGCTCGGCGTTTATCTGCTGCGCAGAATCAATGAGACGGCGCTGCGCGTCGGCATCACCCTGATCGGTCTGATTTTGACGGTGGTTCTTTTCGTGCGTTCTTGACAGGAGGTCTAGATGCAGTCGGACATTGAAATTGCCCAGGCGGCACGTTTGCTGCCGATCCAAGACATTGCCGCACGCCTGGGTGTGCCGGACTCGGCCCTCGAGACCTACGGCCGCTACAAGGCGAAGCTGTCTCTGGACTATCTCGCCGGACTCGAGCAGCGCATGGACGGCAAGCTGATCCTGGTCACGGCGATGAGTCCGACGCCGGCGGGCGAGGGCAAGACGACGACGACGGTCGGACTCGGGGACGCCCTCAATCGCATCGGCAAGCGCGCGATGATCTGTCTGCGCGAACCGAGTCTAGGACCGGTCTTCGGACTCAAGGGCGGTGCAGCCGGCGGCGGCCATGCGCAGGTCGTGCCCATGGAAGACATCAATCTGCATTTCACCGGCGATTTCAGCGCGGTGGCGCTTGCCCACAATCTGCTCGCCTCCCTGCTCGACAACCACGTGCATCACGGCAACGACCTGGATATCGACCTGCGCCGCATTGCCTGGCGTCGGGTCATGGACATGAACGATCGTGCCCTGCGCGAGATCGTCGTCGGGCTCGGGGGCACGGCGAACGGCTTCCCACGCGAGGACGGCTTCGACATCGTCGTCGCCTCGGAGGTCATGGCCATCTTGTGCCTCGCGACCGGCCTGCAGGATCTCAAGACGCGGCTCGGCAATATCGTCGTGGGTTACACACGCGCCGATCTGCCTGTGCGAGCCCGCGATTTGCAGGCCCAGGGCGCCATGACCGTGCTGCTTCGCGAAGCTTTGAAGCCCAATCTCGTGCAGACGCTGGAGAACAATCCGGCGCTCATTCACGGCGGGCCGTTCGCGAACATAGCGCATGGCTGCAACTCGGTGCTCGCGACCCGCGCCGGGCTCAAGCTCGCCGACTACGTCGTCACGGAAGCCGGTTTCGGCGCGGATCTCGGCGCGGAGAAGTTCGTCGACATCAAATGCCGCAAGGCCGGACTGCGGCCTGCCGCGGTGGTGATCGTCGCGACCTTGCGCGCGCTCAAGTTCCACGGCGGCGCCGCGCTCGCCGACGTTTCGCGTGAGAATCTCGCGGCCTTGGAACGCGGCTTGCCGAACCTGGAGCGCCACGTACACAACGTCCGTGAACACTATGGTCTGCCCTGCGTCGTCTCAGTCAATCATTTCGCCCATGATACCGAGGCGGAGTTCCGGCTGTTGGAGGCGCGGATCGCGAAACTCGGCGTGCAGGCCATCAGCGCCCGTCATTGGGCCCTGGGCAGTGAGGGTGCGCAGGGTGTCGCCGAGGCGGTCGTGGCGCTCGCGGAGCGTCCCGCGACCGATTTGCGTTTCGTCTATCCTGACGAGCTGCCGCTCTGGGAGAAGCTGCGGGCAGTTGCGACCAAGATCTACGGCGCGGCCGATATCGCCGCCGACCCTGGGGTGCGCGCGCAGATTCAGCGACTCCAGGACGGCGGCTACGGTCACTACCCGATCTGCGTCGCCAAGACGCAGGTTTCGTTCTCGACGAATCCGGAGCTCCGGGGTGCACCCACGGGACACGTGGTCGAGGTGCGCGAGGTGCGTCTCGCGGCCGGTGCCGAATTCATCGTGATGATCTGCGGCGAGATTTTGTCCATGCCTGGCTTGCCGAAGGTGCCGTCCGCGAATCGCATCGACATCGATGCGGACGGGCGCGTCATCGGCTTGTTCTAGTTCGTCGGCGTGTCCTAGCGTGCGCGGCTCCCGTCGGGATTACGCACCTCGAAGTCGACGGGCAGCGGCGGCGCATCCGCGAACTGCAGCGTGATCGTCACGTGCACACCGGGCTTCACGAACGCGGCCGGCTGCATGAGCATCAAGTGAAAGCCCGTGGTTTCGAACGCGAGCGTGGCGTGGGGCGGGACCGTGATGCGATCGATGCCCTGCATCTGCATGTTCCCGCCGCTGCTCTCGGTGCGATGCAAGGAGACGTCACCGAAGGCCGGGCTCGAGGCGGACACTAGCGCTTCCGGACGGTCGCCGAGATTCGTCAACGTGAGATATCCGGCCGCGGGGATCGTGCCGGGCAACCAGCGAATCCAGGCTGCATCGACGCGCGGCGTGGCCTTGCCCGCCGCGACTGCCGGGAGTGAGGCGCCAGCCGGCACTGCGGCGCCGGCCGCAACCAGGAGCGGCAGGCAGGCCAGCACACAAACCCAGGCGCGCCGTCGCTCAGAACGCATAGCTGAGGCCTGCGGTTCCGGTCCAATGCGGAAATAACTGGTAGCCATCCAGGTTACTGTACACCGGAATTTGCACGACGCCGTAGGCGTACAAGCGTCCGACCAATTTGCCGGTGAGGCCCGGACTGAGGTAGGCCACGGTGCCGGCCGTATCGGTCGTATCGGCGAGCGCGCCTTGATCGGCGTTCTTGCGTGACAGATTCAGCTGCAACTGCGGGATGAGCGTCGGGTTCGCGACGTAGCGCACACCGAAACTCATGGTCGCGGTGTTGCCCGGGCGAAAATCGTTGCCGGGTTGATCGAGCCGGTGCGCGACCGCGGCCTGGAACTGGACGTTGCCGAAAGCGTCGAAGTTCTCGGCGATCGGCTGGTGGTAATAAGTGCCGACGATCAGGTCCGTGCTGCCAGTGCCCGCTTGCAGACTGGCGTCGAGCGGGGTGCCGACGTTCGGACCATCATAAAAATTGACCGCCGTACCGTTCTGACCGGTCGGCAGCTTGACCCCCAGTTGAAAGCCCAGGTTGTGGGCCGATAGCAGGCCCTGCCAACTCGCCAGCAACTTCATGTCGCCGAGACTCGAGACGTGCGCGCCGCTGATCTGATCCGGCGCGGATTCGGCACCGGTATAAGGCGTCTCTTGTTGCCCATAGGTCGTGTGATCGCGCTCGACGTAGGGGACGAGCAGATTGAAGTTCCAATCGGCAGTCGGGCGGTAACTCAGTCCTAGCGTGTAATACTTGTTGATCGTTTGCTTCTCGATTTCCCCGCCGCCCAGCGAGGGATTCGACGGATTGTTGACGACCTCGGAGGGGGTCGCGTAGCCCGTTCCCGTGCGCAGTTCATCCTGATTGATATAGGTGTATTCGAGATTGATGCGCCAGCCCGAGGCGGTCGAATAGCCCATGGCGGCGTCCGAGTTGACGGTGCAGCCGCAGGTTGCGCAGGCCCAGTCGATGCCGGGCAATAGAATGAAGAGCAGACCCGCGAGCGACGCGGCCTGGGATGGTCTGGACGTAAGCATGGCGAACTCCCTAGAACCCGCCGCAGCGGGTCGTGCGTTTGACTGATTGACGACAGGGGCGACGGCTCGTACCGCCGCTTGGCGGTACGCCGCGCCCGATCAAATCGATCAAACGAGCCGGGGTGGCCCTCGGGCCTGGTGAGTTCGGGAATGCGATGTCCAAGGCCGGGCGAGAGTCTCGACGACGGCTTCGGAAAACCACCGGTATGAGGCGACGAAATCCGAGCCCTGACTCAGAGGCCCAGCGAGGCTGGCGTGCCCGAAGGGGCAGGCCGATCCTTCGTGCTGCGCAGCCCCGTCCTGCGGGCGATGATCCTGAATCGGCAGCGATGCCCGTAAGTCGGCCTTACACAATTCGAGTTGAAAAGCTGCGCTCGTCGAGGGCATGAAGCCCACCGGCACCCAGGCCCGTAGAACGACCAGGGCCAATAAGGCGCTGATGGCGAAGCGGTGGCGGCAGGCGGAGCGGAACGTACGCATCGCGCGTCACGATGCCACACCCGGCAGCGACGCGCCAGTACGGGGTCAGGGTGTCAGGTGCAGGCTCGCGTTGTCCGGGGACAGAACCGCCGTGGTCGTGGCGGGCCCCGACTGCAAGACGAAAATGCCGCGATGCGAAGGATCGATCTCGAAGAACAGCGAATAATCCAGCGTCAGCCGCTGCGGCAACCGCGCGCAGTGGACCTCGAAGAACAACGCCGCATACGCCCCATCCGCGTGATCGTCGATGAGGTGCCGACGCGGCTCGATCGAGCAGGCATTACCGGGGCCACCGTCGATGCGCAGGTGTCGATATGCATAGCCGACGATGTCGGGCCACCGCCGACGCACCTCGCCCCAGTTCAGGTGCCCGTCGCCGTCTGCATCCAGGTCGAGCACGAAGGCCAGGTCTCGCAAGGCGATGTCCCACTGACCCTCAATGCCCCGCACGCCACGCCCGGGCGCCGCGATCGATAGATTCAGGTAGGCATCGCTGGCCGAGTGGGCGCCGGCGTCCGACGCCCAGAGGATCGTGAGGCAGAACCAGGCCGCCGTGAGGCGCTGCCATTCGATCGATCTCATGGTTGGGATGCGGCCACGGTGTCGGCGGCGCGCAACTCTTGAACGAGCCCATCGACGACGGGGTCTTCGAGCTTGACGCGTCGACGGAATTCGAGGACGTCGCTCACCGCGCGGGGCTCCTGCGCAGCCACCGCGGCTTCGAGCAGCAGGCGCGTGTCCCAAGGTTCCCGCTGCACCTGCCAGTTCTTGCGCGCAAGATCCAGCGCCGTTTGCGGATCATGCTGCAGTTCGAGCGCGAAACGGGCCTGTTCGCGCCCGAAAAAATCGCTGCCGCGCAAGGTCAGGGCCGCGAAGCGCGCCGCCATGATCCAGGTATAGCGGGCAGTATCGGGGCTCTTCAAGGCCGCCTGCGCCAGGGCGATCCGCAGGAAGGCGGTATCGGACTGAACCGCATCGGCAAGGAGCGGGAGCACTTCGCGCGGCCGCGATCGGTCGAGCAGAAAGTCTGCGTAGGCGACGAGTAAAAAGTTGTCCCGCGGCAGCAACTGCAAAGCCGCTTTGTAGTGCGTCTCCGCGAGCGGCCAGTCGCCGAGCCGCTCGGCGGCCTCCGCACTGAGCCCATGGACCCAGGCACGATAGGCCGGGCCTTGCCCAGCGGCGGCCGCCTGCACCTGGTCGAGCAGGGCGAGGCTTTGCCGCGCATGTCCCGTGTAGGAACGCAGATTGGCCGAGCAGGCGAGACCGAGTTCCACATCCGCCGTACTCGTGACCTGCACGCAATCCTTACCGGCCGTGGCGTAGTCTCCTTGCACCATGTCCAGCGTTGCGAGCGTGAGCCAGGCTTGCGCGCTGCCCGGATCCGCGCTCAAGGCCTCGTGCAATCGCTTGCGCGCCTCCGGAAATTGGTGACGGTATTGCAGGATATTCGCCTCGGTAACCAGCACCTTGCTCGGCACCGGTTGCGCGGCGAGCCAGGGCGCGATGACGGCCTCGGCATAGCCCGCATAATGGGCATCGCCGACTTGCCGTCCGTAGTCGACATAAGCACCGGCCAGCGAGATCGCCGTCTGCAGATCGTGCGGCGCTGCGTCAAATGCCTTGCGCAGCGTCATCATTCGCGCGACCGCAGGATCCGCGGTCGCCGGTACGTCTTGCAAGACTTCGTCGTCGCGCGACGGTTCGTAGGGCGCTCGATAGGGCGGCGCGGGCGCGGGCGCCGACGCAAGGGGCGCCTGAACCTCAGCATGGGCCTCGGCGCCGAGCAGCGTCGTCGTGAGCGCGAGACCCAGGGCGAGGAGATGGATAATCGCGAAGAGAACGGGGCTCGGTCGCATGGCGCTAGTGTACGGGTCGGGCACGCTTCACACTACGAGCGCTGAGCGGTCCTGGATGCAAAGCGGGACGCGGATCTGCATCCGATCGCCGCTGAATTACGTAGATTCGGCGTGGGGATCCCCTGGGATAGCGAACTATTGAAAGCGAGGTCCATTGACTGAATTCGTCTATGTCGACCGGTCGGCGCGTCGACGGGCCTGGCAGACCCGCTTCACGCCGGCGGAATCCTGGCGTCTCGCGGGCCTTTACGGGTTCATCTTGGTCCTGCACCTGCTCGGCTGGGGACTTTATTTGCATTACTGCGGCGCGCATCCCCAGTTGGTCGGCCTAGGTTTGGTCGCCTATCTGTTCGGACTGCGGCACGCCTTCGACGCCGACCATATCGCGGCCGTCGACGACACGGTGCGTTTGCTGCTGCAAACCGGCCGCAAGCCGCTCGGCGTCGGCTTTTTCTTCTCCCTCGGTCATTCCACGATCGTTTTTGCGCTGGCGATTGCCATCGCGCTTGCAGCAACGAGCGTCGATGCCCACCTGCCCTTGCTGAAGTCCATGGGCGCGGTGATCGGAGCTGCCGTTTCGGGCACGTTCCTGTGGATCATCGGCGTGCTGAACTTGCTGGTGCTGCTCGATCTGCTGAAGGTCTGGCGGCGCAGCCGCCGCGCCGGGCACGACCATGCCCATCTCGAGGCGATGCTGCAGAAGCGCGGCCTGCTCAACCGCCTCCTCGGGGGCCGGCTTCGCGGCCTGATGAGCGCCAGTTGGCACATGTATCCGCTGGGACTGCTGTTCGGGCTCGGTTTCGACACGGCCTCCGAGGTCGGTCTGCTTGCCATGACCGCCGGGGCCTCGGCGGGTAATTTGCCGCTGGGCGCGATCCTGAGTCTTCCCTTGCTGTTCGCCGCCGGCATGACGCTCATGGACACGACCGATGGTGTGCTCATGTGCCAGGCGTATGACTGGGCTTTCCTGAATCCCTTGCGTAAGATTTTCTACAACGTCACGACCACGGGTCTTGCCGTTCTGGTCGCGCTGGTCATCGGTACGATAGAGTTGTCACAGGTACTGATCGGCACGCTCGGTATGCACGGCCCGGCGGCGGATTTTCTTGCCGGTCTGGATTTCGGCATTCTGGGTTATATCGTCGTCGGACTGTTTCTGCTCGCCTGGGCACTGTCGGTCGCAATATGGAAATTTGGTCGCTTCGAACAGCGCGAGCTGCCACGGGTCGGGCCGCACGTCCATGCACACGTGCATGCGGACGGCGGCCGTCATACCCACGATCACACGCATTTGCACGATCACTGACCGGTCCCACGATGCCCGATCGTCGGAAGGTGTTTTTGATTTTTTGGCTGCTGGCAAGCGCCGCCTTGCTGGGCCCGGTGCTGAGCCGCGCCGATACGGTTGCGAGCTTGCTCGGTAACTTCACGATCAACCAGTTTTGCGGCTTGAGTCTGGGGCGCGGCACGACGAATCTGCGCTACGTCGTCGTCTTCGGACAGCTGCCGGCGCTGCGCGAACTGCACGCGGCCGACGCCGACGGTGACGGTGTCACCACCCAGGCAGAACGTGACGCCTATGTCGAGAAACTCGCGCCCAGCCTCGCGGACGGATTGATGCTCTCGATCGACCGGGTGCGCATCCCCGTTCGCGCCACGCACTGGACCAGCAGTCTGCCGGTCGAGCAGGGCGGATTCTCTCTGCGGGTCGAGGTCGACTTCGCCGCGCCAAGCGTGCTCGACGATGGCAAGCCGCATCACATCGAGCTGCGCAACGACAACTACGCGGGGCGCATGGGATGGCACGAGATCGTCGTGGATGCGGCCGCCGATCTTGCGGTCTATGACACGAACGCCTACGACTCCTCAGTGACGGGGGCCTTGACACAAGCCTTGCAAAGCTTGCCCGCGACCGGGCCGCTCGACGAGCTCACCGTGCATCTGAGCGTGAGCAGCGGGCCTTTACCGGCAGGCGCCGTGGTGCTCGGCCCGCGTGCCGGCGACGCCGTGGCAAAGAGCCCACCGAGCGCCGGCGGCATGGATGTGCGCGGAGCCCGGTCGATCGGTGGCTTCGAAGTCGCTTGGATCGAGCGCAAGACCAAGGCACTCGTCGGATCGATCTCCGCGGCGAGGCTCGCGCCCGGCGTCATCGCCATCGCTTTGCTCGGTGCTTTGCTGCTCGGCGCCGTTCATGCGCTGTCGCCGGGCCATGGGAAGACCATTGTCGGCGCCTATCTGATCGGCTCGCGCGGCACGCCGCGACATGCCGCCTTCCTCGGGCTCACCGTCACGCTGACGCACACGGCGGGGGTGTTCATTCTCGGGTTCGCGACGCTGTATGCATCGCGCTTCATCGTGCCGGAGCGCTTGTTTCCCATTTTGAGCCTCGTGTCGGCACTGCTGGTGCTCGGCATGGGAGCGGTGCTGCTCTACCAACGTGGCCGCATCGCGTTCGATCGTTCGCCGGCGTTCTACCCCGTCGCGGCCGGCCTCGCGCCGCAGGGTCGAGTCCTCCTCGCGACTCGCGAGTTCCGCCCGCTGGACACGACGATGCATTCGCACGGCGGCGTGATGCACTCGCATCTGCCGCCGGGAGCCGCGGGCGAGAAGATCACCTGGCGGGGGCTCCTGGCCCTCGGTATATCCGGCGGGCTCGTCCCCTGTCCCTCGGCGATGGTGATTTTGTTGGCCGCCGTCGCGCTCAACAAAACGCTCTTCGGCATGGTGCTCGTGGTCGCCTTCAGCTTTGGGCTGGCCATCACGCTGACGCTCGTGGGGCTGGCCTTTCTCTACGCGCGCAATCGCTTCCGCGGCCGCAGCACCGGTTCACGCTGGCCCAGGGTTCTACCGGTCGCCAGCGCCGCCATGATGCTGCTCTTGGGCGTCGGACTTTGCGTCACTGCGCTACGCAGCTTTGCGGGATAAATCCGCGGTAATGAAGCGTCCAATGCCGGTGAAAACTGTTTCCAACTGCTGACTGGAGGGCGACCCGCCGCGGGTGTAAACGCAGATGACGATGGGAGCGTCGGGCGCGGGCCAAACCATGGCAATGTCGCCCGCGGCATCCTCCCCATTGTTTCCTGTCTTGTCTCCAATGACCCAGCTGTCCGGTAGCCCGGCGCGTAAACGATGACTCCCTGTCTGGCAGCCGACCAACCACTGCGTCAGCGACGCGCGTGAGGGCTCCAACAGCACATTGCCCAGGGTAAGACGGCGCAACGTCAGGGCCATTGCTGTGGGAGTCGTCGTATTTCGGAGGCCGCCGGGTGGTGTCCGGTTGAGAAAAGGTTCCGGGTCGTCCAACCGGCTCATCGCATCGCCGATCCTGCGCCAAAATGCGGTGAGCGCGGCCGGCCCGCCGACTCGCGCCAGCAACAGGTTGGCGCAGGTATTGTCGCTCTCCTCAACGGCAGCTCTGCACATCTCCCTGACCGAGAGGTGACCCGCCGACAGGTTCGCTTTCGCCACAGGCGCATGCCAGTCTTGGATGTCGGCAGCGCCATAGGCAATAAGCGCCTCGAGATCGTCGTCACCCCGATCGACACGGGATAGCATGAGAGCCGCGAGCGACGCTTTGAAGGTGATGCACATCACGAAGCGCTCGTGGGCCCGCCAGGCCAGTCGTGCCCCAGTCTGTAGGTTTCTCCGCATAAACACCAATGTGACCGCCGCTGCCGCTCTCATAGTCCGCGATCGCCGAGATCGGCTGTGCACGTGCATAGGCGGTGGAAGCTAGCAAGGCCGGACCGCTCCATAGAAAGTCACGCCTGTTCAACGGGGTGTCCTTTGAAGGATCGACAAACGACATGATCATACTGCGAACGGTCGCGCGTGGCTGCTGACCTTGCATCCAGCAGCTGCGGGGCGTTGCGGTCACCGCGATCAACTGCATATCGTCATTGGGCGTGACAGACGTATCGCGCACGTGGGCCGAAAGCTCCCGGCCCAGGGAGGGGGGCTTCGCCTCGCTGGTGTTGCGAGGCGAAGCACGTCGGTCGTTGCTAGAAACTTCCCGAAGCAATCAAGGCGTCGAATGCCGTGGGATCGTCGTTGGAATCGAAGTTGAAGGTCAGATTGTTGATCGCCACCGGCGTCGAATCGGCGCTATTCGAAAACGCCTGCGTCGCGAATGCCGTGAAGTCGACGGTCGAACTCGTCGGGGGCGGTGTGACCGGCTCCGTATGCGTCGTCGAGCCGTCGTGGCAGCCGGCGATCAGGGCGGCGGCCACCCCGGCCGCCGCGAAGACTCTCCAGTGAAACATGCGCTTGGTCATGACGGATCCTTACTGCGCACCGAGCGGTGAGCCCGGCAGGGGGTTGTTGAGGTACGGGAAACTGGTCCCGAAGCTGGCCGCACTGACCGGTGCGCCATCCGTGAAGGCCGCATTACCGACGGGCGCATTGGCCGGGGTGCACAGACCGAGATTGGTCGGAGCGCCGTTCGTGCCAATGGGCAATGGGTAGCATAGCGCACCCATGACGACCCGCAACGCGACGTCCACCACGTCGTCGCCGGGGCGCCGCCCGTTCGGAAATCCGGCGAGGTCACCCGCCGCCACGCCGAGCGGACTCTGGCTCGCCGCCGGAGTGGCCGCAACCGCCGTGTTCAGGCGCAGCATTTCCGACGGAGTCACCGTGCTCAACTGATTGAGCCCCTTGAAGCCGGTCAGGAACGCTGCGACCAAATCCGTACGCGGGAAATTGTTCGGCGCGAGATTGGTCAGCGTCGTGCCGAGCGTGGCGTTCACGGGCGCCAGAAACAAGGCGTTCAGCAAGGCCGGCAAGCTGGGATTCGTCACGTACTTCAAGAAGGTGGCATCGTTGGCCGGGGCGCTCGCGTTGAATGCATCCTTGTCCGGCAAACCGATCACGAGTTCGTTGACCAAGGGCATGCCGAGACGTGAAACCTGCGTCCAGGCCCCGCCGTTGACCTCGGGCTTGGCGAAGTTTGCGCCTCCGTTGAAGATGCGTACTTGACGCGTGCTCGCGTCGGTCCACGCCCCGATCACGCCGTTACCGGTGCCCTTGAGGCAGGATGCAGCCACTTCGAGTGCGAGCGTCGTGACGTTCTTGCCCGAAAGCTGATTGTTGGAGGGGCTCTGAGTGATGCCGCCTGGAAACGGCGCATTCGGGGCCGGATTGTAGCTGGGATTATTGTCGCCCTCGATCGGCACGAAGTCCACGAGATCGAAGATCTCACCGAGGTTGGCGGCAAAGCCTTCTTGCCGTTGACCGACGAATACACGGCCCGGCGTGCTGCAGCCCGGGATGGTGATCGTGTAGACGTACTGCCCCGCATAGGCCGCGTAGCCCGCATCCGAGCCGAAGGTCTTTCGTCCGATGTAGTCCATCGGTCGGGTGAACGTCGTGCTGCCGGTCGCTGCATTGGTCACCGGCGTCGCCGTGCCCGTTCGAGCCGGGCCAGACACCACGGTCAACGTGTAGGTTTCGTTGAAATTCAAATTTGCGTTGCTCGACGCGCTGATCGTACCGGCTTGCTTCAGCGGAATCGGGATGCTGTCGGTGCTGCCCGTCGCGCCGACGTTCAAGGCGAGACCGGCGTTGTTGTTGGCGAGCGTGTTCGTGAATTGGAATTGAAAAGTAAGGTCCTCAACCGCATCCCCGGTGTTGTCGATCTTGATTTCGTACAGTCCAGCCGGATCGAGCGCGAAATAGTTCGGGGCCCCGTAGGGATCCTGCAGCGGGATATAGTTCGCGAGGATCGTGACGTATCCCGCGCGCCCGGTTTCGTAGCTGTTGAACATGTACAAGTCCGTCGCATCCAAGGTCGGATAGCGTGTGATGTTCGGCGCCTCGCGATGGCTCGAGGCAAAGGCGAGCAACGGCAACCCCAAGGCGGCGGCTGCAATGGTCCACTGATTCTTCGGCATAAACGTCCCCTTTTTGAAACCACGCATTGGCAATACGAAACTCTTGCCCCGGTAGTACGAGGCGAGCGGGCATTTGGATGCAGGGAGTGTGCGGTCCCGGAAGACGTCAATCGATCAGGCGCAATCGATGGCGATCGCGCGAGGCTTTGCGCCGCTCCGTCGAGACGACGCCCGTATCGAAAAACGCGAAGCCGGAGCCGGATCTCTTCGAGAGGTACATCGCGCTGTCGGCGCTCTTGAGCAAGCTGTCCGTGGTCGTCCCGTGCTGCGGACAGGTGGCGATCCCGATGCTGGCGCGAACGCTGACCGTCAGTTTGCCGACCTTCTGCGGTTCCGAAACGGTTGCGAGCAATTTGCGGGCGACCTCGGCCAGTTGATCCGGTGCGTCGAGATCGGGCAGCAAGCAGGCGAATTCGTCGCCGCCCAAGCGGCTCACGATATCGCCGGTCCGAACCGCCCGCCGCAATCGCGCCGCCACCGTGCGCAACAGTTCATCACCGCTGTCGTGGCCCAGTTCGTCGTTGATCGCTTTGAACCCGTCGAGATCCAGATACAACAAGGCCATCACGGGGGGCGTAGCCCCGCTTTCGGCGATGGCACTGTCAATATGAGCGCGCAGGAAGCGCTGGTTGGGGAGCGAGGTCGCGGAATCGTGCATCGCAAGGTAACGTGCGCGGCGTTCCTGGGCTTGCGCGCCCGCGAGTGTTGCGCGAGTCTGGGTTAGGGCCGCTTCGACTTGGGCAACCTGCGCTTCCAGGCGACGGCGTCGTTCGAGTTCCGAGGCAAGATTGCGGTTCACGACATCGAGCGCATCGATGCATTGTGCGATCTTCGCCTGCAGCTGGCGCATCTTGGCTTGGGCCACCGGTTCGATCGTGGCCGCGAGGACCTCGTTGATGTGCCTCACGAGTTGCGCCTCGAGGTCCCGTGCCGGTGCGACCCGGTTGAGCTTCACCCCATCGCCGGCAACGGTTCGAGTCATTCCGGGATCTCCAACGGCGAACTTAAGCTGCAGAAAGCGTCAATGCGCAATCATTAAGCGTCGCTGGGATCGTGCGGTCGGTACGCTAGCTCACACAACGAGCCCGGATCGGACAACCGGGTGCCGTGCCCAGCGGGAATTCAGGCATGAACGTCGAGATAGACGCCCTTGGCGGATGACTCGCTGGCAGCCAGTCGCTCGTATTGCTGCGCCGGGTTCCAAGCTCCCCAACTGCGTGAGGCGCTGCCGGCGGCCGACTGCTGCGCCGGAAATCCCATCTTTTGACCCGCTTCGCCGGCGAAGGCTTCGGAGACTTCAACGTCGGTCCAACTCACATCGAGCGGTTCCGCGCCCGGCGGAACGGTGCTGCGTTGCGAGGGGATGTCGCCGCGGACGCTGCCGCCTACCGTCGAGCGGTCGGCCGGAGCGGTCAAAATCAGCGATTGAGTGGAATTGACGCGCAAAGATTAAGCCGCCTCAGGCTCTCGGGGCGGAAGCCCGCTGGCGGCTCGATCGATCAGTCTTCATTGACTTCGTCATGAGCGGCATATCCTATGCGCCACGCGCCCGGCCCCAGCAACTGGGAGTAACGTTATTCTACCATATGAGGCGCGGCGGCACGCGCGCGCCTGCCGCGCGCTCGAATGCCCGGGCAATTTGCAGCAAGAGACCGTCCTGATTGCGTCGAGCGACCACGGTGAGTCCGACCGGCAGGCCGCTCACCAAGCCCATCGGTATGGTAATACTGGGGTAGCCCGCGATCGCGGCCGCGGAGGCGATGTCAGGCCAGCCGCCACCGGGTCGATCGCCCCAAACCTCGTCGATCCGTTCGGCCGGACCATTGCTCGGGGCGATCAGCGCATCGATCTTCTCCCGCTGGAGCAAGGCGGCGAGGCCTTCTGTGTCGGCCGTACGCCGCAGGCTCGTCAAGGCGCGTCGATAGGCCGGATCGCTGAGCGGCCCGCGGGCTTCAGACTGAACGAAGATTTCCTGGCCGAAGAAGATCAGTTCGTCGTCCGCATGGCGGCCGTTAAAATCGATCAGATCCGCGAGCGTCCGACAGTCCACCTGCGCCGGATCGAGCGTCGCCAGATACGCATTGATGGCAGACTTGAATTCATACTGCAAGGCGTCGCCCTCGGATCCGTCCATGTCCGCGAAGGCCTTCGGCGGTTGTTGGTCGACGAGCACGGCGCCTTCGCGCGCGAGCGCCGCGCGGGCATCGGCGTACAGAGATCCAGTTCCGGGATGCGCAGAATCGGGCGCCGGCATGACGCCGAGGTGCACATCGCGCAGACGGAAACCCTCGAGATCCTGACCATGCGCGCCGAAGCCGATCGGCCGCTCCGCCATTGCGGCAAGCAGGACCGCCGCATCGGCGACGCTGCGGCACATCGGTCCGGCCGTATCCTGGCGCGGCGAGATCGGCACGACGCCCCTGCCACTGATCAGACCCACGGTGGGCTTCAAGCCGACGAGGCCGTTCAAGGAGGAGGGTGCCAGAATCGACCCATTCGTCTCGGTGCCGATTGCGACCGCACAAAAACTCGCCGCCGCGGCAACCGCCGAGCCAGCACTCGACCCCGACGGATTCCGCTGCGGGTCGTAGGCATTGCGCGTCTGGCCGCCGATGCCGCTCCAACCGCTCGAGGATCGCGTCGAGCGAAAATTCGCCCATTCGCTGAGATTGGTCTTCCCGAGCACGATACCGCCGGCATTGCGCAGGCGCGCAACGAGCGGTGCATCGGCCGGCCGGAACGAACGCGCCAGGCTCCAGGATCCTGCGGTCGTTGCCACGGGATCCTGTGTCTCGATGTTGTCCTTGATCAAGATCGGCAGCCCGTGCAGTGGGCCGCGCAGATGCCCGGACTGCCGTTCGCTGTCGAGGCGCCGGGCGGCATCCAGGGCAGAGGGGTTCAAGGCGAGTATGGAGTGATGCGCCGGGCCGTCGTGGTCGAAGCGCGCAATGCGGCGCAGATAAGCAGCCGTAAGGCCTTCTGAGGTGATCTCGCCGGCCGCCAGAGCTTGCTGCAAGGCCGCGATCGAGCATTCCGTGGGATCAAAATCCGCGCCGAGGGCGGTTCCGAGGCCTGCAGATACGCCGAGTGTCAAGCTGCCGGCCGTGAGGATAAAGTCTCTGCGATCCATCAGCGCCGACGTTATGTGATGCGGCCACGCAACGCAAACTGTTTCAGCGGTAATGCACCGCCGCCTGCGTGGGGCTAGCGAGCCACCGGCAACACGATATACTGCTGGGATGACCACTGCTCAGACGGCCGAAGACTATCAAAATCAAACGCTACCGTTCGTTTCGCGAACCTTTGCGTTGACCATTCCGCAATTGCCGGAATCTTTGCGCCCGGCCGTTACCAACGCCTACCTTTTGTGCCGGATTGCCGACACGATTGAGGACGAACCGGCCGTGTCGCCGCCCGAGACGATCGCGCTGATGCAGCGTTTCAAGAATGCGGTGGCGGGTCGCGCAGACACGGCCGCCTTGGTGCGCGATCTCGCCCCCTTGTTGTCGGATCGAACCTTGGCGGCGGAGCGGGATCTCGTCATCAACATGGAACGCGTCATCAGCCTGACCGCGAGTTTTGATGCGCCGCAGCGAAAAGCGATTGAACGCTGCGTTGCGGTCATGTGCCACGGCATGCCGCACTTTCAGTTCAATGCGAGTCTGCGCGGGCTCGCACGTATGTCCGACCTCGATGATTATTGCTATTACGTTGCCGGCGTCGTCGGCGAAATGCTCACAGAATTGTTCTGCCATCATTCGCCCGAGATCGCCCGGCACCGCGAGCAACTCGAATCGCTCGCCGAGTCCTTTGCGCAGGGCTTGCAGATGACGAACATCCTCAAGGACGTCTGGGAGGATCGCAGCCGCGGGGTTTGTTGGTTTCCGCAGTCGGTATTCAGCCGACATGGCGTCGACCTCTCCCAACTGGTGGCCGACCCGCACGATCCCCGTTTCGCTGCCGGGCTCAAGGAATTGGTCGGCGTTGCGCACGCGCATTTGCGCAATGCCCTGGAATACACCTTGCTGATTCCGGCCAATGAACCCGGGATTCGTCGCTTCTTGCTGTGGGCGGTCGGGCTGGCCGTGCTCACCTTGCGAAAGATCCACGAGAATCCGCGCTTTACGGCCGGCGGCCAGGTCAAGGTTCCGCGCTCGGCAGTCGCCATGACGAGGTTCTGGACGGACGTCGGACTCAAACAGGACTGGCTGCTGCGCGCCTTGTTCCGGTACGCCGCGCGCGGACTGCCGCTCGCGCAGCTCGCTCCCCTGCGTCGGCACGACGGGGAACTCGATCTCGTGCCGCCCGCCGGGCACCAGGACCTCGTGAACGACTCGGCCGAGAGAACCGGCACCTACGGGACCGCGCGTCGATGATCAAAGCAGCGGCCACGGCCCGGCAAGACAAGCAGGATTTTCACCCGAACGACACGCTCGATGACGCGAGTCTGGACGCGGCGATCGCAGCTGCGCGCGATGCGCTGCTGCACCGGCAAAGCGCCGATGGCCACTGGTTGTTCGAACTCGAGGCGGACTGCACGATTCCAGCCGAGTACATCTTGATGATGCACTTCCTGGATGAGATCGACTCCGTGTTGGAGCAGAAGCTTGCATCCTACCTGCGTTCGCGGCAGGCGGCGGAGCACGATGGGTGGCCGCTCTATTATCGCGGCGACTTCAACATGAGTTGTTCGGTCAAAGCCTACTACGCCCTCAAGCTCGCCGGGGATGACCCCGAGGCGCCGCATATGCGCCGGGCGCGGCACGCGATCTTGAGCCGCGGCGGAGCGTCGCGATCCAATGTCTTCACGCGTATCGCGCTCGCTTTGTTTGGTCAGCTGCCCTGGCGGGGCGTACCCTACATTCCGGTCGAGATCATGCTGCTGCCGCGGTGGTTCCCGTTCCATCTGGACAAGGTGGCGTATTGGTCGCGAACGGTCATGGTGCCGCTGTTCATTCTGTGCACCTACAAGCCGGTAGCCAAGAATCCGCGGGGCGTGCAGATCCGCGAATTGTTCGTGACCGCGCCGGAAAAGGAGCGGGATTATTTCCGCGACGTGCGCCAGCGCGGGGGCTGGCTGCCCCGGATCTTCCTCGCTTTGGACCGCATGGGGCGCATGCTCGATCCGCTGATCCCGAAGGCGATGCGCCTGCACGCGACGCGCCTAGCCGAGCAGTGGACCCTCGAGCGCCTGAACGGTGAGGATGGCCTGGGCGCCATCTTCCCGGCCATGGTCAACGCACTCGAAGTCATGGTGCTCCTCGGCTATCCCGAGGACGACCCCCGCCGCGTGACGGCGAAGAAGGCCCTGCAGAAGCTGCTCGTGGTCGACGCGGACATGGCCTATTGCCAGCCCTGTGTGTCGCCGATCTGGGATACCGGTCTGTCGGCGCTCGCGCTGCAGGAAGTAGGATGCCCAAGCTCGCGCAAGTCCTCGGTGCGGGCTCTGGACTGGCTAAAATCGAAGCAGTTGCGTGACGAACCCGGTGACTGGCGTGTGAGCCGGCCGGATTTGGCGGGCGGCGGCTGGGCGTTCCAATTCGCGAACGGGCATTATCCGGATCTCGACGATACCGCCGTCGTTGCCTGGGGCATGCATCAGGCCGGCGACGAAGCGCGCTATGGCGAGAGCATGACGCGGGCGCTGGACTGGCTCGTCGGCATGCAGAGCAGCAACGGCGGCTTCGCCGCTTTCGACGTCGACAACATGCACTACTACCTCAACTTCATTCCGTTCGCCGATCATGGTGCCTTGCTCGATCCGCCGACCAGCGACGTCACTGCCCGCGTCGTCACTCTGCTCGCGCGAGTCGGCCGGCCCCAGGATCGGGAAGCCCTCGCGCGCGCGATCGATTATTTACGCCGCGAGCAGGAGGCCGACGGATCCTGGTTCGGGCGTTGGGGCACGAATTACGTTTACGGCACTTGGTCCGTGCTCATGGCGCTGGGGCAAGCCGGCTTGTCGACACAAGACGCCAGCGTGCAGCGCGCCGTCGCCTGGCTCAAGAGTCGTCAGAACGACGACGGCGGTTGGGGTGAGAGCAACGATTCGTACTTGTCCGCGGCGGCGGAGGTGGCTGTCATGGAGAGTACCTCCTACCAGACTGCCTGGGCCCTGCTGGGTCTCCATGCGGTGGGCGAGGGCGGATCCGAGGCTTCGCATCGTGGCGTGCGCTATTTGCTGCGGCGGCAGGAGGCCGACGGCCTCTGGCAAGATCCGAGCTTCACGGCACCGGGGTTTCCGCGCGTTTTTTATCTGCGCTATCACGGCTATTCCGCTTTCTTCCCACTCTGGGCACTGGCCGCCCATCGGGTGAAACTCAAACACCGGAACGCGCCTCATTGAGACGCAGCCCGTGGCTGCGGTAGGCATCGTCGCAGCGCTGGCGACGGAGGCGAAGATCCTCGGGAACGCAACCCGGACCGGAAGCTCCTTGCGGCGTCTGTCTGACGGAACCCTCGTGGCGATCAGCGGCATGGGACCAGAGGCCGCTGCGCGTGCCGCCCGCGCTCTCGGCGCCGCGGGCGTCGGTGGCCTGGTCAGCTGGGGTGTCGCCGGCGGCTTGGATCCGCGTTTGCAGCCCGGAGATCTGGTCCTCGCCAATCGCGTCGTGGGTCCCGACGGCGCATTCGTGGACCCTTCGCTCGCGTGGCGCGCGGCCTTGGCCGCACGGCTCGGCGGATGCACGCGCATCACGGAAGGCAGCTTGCTGACGAACCCGGAGGCGCTCGCCACGGTCGCCGAGAAGGCGCGGGCCTTTCGCACGAGCGGCGCACTGGCGGTCGACATGGAGAGTCTTGCCGTCGGACGGGCGGCGGCGGCGTTGGGCCTGCCGTTTCTCGCCGTGCGAGTGATCGTCGATGCCGCCGTGGATCTGCTGCCCGTGGCCGTCATGGCCGCGAGCCGCGACGGCCAGGTACATATCGGCCGCTTGCTCGGTGGACTCTTGCTGGCGCCCCGGGAACTCGGCTCCCTGCTGCGACTCGCCGGGCGCTATCGCGCGGCGGCGCGCACCTTGGCCATCGTTGCCGCCTTGGGCTGGCAGCTGCCGCCGCATGGCGCGGCGGACCGCGCATGAGGGCGCTCGTGACGGGGGCCACGGGCTTCGTCGGCGCCGCCGTGGCGCGCGCGCTGCTCGCCGAGGGCTGGCAGGTACGCGTGCTGGCTCGCGCCGGCTCCGAGCGGGCCAACATCCTGGCGCTGTCGGTCGAGGTCGCCGAAGGCGATCTCACGGATCCGCAATCTCTGGTGCGCGCCTTGCAGGACTGTACGGCACTGTTCCATGTCGCAGCCGACTATCGTCTCGGCGCGCGAGACTCCGACGCTCTGTATCGGACGAATGTCGAGGGGACTCGTCATATCCTGAATGCCGCCCGCGCCGCCGGCATCGAACGCATCGTGTACACCAGCAGCGTCGCGACCGTCGGGATTCCCGCAGACGGCTCGCCCGGCAAGGAAGCGACTCCGGTGGGTCTCGCGCAGATGATCGGTCATTACAAGCGCTCCAAGTATCTCGGCGAGCAGGTCGCTCTCGAGGCGGCGCGTGCGGGCAGCCCGATCGTGATCGTCAACCCTTCGACGCCGATCGGTCCCGGCGACATCAAGCCGACGCCAACGGGACGCATCGTGCTCGACGCGGCCGCTGGCCGCATGCCGGCCTATGTCGACACCGGCCTCAACGTCGTGCACGTCGATGACGTCGCGGTCGGCCATCTGCAGGCTTTTCATCGCGGCCGCGTCGGTGAGCGTTATATCCTGGGCGGCGAGGATCTGACGCTGCAACAAATCCTCGCTGCCATCGCCGCCATCGTGCACCGTCCGGCCCCGCGGGTCCGCCTGCCGTATGCGGCCGTGTTGCCGCTGGCCTATGTCGCGGAAGGCTTCGCCGCGATCACGGGCCGCAGCGGCCGGCTCACGCTCGAGGGACTGCGCATGTCGCGTAAGCGCATGTACTTCGCGAGCGACAAAGCGAAGGCAGAACTCGGTTATCGCTGGCGCCCGCCCGTCGAGGCGTTCCAGGATGCAATTTCCTGGTTTCGATCCCGCGGACTCTTGTGAGAGTCTGACCGCGGGCTCTGGCGAATCGCCGCGCGAAGCCGCTATCATAAACCCTCAGAGTTCATCAAACGCGCGGCGAGCGGAACGCTGACGTTCGGCCGTCGCAGTTCGTGCGGGGTGTTAATGATGCTTGATGTGCAGGTTCGCGATCCGATCGAAATGGCCGCGGACACGGACATGTTGATTCTCGTCGATGCGGCCGACAACGAGGTCGGTTCACTGAGCAAGAGCGTGTGTCACGACGGCGGCGGTGTCCTGCACCGCGCGTTTTCACTGTTGATTTTCAACGGTCGCGGGGAATTGCTCGTGCAACAACGCGCGGCCTCCAAGCGTCTCTGGCCGCGGTATTGGTCGAACAGTTGCTGCAGTCATCCGCGCCGATCCGAGAGCATCGCGGGGGCAACGGCGCGCCGCCTGCGGGAGGAGTTGGGTCTCAGCTGTCCGCTACAGTTTCTCTACAAATTCCAATACCAGGTTTCGTATAAGGCGGCTGGATCCGAAAACGAGCTTTGCTCCGTGTTCATCGGCGCCACGGACCAGACGCCACGCATCGATCACAGCGAGATCGCCGCATGGCGTTGGATCAGTCCCGAGCGGCTGTCGGAAGAGCTCAGGACCCAGGGTGGTGAAACGTTCACGCCCTGGTTCAGGCTCGAATGGGAGCGCGTTTGGCGCGACCATCGCGAGGCGGTCCTGGGACTGCGAACTCAGGTCCTCAAATAGCTCGCGCCGTTCACGTCGATCACTCCACCCGTCATGGCGGCCGGAGCCGCAAGCGCGCAATAGACCGCCGCATGCGCGACCTCGTCGCTGCGGTTGACCCTGCCCAGGGGATGTTGGGCGATGATCGCCGCGCCCTCGGGTCCGGTGAGATGCTCATGCGCCATCTCCGTCTCGACCCAGCCCGGGGCGATGCAGTAGACGTAGATCTCGCGCGGCGCGAGCGCCTTGGCGAGCGATTGCGACAGCGCGTTCAGACCCGCCTTGCTCGCGCCGTAGGCGGGTGCATCCGGCTCGCCGCGAAACGCACCACGCGATGAAATATTCACGATGCGCCCCCGACCGAATGCCGGATCGACGGGCCCGGTCCTGCCAGCCATCGCTTGTGCGGCAAGGGCGGAGAGCATCGCCGGTCCGATCAGGTTCGTCGCCAGCGTTTCAGCCCAGGCCGCCTGCCATTCGGCGAGCGGCGTCGTCAGCGGCGGATGAAAGGTGTAGATCCCGGCATTGTTGATCAGGATGTCCACCGGGCCTATTTGCTCGGTCACGTCCTGCCAGAGCCGATTCGCCGCCTCGGGATCGGCAAGATCGGAGGCGAATGCCGCATGTCCGGTCCCGGGCAGGCCCGCGAGCGCGGCGCTCGCCGCGGCGGCGTTGCGCCGATAATGCAGGGCGACCCTGACGTCGCGCGCGGCAAGTTGTTCGGCGATCACGCGGCCGATGCCGCGCGATGCTCCCGTGACCAAGGCGACCAAACTCGTCATTTGCGGTGTCCTCCCGTCCTTCGCACCGACAACCGGTCCCGCAGTGTATTCTCTGGACGGTCGCAATTGAACGTGGAGCGATGCAGAGCGTGCCGGACCGCCGCAGACCTAGACTTGCCGCAACTCCTCGGCTACTCGGCGCGTATTACGCCGTCGGCAATCGATGGCGGCGGCGCGGACGACGCGACAGGTCTTTGCTCATCGGCCTCGTCTCACTCTGGGCGGCTCTGATTGCGCTGCTCGCCGGCTGTTCACGAGAGGCCCTGAGCGCCTGCTGCGTCTGGCTGACCTCGCATGGACTGCCACTCGCAGCGGCGAGCCTTGCCGGCGCCGTGATACTCGTGAGTCGCCGTCGGTCGGTCGTGCGGGCCGATGCGGCGCGCTCCTGGCTCGCCGCCCTGGCCGTGCCGCGCGGCGCAGCGTTTTTCGAGTCGCGCACGCTCGAGTGGGTCCCGGCCCTGTGCTTGCTGGGGGTTGTCGCCATCGGCGGCGCAAGTTTGCTGGCCGTGGCTGCATCACGGGGCATCGCTACGCTGCTGAGCCTGGCGCAGACCGTGGGCGCCTTGGAGGGCGCCGTCCTCATCGGCGCGCTGTGCAGCTATCTGATTCCGCCGGGTCGCGACGAGGATCTGCCGCCCGGTTCGCGCTACGTTCCCCATCGACGGCGCACGGGACCACCGCTGCCTCGGGCGTCCTTGACGGGTCTCGCTCAGTGGCCCGTGCGTCGGCTGTTCGCCCTGCTGCGTCCGAAAGTGGTCACGCGTGCCGTCGTGCCGGTCTTGATGGCAGTGCCGCTTGGGGCCAGCGCAGATTCCGCGCTGGTGATGCTGGGGGTCACGGCCACGAGCGCGGCTTTGCTCCTGTTCCTGGTTAGTCTCCGGGACGCGAGTCGTGCGAGTCAGCGCTGGTTGCGGCCCGTGTCGCTGTCGCCGTCGGTGGTGTGCCAGGCTCTGCTTGGACGGGCGTTGGCCGGAATGACGGTGCTCGCGGCTCTCTGGGGTGGTTTGGTCTGGGCTGCCGGCATGACGGCGCGTGACGCGCTGCAACGCAGCTTGTGCCTGTGGTCCCTGTGCGCGACGATCGCCGTGGGTCTCGTGTGGTTCGCCACGCACAGGCGGGCAGGCCCATGAGCGTCCCGGCCTTGTTGCTCGAAGGACTGAGCGCCGGATACGGACGCCAGTCCGTGCTCTCCGGAATCACGCTCTCGATCGAGCGCGGACAATGGTATGCCTTGCTCGGTCCGAATGGCTGCGGTAAGAGCACGCTGCTGGATTGCGTGGTCGGTCGACTGCGCCTTAGGCAAGGGCGGATCGCGATCGCCGGGCATTCTTTATCGCATGATCCGGTCGGCGCCAAGCGCCGTCTTGGCTACGGCTGCGCTCCGGACGCATTGCCCGGACTGCTGACCGCGCGCCAGTGTTTGGAAATCCACGCGCATGCCAAAGCGCTGCCGCACCTCGGCGTCGAACTCATGCGCCTGGCCGAGGAGCTGCGTTTCACGCCCTATCTGGAATCTTTCGTCGACACGCTGTCACTGGGAACACGCCAGAAACTCGCGATCTTGTTGGCTCTCGTCGGAGATCCTGAGCTGATCGTCCTGGACGAAGCTTTCAATGGACTCGATCCGGCCAGCGCCCTGATCCTGAAGGCCCATCTGCGCCGCCGGCTTGCGACGACCGGGGCCTGCCTGCTGCTCGCTACCCATGCGATCGACATCGTCGAACACGAGGCGGACCGCGCCGGTCTTCTGCTCGACGGTCGACTGCGGCGAGAGTGGAGCGGCGATGAGATCCGGTCCTTGCGCTCGCAGGATAGGGGCTTCGAGGCCGCCTTGGCCGCGTCGATTGGCGGCTAGGATGGCGCTTGCTATGCTGGGATCGAGGAGGTAGACACGATGGAAATATGGACGCTCTGGCTCTCGCTATTGCACGACGCCCGGGACTGGCCGGCCCTGCGGATTGACCTCGTATCGAACTGCTGTTCAACGCGGCAAGCCGCCGTGCTGAGACGGGTGCTCGGGGGCGCGGCTCGCGGCCCGGGCGACCCGGTCGATTCTATTGCGGCTTAGCCGGTGCGCGATCGCGCTGATCGCGGCCAGCCTGATCTGTCTCGCCGCGTGCGAACGCAGGAGCGCGCAGGGCGGGGCGGCAATGCCGCCTGCGCGACAGGACGATGCGAAGGTCCTCGATCTATACATCTGGTCGGACTATCTCGCGCCGGACACGATCCCGACATTCGAGCAGGAAACCGGCATCAAGGTCCGGGTCGCCTATTTCGATACGAACGAAACACTCGAGTCGCACGTGCTGACCGGCAGCAGTGGTTACGACGTCGTGGTGCCGACCGCGCCGTTCATGCAGAGGCAGATCGAGAGCGGCGCCTATCAGCAGCTGGATCGCGCGCGGCTGCCGAATTGGCGCAACCTGGATCCTGACATCATGCAGCGCGTCGCGCGCAACGATCCCGGCAATGCGCACGCGATCGTCTATGCCTGGGGCACTTACGGGATCGGCTACAACGAAAGCCTCGTGGCCGACGCGCTGCCCGGAGTCAAGATCGACAGCTGGAAGGTTCTGTTCGATCCGCGCTATGCCTCTCGGCTCGCGAAGTGCGGCATCAGCACGATCGACGCGCCCGCCGGGATCGTGCGTTTGGTGCTCCAATATCTCGGCCGGGATCCCAATGCGCCGACCGCTGGAGATCTTGCCGACGCGGAGGCGGTATTGAAACGCGTGCGCCCGTTCATTCGCACGATCGACACCGCCAACATCATCGAGGCGATCGCGAACGGGGACATCTGCATCGGCATCGGTTACAACGGCGATTTCTATCAGGCACGCAAGCGTGCCCGCGAGGCCAACGCCGGCATCAAGATCGACTATGTGATCCCCGCGGAGGGGTCCTTGCTGTGGTTCGACATGCTCGCCATACCGCGCGATGCGCCGCATGCCGCCAATGCGCATCGCTTTCTCAACTATTTGATGGAGCCGCGCGCAATCGCCAACTTCACGAATTTCGTCGGCAATGCGAACGCCAATGCGGCCGCCACCCCTCTCATCGACCCGCTCACCGCCGAGGATCCGGGCGTCTATCCGCCGGCGGCCGTCATGCAACGCTTGTTCGTGCAGACCGAAGATCCGCCGGAAAGGGCGCGTGCGATCACCGCGCTATGGCAACGCTTCAAGACCTCACAATGAAACCGAGGGATGCCATGCTATGCTCGGGTTCATGCGCGCCGCCGTGGAAATCAGCATGTATCCTTTGGTTGCCGAGTATCGACCGCGGATCCGGGCGTTCATCAACCGCCTGAAGGCCGACTCCGCACTCGTCGTTCGCAGCAATT
>Ga0116226_10000107_pt1 | contig 59641 bp, 50 predicted proteins | sample S1TSphfallax_FD_89692 | JGI IMG/M metagenome (GOLD analysis project Ga0116226, IMG submission 89692) | Host-associated microbial communities from peat moss isolated from Minnesota, USA - S1T2_Fa - Sphagnum fallax MG | ecosystem: Host-associated > Plants > Peat moss > Unclassified | place: USA... | reverse complement strand
TGGATCAAGGTCACCGCCCCACACTCACCTTGGGCTCGAGTCAGTTTCGCCTTGCGGAGCATGAATCCGCTGAGCGCGCGGTACACGAGGGAGAGGGCCTCGCCCAGGGCGGCGAGGCTCGTTGCGAACAAGAATCGCAGCGGATACGGCACGCTCAGCACCCACTGGCGCAACGGCACCCGCAGCAGCACCTCATCGACCAGCAGCGCCGCACTCTCCACCATGCGCCGCGCGCCACAACTCGGACAGAATGCGCGCCGCGTGCAGCTGAAGGCGACGAATTTCTCGGCGCGGCAGTCCGTGCACCGGACTCGTAGGAAGCCGTGCTCCAACCGGCCGCACTTCAGGTAAAGCAAATGCCTCCCTTAATTCCAAGCAAGTGCGATGCCAACCATCGTTGCTGTCGCCGTGGACCACGGCCGAATGAGAAAACTCTCGTCACAGCGTCAAAATTCCGACGATCGCGCCAAAATCAGCTCGCTGCGCGGCACGGGGTAGCGGCAACGCCCTCGAGTAGATCACATGACGACGCGGAAATGCCCAGTTCGATAGGCCACTGCCAGAAAACCAGCCGCAAGATTGCCTCTTTCACCCATCGGCCCCTCTCTTGGCACCGATTATGCAAGATATGTAGCCAATCATGCCTGCCAGCAACGCATCTGTGTGTATTAGTTGTAGCTCAGTCACGGTCCGTCCGATCCTCGAGTTGGGCCGGCAACCGCCCAGCAATCGTTTTGTTCCGCTTCAAAACCCGCAACCTGACGGGCATCCCCTGGTTTTGGGATCTTGCGTCACCTGCGGATTGATCCAACTCGTAAATCCCATGCCACCGGAAATGGTGAGGCCGCAGTACTCGTGGATAAAATACACGGAACCCGAGGGACATCTCGCTCGATTGACAGCTGATCTCATCAGCACGTGCGGGCTGCGCCAAGACGCGCGTATCCTCGGATTCAGCAGTCTAGATGATTCGATGCTAACGCGTTTCAGACAACGAGGGTTTGTCCAGACCTATCGTCTCGAGCCGTCAAAGGATCTGGGAATTCAAGATCCACTGGCGGGACTGGAAAGTGCCCAACATGCGCTGACCCCGGAGCGAGTGGATTCGTTGGTCAGTCAACATGGCTTGGCCGATCTCATATTGGCACGTCGTGTTCTCGAGCATGCGCATGCACCTCTCAAACTTCTGTCCTCGTTGGCCAAGATGTTAAAGCCGACAGGCTACTTGATGATTGAAGTGCCCGATAGCACGAAATTTCTATCATCATGTGACCATTCTTTCGTTTGGGAAGAGCACATCAGCTACTTCACCGGCCAGACGATAGGCCGCCTGCTGCAACACTCGAATCTCACGTCGTCGATGAGTCGTACCTACGAATACCCCCTGGAAGACTCTTTGGTGGAGGTGGTTCAACCGGGCGTCTCTAAACCGGCCGCCAACACGTCGGTGTCGGCAGAAGTGGAACTCGCGGCGAAATTTGGGAAACGTTTTGGTGACCGGCGTCAGAAAGTGCAAGCGGATCTGTTGCGCCTCAAGTCCGAAGGTAAGCGAGTAGCCGTACTCGGCGCGGGTCACCTTGCAGTGAAGTTCGTGAACTTTTACCACCTCGAGGACTTGGTGTACTGCGTCGTCGATGATAATCCTCAAAAGCTTGGAATGTGCCTCCCTGGGTCCGGGTTGCCGGTGCGTGCATCCACCGCGCTCATGGAGGACGACATCGCCCTTTGCCTGCTTTCCGTCGGCCCAGAGAGTGAGGACAAAGTCACCGCGGCCAAACGCGAATATCTGGCCCGCGGTGGTCGTTTCGGGTCAATCTTCGCGCTGAGTCCGATGGCGGTATGGAGAGCAGTCACTTGAATCTATCCATCAGGAAACTCAGCGACGAAGTCTTCGTCGCCGACGATCCAATCGTGCGAATTGGAGGCGAGCACCTCGCCTTTTTAAAACAGCAGGCGGCCAAGAGCGCGCGCAGGCGGGCAAGGATTTGCGCCCATCGTCAACCCGACGATGCTGTGCATGAAATGGTGATAGTGCTGTGCGCCGACAGCTACGTCCATCCGCACAAGCACATGAAGAAGACCGAATCCTTTCATATCATCGAGGGCCGTCTCGATGTCGCCGTCTTCGACGATTATGGAGCGGTAGTGGATGTGATCGAATTGGGGGATCCATCGACCGGAAAACCATTCTTCTATCGACTGGCCGACAGCCTGTTCCATACGCTTTTAATCCAAAGCGAGTTTCTGGTCATGCACGAGGTGACTAATGGACCCTTCATAGAGAACGAGGCCTTGCTCGCACCGTTTGCTCCGCCGGAGGGGAGATGTGACGAGTCGTTCGCTTACATGCAACGGCTCATGCGTGGAAGCGCCGCGCGACCGTTCAAGGAATCGCGATTGTAGCGAGCGAGGGATAAATGGCAGATTCAATTTTGATCGACCTGGGAGAATCAGAGTGCCCGTACGCGTAAAACATCGAGAGACATGTCGTCTATGCGATTCCCACGATATCGACCTCGTGGTCAAGCTGGAACCGATACCGCTTTCCGAAAACTATTGTGACGATTCGGAAAGTGGTCGGCGGGCGGAGCGGTTTCCGGTCGACCTTTATATGTGCGCTAATTGTGAGCATGTGCAACAACTGGACGTGATCGATCCTCAGCATCTCTGGGAGGGCTACACCTATTATTCGGGCGAAGCCAAGGGTATACCGGAGCACTTCCGCCAGGTGACGGCGAAGATAATTGACAAGTATCAACCTGCGGATGGCGCGCTCGTGGTCGATATTGGCAGCAACGATGGGTCTCTCCTACGGTGCTTCAAGGAATCGGGTTACCAGGTGCTAGGTATCGATCCGGCGGTCGAAATTGCCCGGCAGGCGTCTGAATCGGGTATCGAGACCATTCCGGAGTTGATGTCCCTGGATCTCTCTCATAGGATCCGCGAAAGCAGGGGCCCCGCGCAGGTGGTCTCCATGTTCAATGCTTTTGCTCATGCGGATAACCTGGCGGAAATCGCCAGCGGTATTCGTAATTTGATGGCGCCAGAAGGCCTGTTTGTTTTCGAGGTTCAATACCTCATGGACATCATTGATCGCCTGCTCATTGCCACGATTTTTCATGAACATATCAGCCATCATTCGGTGAAACCGCTCACCAGGTTTCTTGCGCGTCACGATATGGAGCTCATCGATATAGACCGGGTGCCGATACAGCATGGATCCATAATTGGCACGGTTCAAGTGAAGGGTGGCAAGAGAAAGGTAAGTGAATCTGTGCAGTCGCTGCTCCTACTCGAGGCACAGCGAGGACTTGGTAATGTGGAAATTCTCAAGCAATTTGCCGGCGACGTCCAAAAACTGCGGACGCGAACGATCGAACTCGTGAATTCTCTGAAGATGAAGGACTTGCTGGTTGCAGGATATGGAGCCGCGCGCAGCGGACCCACTCTCATTTCGCAGCTCGGACTTCAGGGCGTCATCGATTTCATCGTGGATGACCACCCTCAGAAAGTGGGCAGATACTCGTCCGGTGACGGTCTGCCCATCGTTCCGACGGTGGAGTTATGTCGCCGCATGCCGGCCTACACCATCATCTTAGCCTGGGTGCACGCCAATAAGATCATCGAAACAAACCATGAATACCTGAATAGGGGTGGCTTCTTCGTCGTTTTGTGTCCGCAGGTTCGTGTCGTCGGAAAAGAGGGAGATGTCAATATTTAAGGGTCTTCGCGCCTTCTGGTGGGAAAAAAATGGATCAGTTTTTGATCAAAACGCGGGCAGCATGCAGGTCAACCCTTTCAAGCGCAGATATTCTTCATCCCGAAGTCCATACGCTCGGCGCTGGATGACGCGGATTTTCCGAGTAGAGGAAGCTCGGTGGCGGATGCCATCGAGCTTCCCCTCTCACAGACCCCGCCGTGCGCGATTGACGCAACGGGTCCTCAAGTGCACCTCCCCGACACGACCCAGCGGTGTGTGATCTTTGGCGGCACGAGCGGATGGCGACGAAACAGGAGCGCATATTTGTCCCAGGTGAAGGGAATGCCCCGCGTTCTGCGGCGGAGCCACTTCCGCCGGCTACGCTGCACGCCGCGATAGAACTGCCACAAGCAGCGGTAGTTCGATGAGCGGCCGTAGTACTGGTAGTGACCCCGCAGCTTCGCGTTGAGGATGGTCTGTTGTTGTTCTACGGGATCGTGGCGATGTGTTCTTCATCGATTACCCCGACATTAATCCCCTTTCGTATCAACCTAAGAATGCTTCCATCGCCGATCCGTTTCCCGATCATCTCCATAAGTAGCTCTCACGATCGTATCGAAGTGCGAGGTGATGTCCAACTCGAGGACACATGAAATCGGTTCCCGAAAAAGGATCCGGTCGACTTCATCCAGCGAGTCATTTGGGCTACGTCCCGGTCGGAACCCGTGCGAGCAGGCGAGAAAATCCGTCTCGTAGACAGCATTGAGCAATTGCACGGTCGCGCGCTGCACAATCTTGTCCTCTGAAGACGGGATCGAGATCGGTCTCTCGCTGCCATCCTCTTTCGGAATATTTAAGAGCCGCCCGTTCAACCCACTACGGGCTGTACCAAAGCGGAAAGCCAGTCTCGATGTTGGTCCACGTACGACCGACCGTTGCTGCAGGTTCGCTGCAAGCAACTCGGATCGTCGAATGATTCGTCAGCGATCGCAATGGCGATCCGCGTGAGTTCTTCATCCGTGCCATCATAAGGCACTGCAAATTCGGCCATCGGGGCATCAAGACAGAGCTCAGGGTTGACAAATTGCTGCATGCGGGCGACGGCGCAATACACGCGAGCGTTCATCTCCCAGTCTCCGAGTTGACGGTCCATCGGCATCGCGACGGTCATCTGTCGAAAACGGCCGCCGAGCAATTGTAAGAATTGCATGCCGTTTGGCGAGCATATGGTTCTGCCGGCGAGGCGCACCAATGGAAGCGCCAAGTGAATAGGGACCTCCACCGGTGTCGTGTCTGCTATTGGCATGGTCTTGGGCCTGACATTGCCGCCCTTCATGTTTGTGAAGACCGACAGGCCGTGTTCCCGCATTCGCTTCGCCACAGTTTCCCAAAAGATGTCCGGAATCTGGGGAAGTGGTGAACTATTCGCAGGGAAGAGTAAAACGGATTCGTTGCTTCGTATGCCGTGATTCTGCGCAAATTGAAATGCCTCTGCCTCCCATTCCGGCGGTATCGTCGGCCGCTCCATTTGGGATTCCCAAGGCAATCTCAGGACATGGCGCATCAGGTCTATAAAAGACATTCCTCCGCGACCCGGATACTTGAAAAGATAGAACAGTTCATCTCCACGGCAATCACCAAGGTCATAGGGGTGTCCGCAGAAAGGAAGATCGAGTTCGAATCGATTCGGGTCCAAGAAGTTGGTCGTGACGTACATCATCGTCGTGCGATCGGCGGTCAGCACACGGTGGAATCGATCAGGGAACATCTGGGTGATCGGTAGATGGTCGGGGGGGACGACCATCGTTATTCCGTAGCCATGCCGTTTACTGAATTCGCGGGCCAGTGAGCAGACCGTAGCGGTATCCCCGATCGAGCAGGGATTCATAATGATCCAAGATCGACGCTGGGGGTCGCGCACCTGTTGGAGGAAGTGCGAAAATTCACGTTGGCGGACAATGTTCATAATGAATCTCTATTTGGATTTTCCGGATACGGCTACTCGACCGATTTCAGCACTGGCGGCTCATGCCCGCCAAGCAGCGCGCCGCCCCAGTTTCGAAGCCGTGCGACTCGGTTGTAGTAGGTATAGTTTGCTGATACCGCGAATCCGCTTTAATGTTGACTTGGTCACGGCATCGATTGATACAAATACGGAATCCAGCTTGATTTCAACGAAGAAGGCGGCCAGTTCGTCCGTTAACGCGAGCCCATTGGTGTTCATCGCCACCGTCAAGCCGCGTTGCTTCATATCGATGAAACGGCTACGTATGTCGGGGGCAAGCAGTGGTTCAGCCCACATACTCGGCTGTATCATCACGTCGGTGCCAATCATTTCGTCGAGAAGGCGCCGTGCGGCGTCTACTCTCATCGTACCCTTGACCGAATCTATCGAGACTTCATCCTCTGAACCCCAAACGGAGCACATCGGACACCGGAGATTGCAAACTGAAGCGAGATCCAGCAGCACGCGCTTCGGACGACGAGGAACGGGCAGGGGAACGTGGTGTTTCGGGATCTCATCAGTCATAGACTCGGGACCACCGACCTCATCAAGACGTTGGCGCATTTCGTTAGCATTCATTCTGGGTCCTAAGTGTTTCCGAGAGCGAGTTCGGGGTAGTTTGGAGCAAGTCCCGTGCCAGTTGGTCACGCAACATGCGTGAGGTACGGACGGCGGGTGACGTCCATCACGCCTTGAAGACGTCGATAAAAGCGCTTATCGTTTGATTGACCTTTTCCTCTGAAACATGCCAAGCCGCGCCGTCATCGGCAGCATAAAAAGAGCTCGCGCTCGACCCAGCCCATCTAAAGATTTCGAAGGAAGGCCAGTACACGATATTGTCAAGGCCGGAGTTATTGACTACCTCGTGTGCCGTCAATCGCATCGTGCTCTTTGACAGGCAATCGGCGACCACGCACGACTCGAACTCGAACGACGCCTGCAACGGCACCGGTGAAACAGTAATGACGATCCTCGTGGTGTTCGAGAGGCTCCTAATGAATTTAATGAAATACAAGACATTGTCGACATTTTCCTGGACGGATGTCGTACGGAACCGGAATTTTTCAGCCAGAGCCCGGGAATTCAACAACGTGTGGCGTGGCAAGACAAACTCCGCGGTCGTCCTGTCAAAGAATGCCGGTGCGACGCCCAACGTGATGACGAAGACATCGCTGGTTCGGATCAATTGGAGGGTGTTCTCGGCACTCCAGTTGGGAGGCAGTAATTCTCTTATTCTTTCGCTGACGGATCCCGGCCTCGAGTCGCCCGCGAGGAAATCGACGAAGGCCCTATTGGCAAAAGTGGTGTTTATGGCTTCTGAAATCTCCATGTGATTGCTGACGTAGCCATTCTGATTCAGAGCTCGCGAGATATTTCTGGCAAAGCAAGAACCCATCGTAAAAAATCGAGTGTGCTTGTTGATGAATTTCTCGGAATTCCTCAAATCGAAAGCAATATGGTTCTTGATCAGACTGGTCAGATCGCCATGAAAATCCCTCGTTTTCGGATACCGCCCGATCTTTCGGCGGCGGCGCGCATCTTGATCTCGTTCTGCGCCGGTAGAGCTGCTCTTGTAAACCAATAATGTGTCTCGATTCGCCACCGTATCGTAAGTAGTCGGATCCAAGGTCATCGCCTTTTCCAGTGCGGCTATTGATTCCGGGAGCGTATCGTTCAAGTGCGCCAGCAATTCGCTCAGCCAGAAATAATCGCTCGCCAAGTTGCACTTGTGGGCGAGCTTTCGGAATAACTCGACGCCTTTTTCATTGGGGCCGATTGCGGTGCAACGATAAGCGGCAAAACGCATGACGGTGCAGTGGCCTTCGGTCGAGAGCTCCTGCATTTCTGGAAAGTCATCCAATATGGCCAGGGCAACGTCGCGAGCTTCGGCCCAACTTTTGTGAGTCGAGCCCATCAGTAATTGCGCGTAGACGAATCTGGCATTCACATCAGCGCGATCGATTTCGCTCAATCGCTTGAAGCATGCTTTGGCCATTTCGTTCTTTTGTAGACCCAACAATTGATTGCCCAGACTTCGGATCAGTTCGGTACTGCCCGACGTCAATAGCGCTGCCAGGTTTTCGTCATTTAGTGTGAACTGCTGACCGTTTTCAGGGAGTGCACTCATGGTTTCACCGTTGGAGCTGCGAGGAATATGATTTCTCATGGATCGTGGCTGCACTTACCATGCCACCAGGCGGGTGGGTCGATGCGGGCTTGAGGTACCGCGTCACACTCTTTAGTAGGTTCCGCCGGCAGCTAGGCGGCAAACCATTGCCTCCCGTCGCCGCTTTACCGCATCACGCCGTAAATTTACGCAACGACTCACCAATGCCAGCCCTCATCCGTGCCTTGTGTGCCTGCCACCAGGCCGAACACCGCTGGCGCAAGGCCTCCAATTCGTCGGCGTCGTGGCCGAGGATGTCCGCCGCCTCCGCCCAGTCGATCACGCTGGGAAATGGGTATCCGTCGCCCGCCGCGGAACCCCCACACAGCGCGGCGTAATAATCGAAGTGCGCCCGCCGTTCGACGATCGGGATACATCCCGCTTCGAGCGCCTCCCAGGTGCGGAAACTCTCCAAGTTCTGCCATCCGGCCGGGCAGGGCACCAGCACGGACTCCTCCATGATCTCGCGGTAGCGGTCGGTGGGCAGCGCGTCGGCCGCATTGAACCCCGAGGTGAGATGCACGAAGTGGCCGTCGAATGGCCGCAACGCCTCGAGCATCGATTGGCGGTTCGACTTGTTGGCGTCGCCCACGAAGCTCCAGCGGTATTGGCGTTCGGCGGTGGTCTTGCCCGCTCGCTCGCGGGCGAAGCCGCTCTTGTAGCCCAACGGGAAGAATATGACCTTGCGGTTGTCAGCATGCATGAAGGTCCAGTGATTGCGGAATACCCGATCACACCAGCGATAGCATGAATAATCGTCCGCATACCATTCGTCGGAGAGATGAAACAGCACGACGTTGCAGCCTTGAAAAGAGGCATTTGCGTAATAAGGTTCGGTCGAGCGGGCAATACGGTGGTCGATCACGATCATGTTCTCGAAACAGACGGTGTGCGTCGTGTCGACGACGGGCTCGCCTTGGAGGACGTCGGCCAGTAGGTATCGGAGCCAGTCCGCTTCCCACGACTCGGTGGGGGGATGCTGCCAGACGACGCGCCAGGGGCTCGATGAGGCGGGGCGCCCGGCGGTTTGGCGGCGAAGCCGGTTATAGAGGTCCATCACCGGCTTGGCTTGAGGGTGTTTCTCGAGCACCTGACCGTACAGGCGGCCGGCTCGGTCGAGGATGCCGAGCTGGTGCAATTGCAGCGCTTGTTTGAACAGCGTCGCCGTCTCGGCATCGAACTCACTGGGGTCGTCCATGCGGTTCACCTCGAGGCGGCGGCTTCCAACCGTACTTTCAATCCGAGCGGCAGTTTGGACAGCACGGCGAGCAGCCATCGATAGCGCCAGCCGGGCACCACGACGAGTTGGCCGCGCGCGAGTCCCTGCAACGAGGCGTCGACCACCGCCTCCGCGGTCAGCCACAGCGAGCGCGGCGCGAGGGATTGGCGCTTCTCGCCGAGCAGGTCGTGAAAGCCTGAATAGGTGTAGCCGGGGCACAGCGCCTGAACCGTCACGGCCGAGCGGGCGTGCACGAGATCGAGGTGGAGACCCTCGGTGAAGGTGGCGAGCCAGCTCTTGGTCGCGCCGTAGCTGGCATTGCCCGCGCGCTGGGCGAAGGCGGCGACGGAGGCCACATTGATGATGGCACCTCGATTGCGGGCCACCAGGGCACCCAACACCGCATGTGTCAGTCGCAGCACGGCGTTGATGTGCAGTCGATGCATCTTGTCGATCGTATCGAGATCGGTTTGCCAGAACAGGCCGCGGTTTCCGAAGCCGGCATTGTTGATGAGGAGTTCGAGGCTCGGTTGGGCGGCGACTCGAGTTGTGATTCGAGTCAGATCGTCTGCCTCGGTCAGGTCTGCGGCTAGGATCGTTACGTGACTGCGGTGCCGAGTGCTCAAATCGGCGGCCAGCGCCTCGAGCAACTCGCGGCGGCGCGCGATCAGCAAGAGATCATGCGTGGGCGCCAATTTTTTGGCGAAAGCCAGGCCGATGCCGCTCGAAGCGCCCGTGATTGCCGCCAGAGGTTTGGTTGCGGTGGAAGCCATGAGCCATTGTAGCGGCAAGAGGCTGCCGAGCGGCCGGAACATGCCGAGCGTGGGCTGTCGAGCGTCGCGTGACACCGGTCGGTAGAAGGCGGCGTTGGACCTGGCATGGTCTTTGCAGCTCATCAATCGATTCATCAGAGGACGATTGAATGAGCAATGTGGGTCCCCGTGTCATGATGCAACCCGCTGCGAAACCGAACTCGGTGTCGGGGCGAAATGACGCATGCCCGTGCGGTAGTCGCAGGAAGTACAAGCGATGCTGCGGCCAGGGGTCCCTCGACTTGGCACCGGTGGAATTGAGCCGGCTCGATGCGTTGATGCGGGCGCGAAACTACGTGGAGTTGGAGCGGCACGCCTGTCAACTGCTGACGCGCGTACCTCAATCGGGCGTCGCGTGGAAGGCGTTGAGTCTTGCCGTGGCGCTGCAAGGCAAGGACGCATTACGGGCGTTTACCCAGGCGGCGCGCTTGCTGCCAAACGATGTGGAGGCGCATGCCAATCTGGGCAATGCGTTGCAGAGGGCCGGGCGTCCCGAGGACGCCGTCGAGAGCTGCCGTCGCGCGCTCAAGATCAATCCTTACTACGTGAACGCACACCTGAACCTCGGGCGTGCGTTGGCGGATCTCGGACAGTTCGAAAAGGCGGCGATGAGTTATCACGATGCAATCGCCATCAAACCGGACCATGCCGAGGCGCATCTGCAGCTCGGTAATATGCTGCTCTGGCTCGGACGGCTGCACGAGGCGGCCGAAAGCTTCAGGCAGGCGTGCGAGCTGCAACCGACGAACGCCATCGGGCATTTCAATCGGGGCGTCGTCGCGCGGCAATTAGGCTTCCTCGACGAGGCGGTCTTGCATTATCGCCGTGCGCTGGCCGTCAAACCCGACTATGCGGCGGCCTACAGCAACCTCGCGCTCATTTTCAGGCAACAGGGAAAGAGTGAGGAGGCCGCAAGCTGCTGTTTGAAGACGCTGAAAATCGAGCCCGACAACACCATGACGCTGATCGCATTATCCGAGTTGCGAGCGGATCTGGGAGACTTCGCTGAAGCGGAGAACTGGCTGAAGCGCGCGCTGGTCGTCGATCCAACCTCGCCCGTGGCGTTGGCAGGTCTCGCGCGCATGCGCAAGATGACCACCGCCGATGCAGCGTGGCTCGCGGACGCCGAGCGCATTGCGGACTCGCCGCTGCCGCCGCGTGAAGAAGCCTATCTACGCTATGCGATCGGCAAGTATTTCGATGATGTGGGTCAATTCGAGCAGGCATTCTCGCATTTCAAGCGTGCCAACGAACTCGCGGTGCGTTATACGCCGGCTCACGATCGCCAGGAACTGACCGCGTACATCGACACCATCATCCGCTTGTTCGACGCCGCGTGGTATCGACGGATGGAACCCTATGCGCATCCGTCGGCACGTCCGGTGTTCGTCATCGGTACCCCGCGTTCGGGCACCACGCTCGCCGAGCAGATCCTCGCGTCCCATCCGTCCGTCCATGGAGCCGGTGAGCTCACCTATTGGAAGGGGGCATCATCGACTCATCTCGCGGCCGCCGCCAGCCGCGAGGACTGCGGCGCTGTCATCGGACGCTTCAGCCGTGAGTACCTGCAAATCCTCGAGGAACTCGCCAGCGGGGCGCCACGGGTGGTGGACAAGATGCCGGCGAATTTTCTGTTTCTGGGACTCATCAATGCGCTCTTGCCGAATGCCCGAATCATTCACATGCGGCGCCATCCGATCGACACCTGCCTGTCGATTTATTTTCAGAATTTCGAAACCACCCATTTCTATGCGAATGACTTAGGCGATCTCGCACATTACTACCAGGAATATCGCCGCTTGATGGCCCATTGGCGGACCATTCTGCCCGCTTCGGCGATTCTCGATGTGCCGTATGAGTCACTCGTCCGGGATCCTATCGAGTGGAGCCGGCAGATGATCGAATTCATCGGCCTGCCATGGGATTCTCATTGTGCGGATTCCCACCTCACGCGCCGGCCAGTGCTCACGTCGAGTCGATGGCAGGTCCGCCAACCCATCAACACATCGGCCGTCGGTCGCTGGCGCAATTACCGAGCGTTCCTGGGCCCGTTGGTGCAGCTGACCGGTTAGCGATCGCGTGCGATGAAACCCGAGCACGGCACTCGATTGACGACGGCGATCGAGGCGCATCGGCGCGGGGATCTTGCCGCCGCTGAAGGCATTTACCGCCAGATGCTCGGCGCGGCACCGCGCAGCTTCGACCTGCTGCATCTGCTCGGTGCACTGCGTGTCCAGAAGGGTGAGGTCACGGCGGGCATCGCGCTATTGCGTCAGGCAATCGCCGTCGACCCCCGGCAGGCGAGCGCCCATGCGAACCTGGCGAAGGCCTTGCTCGATGTGGACGATGCGGCGGGCGCGCTCGACGCGGCAAACCAAGCGCTCCGTCTCACGGAGGAGTATCCGGAGGCCTGGTACAACCGGGGGCGGGCGCTGCAATCACTCACCCGATTTCACGAGGCGGTGGCCGCGTACCAGCGGGCGCTCGAACTACGACCCGACTATCTCCATGCGCTCAACATCTTGGGCAATCTGCTGCGGGAGTTGCGCCGGCCGGACGCTGCCCTCGAGTGCCTCGAACGGGCCGTCGCGCTCGACCCGAATTTCGTCGGCGCACTCAATAATCTCGGCCTCGTCCATCTCGATCTGCGGCGCACGGAGAAGGCACTGGCATGCTTCGAGCGCGCGCTCGAGTTGCTGCCGGCGTACGCCAATGCGTTGCACAACCGCGGCAATGCGCTCTTGGATCTGCAACGCTATCCGGAGGCCGCCGACAGTTTCGCGCGCCTTGCCGATGTGGCGCCGGACTTCATGTTCGTGCACGGCAGCCTGCTGCATGCGCGGCTTCAGAGCTGTGATTGGCGGGATCACCGAGCGCTCTCGGAACGGGTGACGCGCCTCGTCGAGGCCGATGCGCGCGCCGATCTGCCGTTCGCGTTCTTGAGCGTGTCGGCCTCGGCGGCGCTGCAGTTGCGTTGCGCGCGGGTCTACACCCAGAGCCAGTATCCGGCGCTCGCCGCGTCGGTACCGAGTCCTGCCGCGCTGCCGCAGGACGAGGCGTCCGCACGCATCCGCGTTGCCTACGTATCGGGAGATTTCGGTGCGCACGCCGTGTCCTACCTCATGGCCGGAGTCCTCGAATTGCATGACCGCAGCCGATTCGAGATCACCGCGATATCCTGGGGCCGACAGCCAGACGGTCCGATCCGGCGCAGGCTCGAAGCGGCCTTCGATCGGTTTATCGACGTGACCCACGAGGGAGACGATGCGGTCGTTGCGCTCATGCGCGACCTCGAGATCGACATCGCCGTCGATCTGTCCGGTCATACCCGCGATCAACGCACCGGCATCTTCGCGCGCCGCGCGGCGCCCATTCAGGTCAATTGTCTGGGGTTGCCGGGCACGATGGGTGCCGATTTCATGGACTATTTGATTGCCGATCGCACGCTCATCCCGGAATCGCTGCGGCCGTATTACGCGGAACGGGTGGTGTGGATGCCGGTGAGCTACCAGCCGAGCGACGCGGGCCGGGTGGCGGCGGTTACCGGGCCGCGTGCGTCCTTCGGGTTACCCCTCGAGGGCCTGGTGCTCTGTTCGTTCAATACAACGGTCAAATTGAATCCGCCGCTGTTCGACATCTGGATGCGGGTGCTCGCGGCGGCTCCTGGTAGCGTGTTGTGGCTGCTCGCGACTCATCCCGCGGCGGCCGACAACCTGCGACGGGAGGCCATGCAGCGAGGAGTTGCGGCCGAGCGGTTGGTGTTTGCGCCGCGCATCGGGTATGCCGAGCACCTCGGTCGCTATGCGCACGTGGATTTGTTCCTGGACACGTTGCCCTTCAATGCGGGTGCCACGGCCGGCGATGCCTTGTCGCAAGGTGTCCCCGTGCTCACCTGTGCCGGCGAGAGTTTCGCGGCACGCATGAGCGCCAGCCTGCTGACGGCACTCGGGCTTGCCGAACTCGTGACCGACGACTTGGGGCGCTACGAGACGATCGCGCTGGAGTTGGTGCGCTCGCCGCCGCGACTTGCGCGACTGCGCAGCGTGCTCGGTGAGGCACGCGCCGGTCATGCCTTCTTCGACACCGACCGCTACCGCCGGCATTTGGAATCGGCGTTTCTGGCGATGTGGCGGCGCCATGCGCAAGGGCTCGCGCCGGCGGCATTCGAGGTGGCGGGGTGAGTCGGCCCGGCAAGTACCAATGCACTGTCATCACGCCGCTGCTCGATTCGGACGTGATCGTCAGGGAGACCTACCTGTCCATCGAGAAGCAGTTGAATGCGCAGGTGTGCTGGTTGGTCAAGAACTCGGCGGAGGATCTCTCAGGTGCGCTCGATTTCTTGAAGCATCATCCGCACATTCAGTACGTTGAACGGGCGGATTCATGCTTGTACGACGGCATCAACCAAGCACTGGCGTTGGCCGATTCGGACTTCTACGTCGTTCTTGGTGCCGGCGATCAGCTCGCGCAGAACGCCGTCAGCGTCGTCAGTGCGTGCATCGAGCAATTGACGACGCTCGATGCCCTATTCTTCGCGGCCCGACGCTACCCCAAGGACAAGAGTTTTCTGCCGCGTCCCGAGTACCTCAACGTCACCATGTCGACCCCGCATCCGGGCGCGGTCCTCAAGGTCGACAAGAGTCTTCAGATCGGCGGCTACGACGTGCGCTATCGAATTGCGGCGGATTACGATCACATCAGCCGGTATACCCAGGCCTTTCCCGCCTGCGGCAAGAATGACTTCGTCCTCACGCATTATCTCGGCGGTGGCTTATCGGAGGCGCGGGTACTCGAGGGCTTCATCGAGACCTATCTGGTACGCCTGCGGGTTTGGAACGAGACACCGGCGAGTGCTGCGCTCGCGCTGCGTCAGCTGCTCGACACGTCATTCGACAAGCTGACCGTCCCGCTCTGACGTTTGCTGGCACGTGCCGTGCATGCCTTTTCATGCATGCAGGTCCAAGCACTCGATGCGATTGGCAGTGACAGCAATTTGACGCTGATATCCGCGTGTCCGCGAGCGAGCTGGATCTTCAATACGTATACATTTCCCGGCAAGCAAGCGTATGCCCGTCGATGGGCAAGGCGGGCTTACTGCTACCTTCAACCCGACGACGTGGTGGGGTCATGGGATCGGTTGCGCGTCTGGCGCGAGGGTCTCCGGCAGGTCGAAACCGGCGGCTGGATGTGGTTCCTCGGCGCCGAGTGCCTCATCGCCAATCCGGACATCGATTGGCGATCGCTCGGTCCGTTCGACGGAGACTTGGTGATCGGCGGCGAGCGCTGGCACCTCAATTATGAGTCGTTCTTTCTGCGCAGCACGCCGGAAACTCATGAGTTCCTGGCGCGGGCCGCGAAACTCAAAGCCGTGCTCGGCACCGACTTGGATGCGATGACGGTGCTCATCGTGGCGGAAACCATCCGCGCCGACATCCGGCCGCGGCGACAGCTCGCATCGCTGCTCCCCGCAGACGCGGCGCGACAGGCTCGTCCGGCGACCGACGTGTACAGCGCGGGCGACTTCGTGGTCCAGTCGGGTCTCTGGAAGACGGATGGATTTCGACTCATCGATCAGCTCACCCGCGAAGCGCGCATGGCTGCGACGCTCGAGACCGAAAACACGCACCACACTCACTGCGTCCATGGATTGGGCGACAACATGACGCATCTGCATTTCCTGCGCAAGCTGGCGCTGCGTTATCCGGATCATCGCTTCACTCACCAGGCGTTGCCCATGCACGTCTGGCAGCTGTCCGAGATGATCGAGGATCTCGACAACATCGACCTGAAGCCGTTTGAGCGGGTGGAGCCGTTCTCGATCGATGCCTGGAAAAATGCGCGGCTGTTCTGGAAGGAGCATCCGCAGGCCCGTCATTTCGCCGAGTTCTACATCGATTTCTTCGCGAACCTGGCGCGTCGCATGGGTCTTCAGAGTCCGATCGAAACGCCGGAGGATCTGTTGTTCGATTATCCGGCGCTATTGAAACCCACACCGCTCGATGCACCGTTCGATGTACTGGTCGTGAACTCGCTGCCAGCCAGCAACCAATTCACGGATCAGACGAGTCTCGATGGGATGATCGCCGCATTGGCCGCGCGCCATCGGGTCGTCGTCACCCGGCCCGTCGACGTGCCCGGCGTGTGCTGCACTCAGAGCGAACGACTGAGCGTCACCGGTATCGGCCGGTTGTCGATGCTGTGCAAGACCATCGTCATGGTCAGCACGGGCTCGAGTTGGGGCACGTTCAACGTCTGGAATCGCGATTCGATCGATTATCGGGTGATTCTCATCGATGACGAGACGATCGGCCTGTCAAAGAACACCGTGCAGGCGCGCACCGTCGATGAGGCGGGAAGGCTGCTCCGGCAGCGCGGAATTCTATGACCTATCGAGAGGCATTGACGCAGTCCATGCAGGACATGGCCAAGGATCCGGCCACCTGCTTCATCGGCTATGGAGTCAAGTACGGGGGCAAAGCCCTCGGAACCTTGAAAGCGGTGAGCGATGCTCAACTGATCGAGACTCCCGTGGCGGAGAATCTGATGGTGGGCGTCGCGGTGGGCATGGCCCTCAAAGGTCGAAAGCCGTTGGTCTTCGTCGAGCGATTCGATTTCATCCTCAATGCCGCGGATGCGATCGTCAATCATCTGGATAAGATCGCAACCATTTCGCAGCGCGAATTCAATCCCACCATCCTCATCAGAGTGGTGACCGGCAACACGCGCAAGCCGTTGTATACCGGTGCCACCCACGTGCAGGATTTCACGGCTGCTTTTCGCAGCATGGTGTCTTTCCCGGTCGTCGAATGCCGTACGCCCGATGAGGTGCTCTCGGGCTATCGAACGGCGTTCCGGGAACTCGACCAGCACTCCACGATGCTGATCGAGTACAAGGACCTCATCTAGGCATGCGCGCATGAGGCAGAACAAATACAGCGATCTTAAGATCGTGCACTTTCCCGATAAGATTCAGAGCTTTCGTGATGGCGTCATCGCGGCGCCCATCTACGTGCGGATCAAGCCGATCAACCGCTGCAACCAGGATTGCCACTTTTGTTGTTACGCACAGAGCTGGCGCAGAACCGATTCGCAAACCACCGCGGTCGAGCACGTCGTCTCCGGCATGCATACGGACATGAACGAAGCGGATACCCTGCCCACGGCGAAGGCCTTCGAGTTGCTGGATGATCTGAAGGAGATGGGCGTCAAGGCGGTCACGTTCTCGGGCGGTGGCGAACCGTTGCTGCACAAGGACATCGTCCCGCTCATGCAACGCGTCGCCGCTCATGGCATCGATCTGTCGATCATCACGAACGGCCAATTGTTGCGCGGCGAACGCGCCAACGTGCTCGCTGGCGCGAAATGGGTCCGGGTGAGCATGGACTATGTGAATGCGGAACAGATGGTCCAATCGCGTCGGGTGAAGCCGAAAGCCTTTGAGGAAACCTTGGCGAACCTGCGAACATTTGCGGCGCTCAAAGATCGGGACTGCGATCTTGGGGTCAATTACATCGTGCACAAGAACAACTTCGAGGGAATCGTCGAGTTCGCCAGAATGCTGAAGGATGTGGGTGTCGAGAACATCCGTTTCTCGCCGATGTGGACGCCCGATTTTCTCGCCTACCACGCCCCGATCAAGGAGAGGATGGAGCAGCAGCTCCAAGAGGTGCAATCCCTCGTCGATGATCGATTCACGATCAATTCGACCTATGAGTTGAGTTCGGGCACCAAGAACAACGTCCGTCGGTACACCCAGTGTCTGTTCATGCAAACCGTGCCGGTCGTGGGTGCGGATCAGGTGGTTTATGCCTGCCACAACAAAGCGTATGACAGGACCGGTGCCATCGGCAGCATCAAGAATCAGCGTTTCAAGGAACTCTGGTTCAGCGATGAGGCCAGGCGGGTATTCGATACGCTGAATCCTCAGAAAGTCTGCCGGCATGAGTGTGCCAATGACAACAAAAACATCATCTTTCAGAGTCTGGCAGCGGCGAGCATGGACAACTTCGTATGAATTACCTGACGGCCGACGAGTTGATCGCCTTCGAGGAGCATGTGCAGGAGTTGTGGGAACGTGGCGACCTGCCGTTCTTGGTGCATTTTTGCGGCGGCAACGAACACGAGCTGATCGGCCTGTTCGATGAGGTGCGGGAGGGCGATTGGGTGTTCTCGTCCCATCGCGCGCATTATCACTACCTGCTCGCGGGCGGCTCACGGTCTCGATTGGAGACGCTGATTCGCACCGGACGGTCGATGTTCGTCTTCGATCGAGAGCGCAATTTCCTCACGTCCTCGGTCTTGGCCGGCACCTGTGGCATCGCGGCCGGTGTGGCGTGGCAGTTGAAGCAGGAGAATTCGCCCCATCGAGTCTGGTGCTTCATCGGTGACGGAGCCGAGGAGGAGGGGCATTTTTACGAATCGGTCCTGTTCGTCCAGGGTAATGAATTGCCCTGTACGTTCGTGATCGAAGACAACGACCGCAGCGTCGATACCGACAAGGAAAAGCGTCGCGGTCGAGCGCAAATAGCGTGGCCGGAATGTGTCCGACGATACCACTACCGGCCGACGTGGCCCCATGCGGGTTCGGGGTGCCGACACCAGATCACGTTCAACCCGGCGGTCGTGGCAGGTTACGTGGGTACGGGGTGTGCCTCGAGGCCGGGCGAAAACGCTGCCGCTCAGAATGGCTGGAAAGCCGGCCAATGAGTCCGTGCTTACCCGCCATTCCTCGCGGCGAAATGAGCTCATCCATTCTTTAAATCTACGTAATGAGACTAGCCTGGGTCGGCGGCTCGGCGCCATGCGACGATGGTCGTATGGTCAGGTTCCGCGGTAGACGATACGTCCCCCCACCATGGTCAGCATCACCCGAGTCTTGCCGATGGTGGTGGGATCGACCTTGAAGATGTCCTGGGACAGCACGGCCAAGTCGGCGAGCTTGCCCACCGTCAGAGTGCCCACGTGATCATCGAAGAACGCCGCATAGGCGGAGCCTTGGGTATAGGCATTGACGGCTGTAGTGACACTTATACGTTCCTCGGGGGTGTACCGAGTTCCGGTGAGTACCGCGCCACCCTGTCCCGCCCCGTCGAGGGGCTGGCCCGCCACGTTGGCCGTGTCCGGGGAGCGCCACGCTTGACGCGTCACGGTCTCTTGAATCGAGACGAACGGGCTGGGTGGCCAGGTGCAGGGCCAATCGCTGCTGAATGCGAGTGTGGCACCGCTCGCATTCAATGCATTCCATCGGTCCGAGACGAGGGTGTCGGCAGGGTCGAAACTGCCGCCGTCGGCTCCACAGCAAAACATGGGCTGCATATCCGGGACCACGCCCAAAGCCGCAAAACGCGGGATGTCGGCCGGCTGCACCAAGTCGGCATGTTCGATCCGCAGACGCCGATCGCGTGGCGCATGTTCCTTTTCGAGGCGTTCATACGTATCCAACACCATGTGCACGGAGTCATCGCGCAGCGCATGAGTCATGATCTGATAGCCGCGTTGGTCCAATTCCATGACGAGATTCGAGTATTCGCTGGCGGAGTAGACCAACGGTGGCACGAGGCCGGTGCTGCCATCCGCAAAGAATTTCACCAGGTTCGCGGACACCCAGTCGTCATGATATTGGGACCGAGCCTGCTCGAGATCGTGCAGCAACCGCTCGGTGAGATGGTGCCGCACGGCAACCGCACCGAATGACGTGCGGGTTCTGACCGTAAGGTCGCCGCGATCACGCAAGGCGCCGTAGAGCTTGATCTCGTCGAGGTCGCCGGTGGCATTGACGACGCTCGTGATCCCGAAGCTGTTCAAGTAGTGACCGGCCTCGCGCAGCATCGCCAACTGCTGCTCGGTACTCAGCTGCTTCGCCACCGCCCGCGCCGCAATCTGCATGCCGGCCTCGAGCAACACGCCGGTCGCGTTGCCGCTCGCGTCGCGGATGACACCGCGTTCCTCGTCGGGGTCTGCCACCGGTTCGGTGGTGAGGCCGGCGAGCTTCAGGGCAGCCGTGTTGAGCCAAAGCGCATGCTCCGACGTGTTGTGGACCACGACCGGCCGGTTGGGCACGGCCCGGTCGAGCAGCGCCGCGGTCGGCGTCGTCGGCGGGACCGTGCTGAAATCCGCGCGTGCGAAGAGAACCGGGTCATCGGGATGGGCGGCGGCATAGGCTTTGAGGTGCGCGACCAGAATGTCAGGCTTGTCGGGCGTGATGCTGGCCTCGGGCGTGGATAGATTCAGTCCATGCAGTGCATAGGCACCGTAGAGCATATGCATGTGCGAGTCGACGATGCCGGGAATGACGGTCTGGCCTTTCAAGTGGATGACCGGCGCCTTACGGGGACGGTGCTTTTCGACGTCCGCGTCGGTGCCGATGGCGATGATGCGGCCGTCTTCGACGGCCATCGCGGTCACCCAGGGAGTTTTGGGGTCACCGGTGTAGATGTGCCCGTCCAACAGCAGCGCGTTCGCGGGCGAATGACTGGGCGGGGCGCTATGTGCGGTGGCCGCAACCAGGGACAGGAGGGCGATCGGAATGCCGGCACGCGTCTTCCCCAAGGATTTCATCAACGGGTTCACTCCCAGCAAGGGTTTGTCGGTCACGGGACAGTGGCGGATTGTAACATTCACATGCCGTTCACATTCCCTCTCTACTCTGCTCGATCCGCGTGGTTGTGGATGGAGTGAGGCTTGCGAGCCATTGAGTGGGCGATTGCCGTGCTGATCGCGGTTGCCGCCGTGAGCGCTTCTCACGCGGGCGACTTGCCGGCGACGGGCCAGTCGCCGACTGGCCTGGTGGCGCGGATCGGGCGCCTGATGTTCTTCGACCCCAGTCTGTCGGCGTCGGGCAAGCTCGCGTGCGCAACCTGTCATGACCCGCGCTATGCCTATGGTCCTCCGCCCGGCAAGGCGCTGGCCTACGGCGGCAAGGACATGCGCCAACCCGGAACGCGCGCGGTGCCCTCGCTGCGCTATTTGAACGGCATGCCGGCGTTTGCCGAGCAGCATCACTTCGTCGACGGGGATGTGGGGCCGGTCGGCGGTTTCACGTGGGATGGACGCGCGGGCAGTTTGCATGAGCAGGCCGTGGTGCCGCTGTTGGCCGCCAACGAAATGGCCAACCGCGACGCGGCTGAGGTGGTGCGCAAGCTCGAGAAATCCGCGTATGCCGGCATGTTCCGCACCGCGTTTGGTGCCGACGTCTTCAAGGATGGCGAACGTGCCTTCGCGGCCGGCCTTGCGGCGCTCGAAGCCTTTCAACAAGATCCCGCGGAGTTCTATCCGTACAGCAGCAAGTACGATGCGTACTTGCGCGGCGACGTCGAACTCACCGATCAGGAGGAGCGCGGCGTGGCGTTGTTCAAGGACCCGGCGAAGGGTAATTGCGCGAGCTGCCACCTGGGCCTCACGCGCGGCGGCCGGCCGCCGGTCTTCACCGATTATGATTTCGCCAATGTCGGCGTACCGCGGAACGGCCGCATACCCGCCAATCGTGACCCGGCCTACTTCGATCTCGGTCTGTGTGGGCCGGCGCGCCGGGACCTGTTGGACAAGCGTGAATACTGCGGCTTCTTTCGCTCGCCGACGGTGCGCAACGTCGCGCTGCGAGACGCCTTCTTCCACAATGGTGTGTTCACATCGCTCCGTGAGGTGATGCACTTTTATGTGCAGAGGGACTTACACCCCGAACAGTTCTATCCGCGCAATCCTGATGGCAGCGTGCATAAATACGATGATATGCCACCGGGTTATCCCGTCAACATCGACCGGGACGCGCCGCTCGATCGTGCGCCCGGCGCAGCACCGGCGCTGACCGAGGCGGAGATCGACGATGTGATCGCGTTCTTGGCGACGCTGACCGACGGGTATGTGGCGCCGGGGACGCCCGCCACAGCTCGGTCAGACGTTTCCGCGGCGCGCGCGGGTGCGCTCGACTGGCGGCGGCCATGGCTGGAACCTCGGGATCCGGTGGCGGCGCGTGAGCGAAGCGATGAGTATGCATGGGCGTTGTTCGTTGCGTTGAATTGGCCGGCGGATGCCGGGAGTCGGGGTGCCGATCGGCCGGTCGTGTGGGAGTCCTGGCAGAACTCGCGCGCGGTGTATCGTGCGGACGGAGCGGATCCCGGCGCCTGGGAGCCGGGGGTGCGGCACCCGGCGGACGCGCGGCGGGCGCCGGATCAGCCACGCGCGACGAGCGAGCGCTTCGAGACAGTCTCGCTCAAGGATCTTCCGAATGCGCGGCATGTGGTGCACGGGGTCATGGTGCCGTGGGTGGATCCGGTGGAGTCGGCGCAGCGCCTCACGGAGATTCGGATGAACCGCGCGGCTTATCAGTACATCCGCGCGCGCGGACTTTATAGCATCGACGGTCAGCGGCGCGCCGTGATGGATGGCGGCGGCGTGCACTTTCCGTATGGTGCCAAGGAGGTGAAGGCGAAGTGGCGGCCGATCACCTCGGCGGAACGTTCGCGTTATCACACGCTGGTGGTGACGCTCGCGGATGGGACGACGCGTCTGTATGGGCTCACGGCGTTGCACATCGCGTCGAAGGATTTGCCGAACTGGTTCTGGGCGACCTTCGAGCATGTGGATAATCCGTCGTTGGCGGACAGCGATCATTGGCAGCTCGCGTCGCACGATGAATTCGCGTGTCGAGGCGAGTCGGCTGATTGCAATCAGGCGCCCAGGGGCATCGGTCTCGATGGCACGGTCTGGCAGTACTATCGGCTGCGCGGCACGTTGACGAGCTTCGTGGATGCGGATGGGGTTGCGCGGCGGCTGGCGAATTCAGAGCTCGAGAACGGTTTCCAGACGTCAGCGTCTTGCATCACCTGTCACGCGCGGGCATCGATCGCGGTGTCTCCGCGCGCGACGGCGGCGCGTCTCGATGAGTCGCGCAGCGAAGCGTTGCGGCTGCCGATCTTCGACGGACCCGATCGGCGCGGCTTCTTGGGGTTGCCGCAACCAGCCTGGTTCGCGCCCGGCGGTGAGTCGAACCCCCATTTCATGCCGCTCGATTTCGTGTGGTCGCTGTCGAAGGCGCACTGGCGTAGCGAGTCGCGGCGCGTTGACGGGATGGTGCAATGAACAGGTCGAAAACTCTGTGTGTGCTGCTGTGTGTGGTAGCGGGGGGTGTCGTGGCGCTGTCGAGCGTTGCGGAGGATGAACCGAACGCTCCGCCGGCCGCGGCCCTCGCGGCGGGGACCGGCGTCGTGCCGACACCCGCGGTATCCATGCCGGCGCCCGGAAGGCCGCGTGGCGTTGCGCCAGGCGCGCTCAAGGCGGCGCGAACCACCGCGGGTGCGACGGCGGCGAGTTTCGTGGCCGAGGAGAAATGGGGCCTCGCGGGTTATAACAACAACGAACCCATCTACACGATTCTGGTCACCAGCCATGATCCGCGCATCCTGCGATGTACGGCGGATCTCAAGGGGACGTACATCGAGAACGGCGAGAAGCAGAGCGTCACCGATCGGCAGACCGCGACCGTGTTCCCGAATGCGCAGGTGCAAATGGGTAACTGGTCCGGGATGGACCAGCAATCGGGTGCGACGTATACGGTGAAATGCCGGCCGATATGAAGCGCCGCGGTCGGCCGAGCGGGGGCGTGTTGCGCAACCGACGTGTAAGTGTCATGCGGGTGTGATGTTCTGGACCTATCTTCTGTGCAGCGCCGATCTTAAGTCGGTGTCCGACAATCAAATCGTCAGAGGGGAACGACTCAACCATGCTGAATCATAAGACACGGTCGCGGACGCGTCGTGTAGTGGGCGCATCCGTCATCACGGTCGCGGTGCTTGCCGTGCTGGGCCTCAATGAGAGCGCTAGCGCGCAAGCCTCCGATCCGGTGATTTTCAGCTTCGCCACGGTGGGCGACAGCCGGACCGATCCGGGCAAGGCGGATGCGACCACGCTGCTTGCCAATCCGAATCCGACCACCCAGGGTGGAGCGCCGAGCCTCACGGGCACGATCCTGCCACAGGACAACATGTGGGTGCAGAACACGCTGGCCTATGGAACGATCCTGTCAGGCATCCAGTCGCAAAATCCCAATCTGTTGTTCTTCAACGGCGACATGATTTTCGGCTACGGCCGGCCGACGCTGCCCAGCGCATGGGCGAACGGCAAACCCAATTCCTGGACCACCGCTCAAACGGTGTCTCCGGACACCATCTTCGAATACATCCAGTACGCTTATTGGCGGGGCATGATCGCCAATCTATTCCTGTCCGGCACGTATGTGCTGCCGGTGCCGGGTAATCATGAAACCCAGTGCAGCTACAGCGCCGAGCCGTATTCGGCGTCGAACCCCAATCCGAATTGCAACACGGCCGCGCAAGGCAACCTCACCGGCAAGACCGCGTATGCGGACAACGAAATCGCCTTCCGTGCCAACATGGGCGACCTGGTGCAGGACTTGGTCACGAACCTGCGGTTCTCGAATGTCAGCGGCTACTTCGCGCAGAATGTCACGGGGCTGACCCAGGCGAGCGCACCCGTCGCGAGCACCAACAACGGTCCGATCACCAGCAGTCAAGCGGAGTTGACCTATTCGTTCGACATCCAAGCTCAAGCGGGAACGTTGCTGCACTTCGTCGTCATCAATACCGATCCGGCGGGTGCCGATTCGACGGCGCCCACCGATTGGCTGGCATCCGACTTCGCGGCCGCTCAGGCGCGCGGCGTGACCAATATCTTCGTGTTCGGGCACAAGCCGGCCTTCACCTATGACTACGCGGCCGTCAACGGCGGAAACATCAATCCACCGACGAGCAACTCGCCCGGTCCCGGCGGCCTGGATGCGAACTACACGACGACCACGGTCAATGGCGTCACCACGTACGGTGAACCGTATCGCAATGCGTTCTGGGAGTTGATCGCTGAATACAACGCGACCTATTTCTCGGGTCACGAGCATACGGTCAATGTGTCGGCGAATGCGGATCCGACCGGCACCTACGCGAGCACGCCGTACCAGGTCATCGTCGGTTCGGGCGGTTCGCCATTCGACGACAAACTGGTCGGCACATGCCCGAATTGCGTCGAGCCGAAGCTCACGAACCCGTTCGACCGCTACTATGCGTGGGCTCTGATCCAGGTGCATCAGAGCGGCAAGGTATCGATGACCATCCATGGATTCAGCGACCAGTTCGGCCCGACCGCCGACCTGGCCCTGTATGACGTGCCTTCCCTACAACCGGCCGGCGCGGCAACCGCCATGGCCAAAAAGAAGAAGAAACTCTGATGCGTAGTCACTCGTTGAACACCCCAATTCTGAACACCCGTGCCGTGCTCGCCGCCGCCGTACTCGCGACCGTGGGCATGCTTCCCGGCGTTGCGAGCGCGAGTTTCGTGCTCGATACGGGCACTCCCGACGCAAGCTCCGGCACCTTCGTACTCGATAGCTCGCAGTGGCTGGCAGCGGAGTTTACGACCACATCGACCGAGACCATCACGAGCCTCGCCGCGTATCTCACGCAGGGAGTCGGTCAGCCGGGGGACACGTTCACCTTCTATGTGGATACCGGTAATTTCCTGGGCGTGCGATCGAGTGCGCGCGATGTCGTCCAGACGGTGGCTGGCACCTTCACGGCAAACGGCTGGAACGCCACCAATACCCAATTCACGCTGGCGGCGGGGACGTATTGGTTGGCTCTGGAGGTCGCTTCGCCGACCCAGACCAAAGGGCTCGATGCGCCCGGCGAGCCGACGGCAACGAGCGGAACCGCGCCCGCCAAAGCGTTCGCGTACGCCGGCACCAACGGGCAGTTCACGGAATCGAGCGCTCCGTCGATCGGGCTCGAGATCACGGCCGCACCGTCAACGGTACCGCTGCCGGCCTCCGCGTGGCTGCTCGGCAGTGGCTTGTTGGCGGGCCTCGGCGCGGCTGCGCGGCGACGCAGTCGCTGAGGGAATCGAAGCGCGGGCGGGCCCGCATCGCGGGTAAGATCGCGCGTCGGGGTGGTTGAAACCGGCGCGTCCGTCGCCACATGGTCGGCTCACTCCCTAATCCTCTCGAGGAGGCCGACGATGGGGTCTTTCAATATGACACCGCCCAGCGAGGCGCAGCGGCGCGAAATCAGCGCCCATTTGAGCAGCGCCGAACGCCGGGTGTTGCTCGAGCATGGCACCGAGGCGGCCTTCTGCGGCGTGTTCTTGGACAATAAGAAGAGCGGCATTTATACCTGTCGTTTCTGTGGTCTGCCGCTGTTCCGCTCCACGGCCAAATTCGATTCGGGTACGGGCTGGCCGAGCTTTTTTGAACCCTACGCGGAATCGCATATCCGGCGGGTGCGCGATGCCAGTTACGGCATGGTGCGAGTCGAGGAAGTCTGTGCGCGCTGCGGCAGTCACCTGGGCCATGTTTTTCCGGACGGCCCACGCCCGACCGGCGAGCGGCATTGCCTCAATTCGGTATCGCTTGGGTTCACCGAGAGCGGGGCGGCGTTACCGGATGTGCTGGGGCGAGGGGCGCCGGAGGGAGTGCCCGACGCCGGCTGAGTGCCCGACGCCGGCTGAGTGCACGAGACGGGCGTAGGCCGCCTAGTCGTCGACGATCGGTTCGCCGGGGAACAGCGTGTCCGTGAACCCGAATTTGGTCAAGTCCTTGATTCTGCGAGGGTAGAGAATGCCGTCCAAGTGATCTACTTCATGTTGCACGACGCGAGCATGAAAATTATTCACACTACGATCGATGGGTCTACCCGCTTCATCGACGCCCGTGTAGCGCAGTTCCCGGTATCGAGGCACGACTCCGCGCATGCCAGGCACCGACAGGCATCCCTCCCAGCCGTCGTCCATGGCCTCGCTCAACGGCGTGAGTACGGGATTGATGAGGACGGTGTAGGGGACGGCCTCGGCGTCGGGATAGCGCGGATTGTGGTCCATGCCGAATATGACAACTCGTAACCCCACACCGATTTGCGGTGCGGCAAGACCTGCGCCATTGAGATCGCGCATGGTGTCGCGCATATCCACCAGCAGATTTTCGAGTTCGGCGCTGCCGAATTCGCTCACCGGGGCGGCCACCGCCAGAAGGCGTGGGTCACCCATCTTCAGAACTTCGCGTATTGCCATGATTGCTAGTATCTTAGCGACCTTTTCATCGTGAGCCTATGCCCGGCCTTTTATACATCAAAACCTTTGGTTGCCAGATGAACGAGTACGATTCCAGCAAGATGGAAGATGTGCTCGTCGCGGCCAAGGGGATGACGCTCACCGATGATCCGGCGGCCGCCGACGTACTCCTCGTCAATACCTGTTCGGTGCGCGAGAAAGCGCAGGAAAAAGTCTTCTCGTTGCTCGGCGAATGGCGGCTGCTCAAGCAGGAGCGGCCGGAGGTGGTGATCGGCGTCGGTGGCTGCGTCGCGAGTCAGGAGGGCGATGGCATCACGGCTCGGGCGCCGTTCGTCGATCTGGTGTTCGGGCCGCAGACCTTGCACCGGCTGCCCGACATGCTCGACGGGCTGCGCCGCTCCGGGCGCGCCCAGATCGACATCAGTTTTCCGGAAATCGAGAAGTTCGACCGCCTGCCCGAGGCGCGCGCGACCGGCGCGACCGCGTTCGTGTCGATCATGGAGGGATGCAGCAAGTACTGCACGTTCTGCGTGGTGCCGTACACCCGCGGCGAGGAAATCAGTCGGCCGTTCGAGCAGGTATTGCACGAGATCGAAGCGCTGGCGGCGCAGGGGATGCGCGAGGTGACGTTGCTCGGCCAGAACGTCAATGCCTATGCCGGCCCGATGGAGGACGGCACGCTCGCGGACCTCTCCACGCTCATCCATTTCGTCGCGGGCATCGACGGCGTGGAGCGCATCCGCTTCACGACCTCGCATCCGCTCGACTTCAACGACAGTCTGATCGAGGCGTATGCGCATGTGCCGAAGCTCAACAACTTCCTGCATCTGCCCGTGCAAAGCGGCTCGGACCGTATCCTCGCCGCGATGAAACGCGGCCATACCGTGCTCGAGTACAAGCAGAAATTACGTAAGCTCAAGGCGGTGCGGCCGGATATTTGCATCTCCACCGACCTGATCGTGGGCTTTCCGGGCGAAACCGACGAGGATTTCGCCGCCACGATGAACCTCATCGCCGAGGTGGGGTTCGACCAATCGTTTAGTTTCCTCTACAGCCGTCGTCCCGGCACCCCGGCCGCCGCGCTTGCCGATGAAGTGCCGCTCGAGGTCAAACAGCGCAGACTCGAGTTGCTGCAGCATCGATTGAACACTCAGGCGCGTGCCATCTCGCAGCGTATGGTGGGTAGTCGTCAACGTGTGCTGGTGGAACGGCCGGCCAAGCGCAACCCGGAGCAGCTCGCCGGCCGCACCGACAACAATCGCTGGGTCAATTTCGACGGGCCCGCCGACGCTCCGCACTCCCTGATCAACCAGTTCGCCGACGTCCTCATCACCGAAGCCATGCCCAATTCGCTGCGCGGGCGTCTCGTGGAGGCAGCGCTCTCGTGAGCACGGTGCCCATGATGACGCGGGATTTGGTGTTCGCGCCCGCCGATAACGTCCGATTGGTCGAGTTGTGCGGACCCTTGGACCAGCACCTGCACCAGATCGAGACCCGCTTGGGGGTGGAGGTCAAACGCCGCGGCAATCGCTTCCAGATCATCGGGGTAGCCGCCGCGATCAAGCGTGCCGAAACGGTGTTGCAGGATTTGTACACGCGGGCAGAGCGCGAGCCGGTCGATTCGGAGCGTGTGCACGTCGCGTTGCAGGCGCTCGGCATGGAACCCGATGGGGCTGCGGCGGGCGGTTCGCGGCCGGACGGGCGGGACAGCGCCCCGGTGACCGACGAATTGAAAGTGCGTACCAGTCGCGGCGCGGTGCGTGCGCGCGGCCCCAATCAGACCGAGTACTTGCACAACGTGCGAACCCACGATCTGACGTTTGGTATCGGTCCCGCCGGCACGGGCAAGACCTATCTCGCCGTGGCCTGTGCGGTCGAAGCGTTGCAAGCGGAGAGCGTGCGCCGGATCATCCTGGTGCGGCCGGCGGTGGAGGCGGGTGAACGTCTCGGCTTCCTGCCCGGGGATCTGTCGCAGAAGGTCGATCCGTATCTGCGGCCGATGTATGACGCGCTGTACGAGATGATGGGCTTCGAGCGGGTTGCCAAGCTGATCGAACGCAATGTCATCGAAGTCGCGCCGTTGGCGTTCATGCGCGGCCGATCGCTCAATGATTCATTTTGCATTCTCGATGAGGCGCAGAACACCACCAACGAGCAGATGAAAATGTTCCTGACGCGCATCGGCTTCGGCTCGAAGGCGGTGGTCACGGGCGACATCACGCAGGTGGATCTGCCCAATGCGAAACAGTCGGGGCTTCGAACCGTGATCGACATCCTGCGCGGCGTGCGGGGAATCGCGTTCACGATGTTCACGTCGAAGGATGTGGTGCGGCATCCGCTGGTTCAACGCATCGTGCAGGCCTACGAAGCGAAGACATCCGATGATGGCGTTTGAACGGTGGCCGCGACGCTCGAAGTCGACGTGAGCTTCGCGGCGCGGCGGCCGTGGGTGCCGCGGCGCGGGCAATTTCAGACCTGGGCCGAGGCGGCGCTCGAAGGCGGCCTTGCGGGCGCACGGCTCGCGTCGCGCGTACTCTCGATACGGGTCGTGGGCGCACTCACCAGTCGACGCTTGAATTCGCAGTACCGTCACAAGGACAAGCCGACCAACGTGCTGTCGTTCAGCGGCGCTGGCATGGCGGGTGGCATCCATTACCTCGGAGAACTGGTGATCTGTGCGCCGGTGGTGGCGCGGGAGGCTCTCAAACAGCACAAGACACCGACGGCGCATTGGGCCCACCTGACTGTCCATGGGGTGCTGCACTTGCTCGGTTTCGATCACGAGCATGACGAAGAGGCCGTGAAAATGGCCGCCAGGGAAGTGCAAATACTTGATCGACTTGGTTTTTCCGACCCGTATCTGTGATCTAGTATCCTCTTTTACTTATGTCCGACCAGAATCCAGGCAGCACCGGCCGTTGGCTGAAGCGCATCACGCAGTCGATGTCCGGTGAACCGCGCGATCTTGCCGAACTCATCGAGGATTTGCGGGAGGCGAGCGCCCGTGGTCTGTTCGACGGTGATGCGCTGGTCATGCTCGAGGGTGTGCTGGCCGTTGCCGACATGCAGGTGCGCGACATCATGGTGCCGCGCTCGCAGATGGTTTTCGTCGAACGCGATGAGCCGGCCGACAAGCTGGTGGCGTTGGTCGTGGAATCCGGCCATTCGCGGTTTCCGGTGATCGGCGAGGATCGCGATCAGATTTTGGGAATCTTGCTCGCGAAGGATCTGCTGCGCCTTCAGACCGTGGGCGATGAGCCCTTCGAGATCCGGGAGTACATGCGCCCGGTGGTGTTCGTGCCCGAAAGCAAACGGCTCAACGTGCTGCTGAAGGAATTTCGGCGCAGCCACAATCATATCGCGCTGGTGGTCGATGAATATGGCGGCGTCTGTGGTCTGGTGACGATCGAGGATGTGATCGAACAGATCGTCGGCGAAATCGACGACGAGCACGACGTCGAGGACGATCAGACCATCCGCCGCGAGGGCGAGCGCGAATTCACGGTGCGCGCACTCACGCCCATCGGGGATTTCAACGAGTACTTCGGCACGGCCTTCTCGGACGAGGAGTACGACACGATTGGCGGGCTGCTCATGCAGGAATTCGGACGACTGCCACGCCGGGGCGAGACCATCCTCATCGGTGAACTCGAGTTCCGGGTGGTGCGCGCGGATCGGCGCCGTATCGATTTACTGCGGGTGATTACGCCTAACGATATCGTGCCGCCGGCCGATGACGACAGTCATGAACGTTGACGTGAGCGATAGAACGCAAATCCCGCGCCGTTGACCAACAGAACCGCGCCGATGATCTTGGCGGCGAACACGCCGGGGCTCGCCACATCGACGAAGGGATAGGCGTTCAGCACCATGATGAAGACGATGGCGCCCACGCCAACGGTGGCAATGGGGACCATCCAGCGTGGCAGACGGTCGCGCAGCGAGCTGGCTCCGCGGATCGGGATCAGGAACATGGCGAGATAGGCGAGCGCGTAGAACTCCGAACTCGCGTCGTTGAGCACGCCGAACGCCTCCGCCGCATGCACGCCGGCGCTCGCCAGAACCAACAGCGCAACGACCACCGCGCCCGTGAGGTAGATCGAATTAGTGGGCGTTCGATAGCGGGGATGCAGTCGGGTGAACCATTCCGGCACCAGGTGATCCCAACCGGCGGTCATCGGCAGCCGCGTGGCGCCGGTGAACAGCAAGCTCGCCGCGCCCAAGATCCGAATCTGCAGCAGCAGGATCGCGATTTTCGCGATCAACGCGAATTGGCCACCGAAAGCCAGGGTCAAGGTTTGCGGGATTGGTGCGACATAGTTGATCGGCGTGTTCGGATTGAGTCCGTGCAGACTCACGACCGAGGCGGTACCGAGCACGAACATCGCCAGAATGATCGGCGTCGCGAGCAGCACCGACTGTCCGATGGCCTGGTCGGCAGCCTCGGTCTCGCCGGCCATGATCGCGATGTACTCGAGTCCGCAGGCGGCGAACAGCACCTGGCCCAAGAGCGCGAGCGAGCCTAAGTCCGTGGGCGGCAGGTGCAGAGCCACGGGCGTGTAGCTCACGGGTGCGCCATGCAGCCAGACCCACAGCGGTGAAAGGATCAGCAGCGTGAAGACGAGCAACACGGCGATGCCACCGGTGTTGTGGATCCATTTGCCGAGATTGAGCCCGCGCACGGCGCTCGAGGTGAGCAGCATGACGATCACGGAGAGCAGTCCGAGCACCCGCGGATGGCTGTCCGGTAGTCCCGCCGCCGCCGGTCCCAGCATGTAGGCGAGCTCGCTCGGCAGCTGAAACAGAATCGTCGCGATGGAGGTCAGCGCATAGGCCCAGATGTTCCAGGCGGTCATGAAGCCCACGGTATCGCCATAAGCGCGCCGCGCCCACTCGTACAGCCCGCCCTCCAGCGGCATGATGCGATTGAGCTGGAATACCGAGACCGCCATCGGCACGTAGAACAGCGCGAAAGCCAGCAGCCAGGCCACGAACTGGGCGTGGCCGATTCCGGCGGCGATGCCCACCCAGGAACTGCCCACGACATTCAGCACCTGAGCGAGAACCAGATCGCGCAAGCGCAGCTGGCGGATCAGCCGGTGCTGCGGCTCCAGGCGGACTGAGGATGAGACGGTGGGTTCGATCATGCGGTCGCTTTGGACGTTACGCGGAGCGCTTGCCGGTGTCCACCGCGGCTTGGCCGTGAGAGGATAAGGAACTAAAGGAGTGACATGAGAAAGCCATTGCAACCCCTCGCGGCCTTCAGCGCCGCACTGATCATCGCTGCCGGGTCTTCGGCAGCGCGCGCGCCGCTCGCCGCCACGGTGCCCACGGCCACTCAAGTTGCGCATCCGATCACCTTCAGCGACGAGACCCGGGTACGGCAGTCACTGGTACAAGTGGCGCTCGGCAGGCAGCCGGCCGATCTCGTGATCCGCGGTGCCACGGTGCTGAATGTGTACACGCTGCAATGGGATCCCGATCAGGACATCGTGGTCAGCGGCAAGCGCATCGCCTGGGTGGGACCGGAAGGGCTGTGGAAGGGTAAGGCGGCGCGGCTGTTCGACGCCAGGGGGTTGTGGGCCGTGCCCGGTTTCGGTGAGTCGCACAAGCACATCGAAAGTACGTTCCTGTCGCCGGAGTGGGAGGCGGCGTTGGTCGTGCCGTTGGGCAATACGTGGACCACCGAGGGTTCGCATGAGTTCTCGAACGTCAGCGGCGCCCACAATGTCGAGTTCTGGCAGACCGCGGCGGCGCACGGCAGCCCTTTGAAGATTTTCACGGCGCTCGGGTCGGCGACACCACCGTCGGCTTTCGAGGTGGGCGGCGGCAACTATGCCTACCAGCAGATCGCGCAGTACATCAGCCGCAACCCCGATGTACAAGGACTCGACGAGGTCATGGATTGGCCGGCGGTGTCCGTGCCCACGCATCCGGGCTACCAACGCATCTGGGAAGATATTCAAGCGACGCGCGACAATCGGGGGGTGATCGACGGGCATGGCGCGGGCCTGCGCGAGCTCGATCAGATCAACGCCTTCGCGGCGGCGGGTTTGTCGAGCGACCACGAGACGCGGGCCGCCGACGAGGCCTGGGACAAGTTGCAGCATGGGCTCTTCTTACAGCTGCGCGATGAGAACATCGAGCGCGCGGTGCCGCTGTTCGTGCGCAAGGGCTTGAAGGATTGGTCGAACATCTCGCTGGTGACCGACGACCGGAACGTGGCCGACACGTTGAAACAAGGCTCGATGAACCATCACATCGAACTGGCCATCCAGATGGGTGCGCCGGTGGAGGCGGCCTATGCGATGGCGAGCCTGTATCCGGCGCGCCATGCGCGCATGGATTCCATCGTGGGGTCCATCGCGCCCGGCCGTTATGCCGACGTGGTGCTGCTCGAGTCAGCGAAGGACGTGGCCATCAAGGATGTGTTCGCGAACGGGGTGCTCGCGGCCGAGGACGGTAAGTATCTGCTGCCGGTGCCGAAGATCGACTGGCCTTCCTGGGCGACCGACACCATCCATGTCGGGCGCCGCTTGACCGCGAAGGACTTCGAGATCACGGCGCCGGCCGGAAAGACCCGGGTGACGGCCGCCATCCAGGCGCCGTTCTACACCGACCCCGAACAGAAGACCGCCGTGTTGCCCGTGGTCGATGGCGTCGTGCAACGTGACATCGCCCACGACATCATCAAGGTCGCGATCGTCGATCGTTACACCGGCAAGGCGAAGCTCGGCAAGATGTTCTGGACGGGCATGGGACCGAAGACACCGAACTCGGCGATTGCGACGTCGGTGTCGCACGACCTGCACAACATCACCGTGGTCGGCAGCAGCGATGAGGCCATGGCGATCGCCGTGAACCGGATCGAGGAGCTGAAGGGCGGCATCGTGCTCGTCAATGACGGTAAGGTCACCGCGGAAATGCGCCTGGAAATCGGCGGTCTCATGACCAGCCGGCCGATCGCCGATGCCGCGGCCAGCATGGAAGATCTGTATGCGAAGTCGGACGCCCTCGAGTGGATCGATCATCCGGGTTTTCCGCGGCGCATTATTTTCGCGATGATCACCTGTAGTCCGTTCACCTGGCGTCTGGTCGTGCCCTATCCGGGCAACCCTTCGGGACTCGTGCTGTTGCAGACGGGCAAGACCATGCCGGTGGTCTGGTAGCGCGGGCGGAAGGCGCGTCGACGCGTCGCGGACCGGTAGCGGTGATCTCGGCAGGTCGCGCGCGGGCGCTCGCTCTGGCGCTGATGCTGACGGCGATCGTGTTCGCTCCCGCGGCGCAGAGCCACACGATGCAGATGACCCAGGTCCTCGTCTCATTCGGACCGACCGGCCGCGTCGGCGTGACCATCGACATCGATCTGACGTTGATGCTGGGTTCCGGCGAGGCCTACTATGCGTTGGCGAGCGACACTCCCGCTCAGCAGCAGGCGCAGCTGCGGCGGATCGTGCCGCTGGTCGAAGCGTCGTTGCCATTATTCGCCGGCAGCGAGAGGCTGCGACTCGAGTTGTTGCATTTCTCCGCGCCGGTGGCACCGCGGGCCAACTTTCTCGATGGCTCGATCAGTAAATTCTCGACCTTCACCTTCACGGCGCCGCTGCCGGTCAGCACGGCGCCGCTGCAACTGCGCGTGCCGATCGGCGCCAACCTCGATTATCCGATCGCCTACACGGTACAGATTCCTTCCGCCAAACTGTCGGTGACTCGCTGGCTCGAGGATGGTGAGCACGAGAGCGAGCCATTCGCTTGGGCCGGCCGGGTGCCCGGCGCGGCGTCGGCGTCCGCACCGGGCGCGCCACGGCAGGCCCTTTTGTACCTGCGGCTCGGATTTCATCACATCGTGCCCGAAGGCGCCGACCATATCCTGTTCGTGCTGGGACTTTTCTTTCTGGGGCTCACCTGGCGCAAGCTCTTGACCCAGACCACGGTGTTCACGATCGCGCATGCGACCACGCTGTTTCTGTCCACGTATGGCATCTTCAGTCTACCGAGCCGGATCGTGGAGCCGGGAATCGCGCTGTCGATCAGTTGGATCGCCATCGAGAACGTGGTCAGCCCGCGACTCGGGGTGGCGCGACTCGCCATCGTATTCTGTTTCGGTTTGATTCATGGTCTCGGTTTTGCGGGCAGTTTGAGTGACGTACCGTTTCCGCGGCGGGACTTCCTGGTGGCTCTGCTCGGGTTCAATCTCGGCGTCGATTTCGGTCAGCTGTTCGTGATCGCGATGGCCTTTCTCGCGGTGGGTTGGTGGCGCAATGAACCGTGGTTCCGCAGGCGCATCGCCATTCCCTGTTCGCTCGCGATCGCCGCCGTGGGATTGTTCTGGGCGATCCAGCGCATCGTGTTCTACGCGACGGCGTAGACTTAAAGGGCGCGCCACCTTACCCATACGTCAACTCAATTGATTGACGTGAGCACGCGCAAGTCAATCGGCGGCTTGGATTTGCGTGCACTTTTGGCCGATGCTACTGTACGCATGGGGTGATCGACCCGAGAAACATTGCGGGGATGGGGTGCGCGTGAGACAGCCTAAGTCGTGTGGCCGGAATCGGCGTCGGCATTCGTATTGGATCGTTGGCCTGATCGGTTTTTTGACGTTGACCCGGGCAGCACTCGCGAGCGATGCCGCCGCCACCGCTGCCGATGGGCAAGCCGAAGCCAGTGGCCTCGAGGAGATCGTGGTCACGGCGACCCGGCGTGAGGAATCCTTGAGCAAGGTGCCGATCAGCGTCACGGCGTTCACGCAGGACTCGATGGATCAACGCGGCATCAAGGACTTCCAGGACATCGCGCGCTTCACGCCCGGTGTCAACATCGACACCTCCGGCACCAATGCCATCTCGATCCGCGGTATTTCCTCGTCCGCCGGCGCCGGCACCACCGGCATTTACATCGACGACACGCCGATCCAGATGCGCTCGGTGGGTTTCAATCCCGACGACACGCTGCCCAAGACCTTCGACCTGCAGCGCGTCGAGATTCTGCGCGGCCCGCAAGGCACGCTGTTCGGCGCCGGCTCCGAGGGTGGTGCGGTCCGCTACATTCTGACGCCGGCCAGCACGACCGCCAGCGACACCTACATTCGCAGCGAGGCGTCGTACACCGAGTACGGACAGCCGAGCGGCGAATTCGGCATCGCCCATGGCCAGCCGATCGTCGATGGGGTGTTCGGCATCCGGGCCAGCGTCTGGTATCGCTATGACGGGGGATGGATCAATCGCGTGGACGATACGACGGGTGATGTCATCAACCACAACGTCAACTATTCGAACTCCATGGCCGGTCGGATCGCGGGAATCTGGACGCCGACGTCGAGCATCACGGTAACCCCGAGCATCCTGTACCAGCGCCAGGACAAGAATGACGACTCGACCTACTGGCCGGCGTATTCCAACGTGGGTGCGGGTCAATTCAACACCGCCACGCCGGAGCGTGTCGGCGGCCCGGATACCTACTATCTCCCCTCGCTCAAGCTGCAATGGGATTTGGGTGGTTCGCAGATCATTTCCAACAGTTCCTACTTTCACCGCCGTCAGATCACCGCCTACCAGGGCACGGTGTATGACCTGGCGTACTGGCAGACGATTCCGAACGCGAACGGTGTCCCGCCGGAGGCCGTGGCCCCGCTGATCGACGCCTCCGGAATCCATCTGCCCGCGGCATTGGCGGGCTTGGAGACCCCGAACACCATGACCAATAGTCAAGAGAGCCTGACGCAGGAACTGCGCTGGCAGTCCTCGAACAGCGACTCGAAGTGGAACTGGACCGCGGGCGTGTTCTGGCAGGTCGCGAAGGAAGGCAGCATCGAGGAATTGCGGTCCACCAATATCGACCAGGTGTTCAACACACTCTATGGCTTCACGCCGGCGAGCTATTACGGCGGAACGTTTTATTCCTGCCCGACGGCGGCCGCCTATCCGTCGATACCCGCCTGCGACATTTACTACAACAACAACACGACGTTCGACCGTCAAGTTGCCGTGTTCGGCGAAGTCAGCTACGCCTTTACCGACTGGATGAAGCTGACGGTCGGCGAACGCGTCTCGCGCACCAAGTTCACGCTCAACCACTATGCCGATGGTTATGAGAACTACGGACCGGGCGCAGCGTCGGCGAGTCAACAGCAGACCCCGAATACGCCGAAGGCCACGCTCTCGTTCCAAATCGATCCCGAGGACCTGGTCTACTTCACCTATGCGAAAGGCTTCCGGGTCGGCGGTGGCAATGCGCCGCTCCCCTCCTACTGCGACGCAGACCTCGCCGCCGCCGGCTTTCCGAACGGCGCGCCGCTGACCTACAGCTCGGATTCCACCCAGAACTACGAGGTCGGCTCGAAGAACGCGTTCGGCAACTGGCTGAAAATCGCGACCAGCATTTACTACATCAAGTGGAGTCAGATCCAACAGAACATCTACGTGGCGGGCGCCTGCGGCCTGCAGTTCACGGATAATTTAGGCTCGGCGGTGGCCTGGGGCGGCGATATCCAAGCGGAAGCCAAGCTCGGACCGGTCGACGTCGATCTCGCCATGGGTTACACCAGCGCGCGCTATAGCAAGACCGACCCGTCGGGCTGTCAGCAGACCGCCAACTCCGCGCCCTGCCTCGCGAGCAACGGCGATGCGATTTCGGGCCAGGCGGCGATCAATTATGACCCGGGAACGAATTCACCGTTCACCACCGCGCTCGGCGTCCAGTACAACTTTCCGGTCCCGACGGTGGGGCACGACGGATTCGTGCGCGTGGACTGGCAATACCAGGCCCGCAATCCGTGGCTGGGGGCGGTACAGGACCCGAACAACGAGGCCCAGTACAACTACGGTTATTCGTACAGCCTACCGGCCACGAGCGTGTTCCAGGGTCGGGCGGGGGTGAACTTCGGCGACTACCAGATCGCAGCGTTCTGTGACAATTTGTTCAACACCCACACCATCACCAACTACGCCTTTGGACAGACCGACGGCACGACCACGCCGCAGCAGAATGCTTACTCGTTCAGGCCTCGGACGGCGGGGGTCACGTTCACGATGCGGATCCATTAGAGGCGCGCGATAATCGAGCGATGTTCGTTCGTAATCATTGGTACGTGGCGGGTTGGGATCATGAGATCGACCGAACGCCGATCGCGCGCACCATCTGCGGCGAGCCGATCATGTTCTACCGGCGTTTCGACCGTAGCGTCGTAGCGCTGCACGATGCCTGCCCGCATCGGCTGTTGCCGCTGTCGATGGGGATCAAAGAGGGCGATAACGTGCGCTGCCGCTATCACGGTCTGCTCATCAATGGCGAAGGACAAGCCATCGAAATGCCGGTACGCACTGACAAGACGCACAAGAGCATTTGCACAAAATCCTATCCGGTCGCCGAGCGTCACCGTTTCGTCTGGGTGTGGATCGGCGATGCCGAGAACGCGGATGTCGCGTTGATTCCCGATTTTTGGCCATGTTCGGATCCGACCTGGACTTTCGACGGTGGCTACTATGCGATCAAATGCGACTACCGGTTGGTCATCGACAACCTGATGGATCTGAGCCACGAAACCTATGTTCATCAGGGCTCGATTGGCCAGCAGGAGATTCTCGAGTCACCCATCGAGACCCACGCCCATGGCGACGCGGTCACGGTGAGTCGCTGGATGAAGGGTATCGACGCGCCGCCTTTTTGGCGCGACGCCCTGAAGCAAGACGGCCCGGTCGACCGGTGGCAGATCTGTCATTTCCTCGCACCCTCCTCCGTCATCATCGATGTGGGTGTGGCGCCGGTGGCCGCGGGAGCCACGCCCGAGAATCACGATCAAGGCGTGCGCGGCTTCGTGATCGACGCGCTGACGCCGGAGAGCGAAACCAGCAGTCACTATTTTTGGGGTATGGCGCGAAACTTCGATATCGACGATCCGGGCTTCACCGCACGGTTCAAGCGGCAACAGGGTGGCGTGTTTGCCGAGGATGTGGTGATTCTGGAGGCCCAGCAGCGCTCGATACTGGGCAATCCGGGGCTCAAGCTGAAGGCTTTCGCCATCGACAGCGGCGGTGTACAGGCCCGCCGGATCATCGAGCGGCTCATGCAGGCCTAGCGGCAGGCCAATCCCCTTGTGGCGGCCCTCAGGGCTCGAGATCGTCGAATTCAGCGCAGACCTCCTCACCGCGCAGGCTGACGAACGGCGCGTGCCCGGCCTCGAACCGCGCGCGTGCGCCAGGATCTGACAGGGCAGCGTCGAGCGCGCAGCTGAGTTCGTAGGCGTTCACGTCGTAACCGGCGCCGTGCATCGCCTTGTTGAACGCCTCGGCATGGGCGCCGCCAGCTTGGTAGACGTCAGGGGCGAATTCCGGGTCGATGTCCAAGTTGTCGGGTTCTTCGTAGGACTGCTGACAACCGGCTGCACTCGTTGCGTGATAGTTACGACAGGTTTGCGGACGGACCCGGTAAACGGTGCATCGCCCACCGTCCAAAAACGGACACTTTATGTTGCGCGTGGCGCGATCCTCGTCACTCGATTCCCTGATCGCGACACTGTTCGCGCGCACCTCGGCATACACGCGGGCCTTCTCCTCAGACGTGAACGACCGGTCGACGAAATCCAACAGGCTGAAGACTTCCACCGCGCGAACATCCACCGTGAAGTGGCAACACCAGGTACAGCCGGCTCGACAGGCCAACGAACCGAAATCCGCTGCGGCGGAGATCCGCGCGTCATGGCGGCGCTGAGAGCCCTCGAGCGCTTGGAGCACTCCTATGTCTCGGATCTCGTCACGCGCGCGGTTTCGTTCCCGCTCCAAGATGTCGCGGACTCGAGCTAAGTCGAGGGTGAATTCCATGGCCCCATCTTAATCCTAATCCCGTCCTGGGACCCGCCCAGATATACTGATGTCCATGAGCGACTTGCGTATTTTATCGATCATTCCGCCGATGACGCAGCTCAACACGCCGTATCCGTCAACGGCGTATCTCACAGGCTTCCTGCTATCGCGCGGGTTCAAGGCGCAGCAAGTCGATTTATCCATCGCCCTGGCTCTCAAGTTGCTCTCGGTGACGGGAGTGGACGTCATTCACGAGCACGTGAGCGCTCTGCCCCGAAAACGACAGACGCCAGCGACGCGTTTCTTCGGCGAGCATGTCGACTCGTACCGAACGACGATCTCGCCGGTGATTCGATTCCTGCAGGGTCGTGATCCGAGTCTCGCGCATCGCATCGCTTCGCGGCATTACCTGCCCGAAGGCCCGCGCTTCGGCCCAACCCACGATGGCGGTGCGTTCGACTGGGCCTTTGGCACGCTCGGGCTCCAAGATCGAGCCAAGCACATCGCCACCCTGTATCTCAATGACCTCGCCGATGTCATCCGCGACGCCGTCGACCCACGTTTCGAGTTCGTGCGCTACGCGGAATCGCTGGCGGCGAGTCAACCCTCATTCGATGGACTGGCGGCTGCGCTCGATGCACGCGCCAACCGTGTCGATGAATTCTTGCAGGAACTGACGCGTGAAGCCCTGGCGCGTCATGAACCGAACCTCGTGCTGATGACGGCGCCATTTCCAGGCAACGTGTACGGTGCGTTTCGTATCGCTCAAACCATCAAGAAGTCCGACCCGCGCATCGTCACCGTATTGGGCGGGGGTTATTGCAACACCGAACTGCGCTCGCTGAACGAACCGCGTGTCTTCGACTACTTTGATTTCATCACGCTCGACGCCGGCGAACGTCCGCTGCTTGCCCTGATCGAACATCTGCTGAAACGGCGACCGATCGAGCGGCTGGTGCGCACCTACACCCGCGAGCATGGGTACGTCGACTTCAAGGAGCCCGACATCGCGTTTTCGGCATGCGGCACGCCGACTTACACGGGCTTGCCGCTGGATGAGTATCTGTCACTGCTCGACATGCTGAACCCCGTACATCGACTATGGTCCGATGGCCGCTGGAACAAGCTGACGGTCGCACACGGCTGTTACTGGAAGCAATGCAGCTTCTGCGATGTAAGCCTCGATTACATCTCCCGCTATGACCTTGCAACGGCAGACGTGTTGATCGATCGAATCGAATCGTTGATTCGCGAGACCGGCCACACCGGGTTTCATTTCGTCGACGAGGCGGCACCGCCCAAGGCGCTCAAATCGCTTGCGCAAGCGCTACTGCACCGAAAGCTGACTATTTCCTGGTGGGGCAACATTCGTTTCGAGAAGTCTTTCGATGCCGGCCTTTGCCGGTTGCTCGCCGAGAGTGGTTGCATCGCCGTTACCGGGGGGCTGGAAGTCGCCTCGGATCGATTGCTCAAGCTCATGAAGAAGGGTGTGTCGGTCGAGCAGGTGGCGCGGGTCACGCGTGCCTTCTCCGATGCGGGAATCCTCGTGCACGCCTATCTGATGTATGGCTTTCCGACTCAGACTCTGCAAGAGACCGTCGACTCCCTGGAATATGTGCGCCAGCTGTTCGCCGCGGGCTGCATCCAATCGGGTTTCTTCCATCGCTTCACTTGCACGGTGCATTCGCCGGTCGGCCAGCGACCGCAGGATTATGGCGTGACCTTGGCTTCGATAGGCCCAGGCACATTCGCCAATAACGACATCAGTTTTACGGATGGCACCGGTATCGCGCACGATGCCTTCGGTCCGGCGCTCAAAAAGGCGCTGTACAACTACATGCATGGGGTGGGACTCGATCTCGACGTGCAGGAGTGGTTCGAGGTGCCGGCGACGACCCGCGGCAGAGGCAAGCAGGGGCGCCGCGCGGTCGACGCCGTGCCACGCACGACGGTGCCGCCGAATCTGATCGAACGGGCGCTGGCGTGAAATCTCCCCATGCTCATCGCGTTCAACAAGCCGTTCGGTGTCGCCTGTAAATTCAGCCCTGAAGCGGGACGCGAGACGCTTGCGGATTACATCGAGGCCAGCGGCGTTTATCCCGCCGGCCGGCTCGACACCGACAGCGAGGGCTTGGTGCTGCTCACCGATGAAGGCGTGTTGCAAGCGCGCATCGCGGAGCCCAAGCACAAGCTGGCGAAGGTCTACTGGGCCCAGGTGGAAGGAGTTCCATCGGCGACCGCGCTCGGCGAGCTGCGACGCGGCGTGAATCTGGGTGACTTCACCAGCCGCCCCGCGAACGCGGTTCTCATCGAGCAGCCCGCGAAATTATGGCCGCGAGAGCCGCCCATCCGCTATCGCGCCAGCATCCCGACCGCATGGATCGAACTCACCTTACGCGAAGGCAAGAACCGCCAGGTGCGACGTATGACCGCAAAGGTCGGATTTCCGACGCTGCGCCTGATACGCGCCGCCATCGGTAGAGTGACGGTGCAGGGGCTGGCGCAGGGCTCGTGGCGTGAGATCAGCCCTGATGCCCCGTGGAAGGGCTAGCTCACTGCTCGCGCCAGTCCTGCGAGATCAACCCGTGGACGCGCGGGCTAGCCCCCCAATCGTGTCGCGATAGCTTTCCAACGGGGCGACGTCGAGCCCCGCGACCTTGCCCCTGTCGTCCCAGCGGCGCAGCGCGATCGCGGCGTCGTGGAAGGGTTCGCGCTCGAACCGCGCGGCCTCGGCCGCCGACATGGGGCCGCCCTGCAGCTCGAGCGTATGGATCGAGGCTGCGCTCAAGGTGGCGACATACTCCGGCTCCATGGCGCAGAGATAGCGCTTCGCGGGCACATGGAGGCGCACGGGCTCTACGATCTCGGGCCCAAAGTGCCTCTCGAGCCAGCGTGCGCCGACTTCTTCATGGTGGGCATCGTCATGCCACGCCGCGATAGCGTCCGGGACGGCGTCGAGCAGATGGCCGATATCGTGCAGCAGCGCGGCGACCACCAGCGCGGGTGATGCCGAGGCGAGGCGTGCGAAATGGGCGGCCTCGAGTGAATGCTGGGTGGTGGTGACGTCCTCGCCGTAGGCCGCGTAACCGCGTGCGGCATACAGCGCAAATAGCTCGTCGGCGAGATGGTTGGATCGAGAGCGCGGAGTGCTGGTCATGACTCGAGGGTTCCGCGCGAGCGGTGTCGGGCCAGCGGTGCTGTCGGGGTCGTCATCGAGGCTGGCATGAAAGCTGCAAATTACTCTGGGCGAGACAGTGGCCAGACGTGAACGACGACGCGGCGGGCGTCGAGGGTTTCAAAGGGCGGCAAATGAGTGCCTCCACCGCGGCGGCAGGCGGCAAATCACTGCCGCACTTCGCTTGACTAGAGACGATAGGAACATCATTCGACAAGGAGACATCATCATGACCTCTATAGCAAGTGCGGCGAGCGCGTCCACTGCCCAGCAGACTCAGGACATATTCAGCGAAGCATGGACCAAGAAGGCTCGCGTTGCCGGCTCATCCAGCGCTTCGAAGAGTGCCGGCTCCACGCAGGGACTGTTCACGAACATCCTGCAATCGCTCGAGCAAGTGGCCGGCGTTGCCGGCTCCTCCTCGCTGATCGGATCGGCCGCCACGTCGGTGCTCGGTCTCGGCGGCACCAGCGCCGGCACGGCGAGCAATGCGAATACGACCAGCGCTGCCGGCACGGCGAGCGGCGCCAGCGGCACGAGTTCGTCGAGCTCTTCAACCCTCGCGAAAGATATTCAAGAGTTCTTGGCCTCCTTGTTCCAGGCGTTGAAGGCCGATGGTTTGGGCGGCAGCGCGGCGACGAGCCCGACCACCGCCGCGTCGACCACCGCGGCGTCGAGCAGCGCCGCGTCGAGCAGTGTGGCGTCCACCGCCGCGTCGACCACCGCGGCGACCACGACGGCGGCGACCGGCACCGCCGGCAGCGTGACGGCGAGCAGCGGTGCGGCGGGATTGGCCGCCCAATACGAAGGCAGCTTGCAGTCCTCGTTGCAAAGCTTGATCCAGCAGCTCTCGGCGGGAGGCACGGGCAGCGCGGCAACCACGAACCTGACGGCGTCGTTCAACAATCTGTTGCAGGGCGTGAGTGGGTTGACGAGTACGGCGTCCGCGACGGCTGCCGGGACGGCGTCGGCGGGCACGACGTCGGCGGGTACGGCGTCGGCGGGTACGGCGTCGGCGGGTACGGCGACCACCGGCACAACGTCGGCCTCGAACACCGCGCTGCAGGGCTTTCTGAACAATTTATTGCATACTCTTCAGACGAGCGGCACGAATTCCTTCGGGCCGTTGGGCTCGCATATCAACGCCACGGTGTAGTGGGCGCGACCGCGGGTCGCGCGATTGACGGGGGCGGGGCGCCCGGCTAGGCTGACTTCAGCGTGGCATCGATGCCAGGTGGGGACTCGACCATGGCCGGCTGTCAATTTGAGCATTAAGCCGCCGCCGGCCGTGGAAGCGGTGCCTGATCGATCGACCGAACGACTTAATACCAGGGCGGCTGGCATCATCGGTTTGGCCGTGATGTGCAGCCGCGTGTTGGGTCTGGCGCGGGAACAAATTTGCGCCGCGCTGTTTGGCGGCGGCGCCGCGATGGATGCCTTCACCGCGGCGTTTCGCATTCCGAACTTGTTGCGCGATCTGTTCGCCGAAGGGGCGCTTTCCACCGCCTTCGTGACCACCTTCAGCAAGACCATTGCGCGCAGCGACGATGCCGGTGCCTGGCGGCTGGCCAACAAGGTTGCGACACTGACGCTGATCGTCTTAGGATCGATCTGTGTGCTCGGCATGGTGTTTTCGGCACAGCTGGTCGACGTGCTGGCACCGGGCTTCGATGCCGACAAGGCGGCGCTCACCGCCATGCTGACGCGCATCATGTTTCCCTTCATCCTGTTGGTGTCGATGGCGGCGCTGGTGATGGGTATGCTGAACGCCAAGAGCGTCTTTGGCGTGCCGGCGATGGCCTCGAGCTTCTTCAATATCGGGTCGATCGTCGGGGGCGTCACGTTGGGTGCCTGGCTCGACCCGCATTTCGGGCCGCGCGCGTTGATCGGACTCGCCTTCGGCACGCTGTTGGGCGGTGCCTTGCAGCTCGCCGTGCAGCTGCCGCCGCTCAGGCGACTCGGCTATCGGTACCACGCTGATTTTCAGTGGCGGGACGCGGGCGTAACGGCAATCTTGCGCTTGATGGGGCCGTCGGTGATCGCGGCCTCGACGACTCAGTTCAACGTGCTGGTCAATTCGATGTTTGCCTCGACGCTCGGCGATGGAGCGATTTTCTGGCTGGCGATCGCATTCCGGCTGATGCAACTCCCCTTGGGGCTATTCGGCGTCGCGTTGGGGACGGTCACGCTGCCGCTGTTGTCGCGCCTCGTGGTGGGCGGACACATGCTCGCGTTCCGCACTGAACTCGCGCGGGCGCTGCGGCTCATGTTTTTGTTGACCGTGCCCTCGACCATCGGTCTCATGATGTTAGCGGACCCGATCATCTCGGTGTTGTACCAACACGGTAAATTCGACGCGCACGAGGCAGCCGCGGCGGGCGGAGCGCTGCGCTTCTATGCCATCGGGCTCGCCGGCTATGCGGCCCTCAAAGTGCTCGTGAATGCGTTCTACGCGCTGGATCGGCGCAAGACGCCGATGTTCGTGAGCTTTTTTGCGGTCATCTTGAACCTCGTGTTCAACTGGATTTTCACGTTCCAACTGCACTGGGGGCATCTCGGCCTGGCGTTTTCCACCGGTTGCGTGGCGACCTGTAATTTTCTGGTGTTGTACGTGCTCATGTATCGGGAACTCGGCGGCTTGGAGCTGCCGCGCATGCTGGTGCTGCTCGGCAAGGCCGGACTCGCCGGGGCGGCGCTCGCGGCTGTCTGCGTGGCAGCGAATCATGGCTGGCTCTCCAACTGGGCCACGCAGTCCTTCCTCCGCAAGGCCGGGGCGCTGTTCGCCACCATGGCCGCGGCCGGACTCGCGTTCGGCATCTGCGCTGCGATGCTACGCATCGAGGAGGTCGATGAATTGCTGTTGACCATCAGGCGGAGGCTCAAACGTGCTTGATGAGCCTTTGCATCACTTTATCGTTCCGACAGTGGCGTCGTAAGCATCGCCAGGGGCTTCGGGTTGACGACGGTCTTCTTGGGGTCCGCTGCGGGCTCGATGCCCAAGAGGTAGGCGTCCAGCACCTTGCGGGCGATCGGTGCGGCCACCTCGGCGCCGAAGCCGCCGTTCTCCACCAACACGGCGACGGCGATCTTCGGGTCATTTGCCGGTGCATAGGCGATGAACCAGGAGTGATCGCGCTTACGTTCGTCTTTGATCTTCGCCTTGGTGCTGTCGGTCTGCTTGATCGTGAAGACCTGAGCGGTGCCGGTTTTGCCGGCGATCGAGTACTTGGCGCCGAGACCCGCCACATGCGCGGTTCCATAGGTGGTGGCGCCCACCATTCCATCGTACAGCACATCCCATTCTTCCGGGGTCGCGATCTCGATGGGTTTTTCCAATTCCGGTGACCGCGGCACGATGCTGGTGGAACCTGCTGGTCGGATGGCCGAGACCATGCGTGGCTTTGCGATGATTTGACCGCGTTCCGCGATCTCGGCGGCGAAATGCGCTTGTTGCAGAGGGGTGACCGTGATCGCGCCCTGACCGATGCCCATGCTGATGGTCTCGCCGGCAAACCAGACCTGGTCGGCGGCTCGTTTGAAGGCGCGCTTCTTCCAGGCCGGCGAGGCATACAGACCGGCCTTCTCGCCGGGAATATCGATGCCGGTGAGTTCGCCGTAACCGAAGGTCTGCATGAAGGAAGCCATCCGATCTATCCCTAAGCGATCGGCGAGACGGAAGAAATACACATCGCAGGATTCGGCGATGGCCTGCCGCATGTTGATCATGCCGTGCTTCTTGTCATCTCGGTATTGATGGCTGCTCCCCGGTAGCGTGAAGAAGCCGCCGCAGAATTCCAATTGGTCCGGTTTCCAGATGTTGTATTTCTGGGCGGCCAACGCGTAGAGCGGTTTGACCGTCGAGCCGGGGGGATAGGCACCGCGCAGCGCCCGGTTCAAGAGCGGGATGTCGATGTCATCCCGTAGGACGGTGTACTCGGCCACCGACAACCCGCGCACGAACGCATTCGGATCGAAACCCGGAAGACTCGCCAGCGCGATCACATCGCCGGTCTTCGGATCGAGCGCAACGACCGAGCCGCGCCTGCCGGCCAATGCCTCCTCCGCCACTTTTTGGACCCGGATATCCATGCCGAGGATGAGGTCGTCCCCGGCAATCGGAGGTCGCACGTCCAGGTGCGGCGTGTATTCACCCTGTTTCTCGACCGGGCGGCCGGCGGCGTTGACGAGAATCTGGCGGGAGCCGCGCTTGCCATGCAGCTGTTTCTCATAGGCGGCTTCCACACCCAGCTTGCCGATCAGGCTGGTGCCGGCGTACTCGTCGCTGTCGATCTGTTTCAGATCCTGTTCATTGATCGCGCTGACGTAGCCGATGGCATGCACGGCCGTCTTTCCCAGCGGATAGTGCCTGGCCAGGCGGGTTCGGATGTCCACCCCGGAAAATTGAAAGCGGTGCACCGCGAAACGGGCCATTTCCGCCTCGGTGAGCTGGAGCTTGATGGGAACGCTCTCGTACACCTTGTGCAACATGACCGTGCGGCGAATGTTGTTGACCTCCTCCGGCCGCAGCAGCCCGATGGTGACCAGCGATGCAAGCGTGGCATCCAATGATTTCGCGTCTCCGACTTGCTCGCGGACCAGTTCGATCTGGAACGCCGGCAGGTTGTCGGCCAGCACCGCGCCGTTGCGGTCGAGGATCAGTCCGCGACTCGGCGGAATGGGCTCGGTTCGAATCCGATTACCCTGGGAGAGAGTCGAGTAATAGTCGTAGCGGAGCACCTGGAGATAAAAGAGCCGCCCGCCGACCACGATCAGCAGCACCCCGGCGATCAGTCCCGCGACGATGCTGCGCAGCGCGAAAAGTCGGTTCTCCGCATAGTAATTCTTGATCCGGCTTTGACGGCTGCGCGCCATTACCGGTGGGTTCTGTGAGGGCACATGGGCAGATCATCGCATCCTGTGGCGGTCCAGGTTCGCCGCTCAGCTCTCAATTTTACCGAATATTGGCCGCAGCGCGAGTGCCTGGGCGACCGCGCGGGCCGGGCGTTCGAAGCGCGATCACCGCAAGAACGGCGGTGATCAGCATGCAGAGATAGACGAACCAATCGCCGCCGACCACGAACAGCGTATGACCGCCCGGCATGCGCGGCGCCGACACCTCGAGGGCGTCGGCGGCATGGGGATGTCGATACGGGTCGTCCGCATACGTCTTCTCCACCAGCCGGCCGTTAGGATCGATCATGGCGGAGATGCCGGAGTTCACGGCTCGGACCAACGCGGTGCGCACTTCGATGGCCGAGAATACCGCCAGCGCCAGATGCTGCCAGGGTTCGGCGCCCTCGCCGAACCATTGATCGCTGGTGAGGTTGACCAGGATGTTCGGATGGAGCGCGCCCGTGCGGCGGATGAAGTCCGGCAACAGATCCTCGTAGCAAATCAGCGGCCCCAGCTGCCAGTCCTGGCCACGCGGCTCGTGCAGCGTCAGCAGGCCCGGTCCGGTGCCGGCTTGAAAGGCGCCAGCGCCGTCCGGCAGCAAGCGCCGCAGCCATGGAAATAACTGCACTCCCGGGATGTATTCACCAAAGGCCAGCAGCTCGACCTTGTCGTAGCGGCCGATCATCTTGCCGGTCCGGTCCAGCAGCAGCGCGGTATTGAACGCGGTGACATCGTCGGCCGACACCATCGTCGTGCCGACCACGACCGGGGTGGTAAAGCCGCGCCGGATCATGGCGAGCGACGAGGCGGGGTAATCCTCGGAAAAGTCGCGCGGTAGCGACACGGGATAACTGCCTTCGCTCCAGACGATCAGCTGCGCACCGGCGCGCTCCAGCCGCTGAGATTGCTGCTGCAGTGCCGCGAGTTGCGCCAGGATCTCCTCGCGCGAAATGTCGCCATTGGAGGCATAGGCGAAATTCGGCTGCACCAGGCCGATTTCGAGCCGCGGCGCCCGGGCGATGGTGGCGTCCACCTCGCGCATGCGCACCACGCCGAAGCCCAACGCGGCGACCACGAGAACCGCCGCCGCTGCCAGGCTCGAGCGGGCGCGGGGATGGCGCGCATAGAGATCGTACAGCGCTCCGTTCACGACCATCAGCAAGGCCGTCACGCCAAAGGGGCCGGTCAATTCGGTGATCTGGATGACGAGCGGATGCCATGCCTGCGAGATCCACTGGCCGCAGGGGAAGAGCTGCGGCACCAGGTATTCGCAGAACACCAGAACGATGGGCGCGAGCAATGCCATGGGCAGCGCCAGGCGCCGGCGCAGCGGCACCACGATGGCGGTGAATAGCAGAAAGACCAGGGCCCGCGTCGCGCAGAAGAGCATGAACACCAGGGCGGCGGCGATCCAGGGAAAGCCCGCGAAGCGCTGCACGGTGTCGATCAGCCAATAGAATCCACCCAAGGTTTCGATGCAGCCGGCCCACCAGCCGAGCAGCAGCGCCATGCGGTAGGTGGGCGCCCGATCGATGGCGAGCAGCATCGGCACAGCGGCCACCCAGGCGAGCAGTGAGATGTCAAACGGCGTGACCGCCAGGAACCAGAGGCAGCCGCTCACAGTGGTCAATCCGAATCCGACGCTACGCTGGGATGCTTGCATGATGGCGCGCAAGCTTACGGTAGTTCGCGGCGGCACGGCATCTCGGGTATTCTGCCGCCCACCTATGTTAGACCGTTATGAGCCCGCCGCCGTCGAAGCGGACGCCCAGCAATACTGGGAGCAGCACGCCAGTTTCACCGCGAAGGAGGACCCTCAGCGGGAAAAGTACTACTGTCTGTCGATGTTCCCGTACCCGAGCGGGCGTTTGCACATGGGCCACGTCCGCAATTACACGATTGGCGATGTGCTGTCGCGTTTCATGCGCATGAACGGGAGGAACGTGCTTCAGCCGATGGGCTGGGATGCTTTTGGCCTGCCCGCCGAAAACGCGGCCATGGACAACCGCGTGCCGCCGGCGAAATGGACCTTCGACAACATCGACACCATGAAGAAGCAGCTGAAGTCGTTGGGGCTCGCCATCGACTGGACGCGCGAATTCGCCACCTGTCGCCCGGACTATTATCGGTGGAATCAGTGGTTGTTCCTGCGCATGCTGGAGCGAGGCATCGCCTATCAAAAGACCGGCATCGTCAATTGGGATCCGGTCGACCAGACGGTGCTCGCCAACGAACAGGTGATCGACGGCCGCGGTTGGCGCACCGGGGCGATCGTGCAGAAGCGCGAGATTCCGATGTACTACCTCAAGATCACGGCCTATGCCGAGGATTTGCTCGCGGCCCTTGATCACATGCCGGGCTGGCCCGAGCGCGTGCGCGCCATGCAGGCCAATTGGATCGGCAAGAGCCAGGGGGTGCGCCTAGGCTTTCCGTATGAACTCGCCGGCGAGCCTGGCGTCGGCAGCGAGCCTGGCGTCGGCGCCGAGCGCGGCGTCATGTATGTGTTTACCACCCGTGCCGACACCATCATGGGCGTGACGTTCTGCGCCGTCGCGGCGGAGCACCCGCTCGCCCTCCATGCGGCTCGTGCGAACCCGGCGCTGGCGGCCTTTCTGGAGGAATGCAAGCGCGGACCGGCCATCGAGGCGGAGCTGGCCACGCAGGAGAAAAAAGGCATGGCCACCGGGCTTTCGGTGCGGCATCCGCTGACCGGCGAGGCCGTGCCGGTGTGGGTGGGCAATTACGTGCTGATGAGTTACGGCGAGGGCGCGGTCATGGGGGTGCCCGCGCACGATGAACGTGACTTCGAGTTCGCGAAGCAATACTCATTGCCGATCAAGCCGGTGATCGACGTCGGTCGACCCTACTCGCCGGACGCCTGGAGCCCCTGGTACGGCGAGCATGGCCGCTGCATTCATTCCGGCGCCTACGACGGGCTCGAGTTCGACGCGGCGATCGATGCCATCGCGGCCGACCTCGGGCGCTTGGGGTTGGGCGAGAAGCGAACGACGTGGCGGTTGCGCGATTGGGGCATCTCGCGGCAGCGTTACTGGGGCTGTCCGATTCCGGTGATCCACTGCCCGACCTGCGGCACCGTGCCGGTGCCCGACGAGGCGCTGCCGGTGGTGTTGCCGGAGACGCTCGTGCCCGACGGCAGCGGCAATCCGCTGTTGAAAGACGAGCGATTCCTCCACACCGAGTGTCCGCGCTGCGCGGGTCCCGCCCGTCGGGAGACCGATACCATGGACACCTTCGTGGACTCGTCGTGGTATTTCCTGCGTTTTGCCTGCAGCGACAACGATGCGGCCATGCTCGACTCGCGGGTCAGTTATTGGCTCCCGGTGGATCAATACATTGGTGGCATCGAGCATGCCATTTTGCATCTGTTGTATGCGCGCTTCTGGACCCGGGTGGTGCATGAGTTGGGTGCGGTTGCGTTCAAAGAGCCGTTCGCCAACCTGTTCACGCAGGGCATGGTGCTCAACGAGGTGTTCTTCCGCAAACCGGAATCGGGGCGCGTCGAGTATTTCAATCCCGCCGACGTGCAGATGAGCGTCGGGGCGCAGGGGCATACCGCCATCCTCAAGGCCGACGGCTTGCCGGTGGAATTCGGCGGCGTGGTCACGATGTCGAAGTCAAAGAAGAACGGCGTCGATCCCCAGGCCTTGGTGGACGAGTTCGGCGCCGATACGGCGCGGCTGTTCACCATGTTCGCCGCGCCTCCGGAGCAGACCCTCGAATGGTCGGATGAAGGCGTGCAGGGCGCGTTTCGCTTCATCAAGCGGCTGTGGAAGGCGGTACACGAGCACGTGACCGGCGCCGGCGCCGGCGCCGCGCTCGCGCGGCCGCCGTTCACGGGTGCCGACCTCTCGGACGTTCAGCGCGCCATGCGTCGCCAGGCGCATCAGACCCTCGCCAAGGTGACCGACGATATCGGCCGGCGGCGCACCTTCAATACCGCCATCGCGGCGGTCATGGAATTGCTGAACGCACTCGCCAAGTACCCGCAGAGCACGTCGCTCGATCGGGCGATCGCGCAAGAGGCGTTGGACATCGCGGTGCTCGGCTTGTCGCCCATCATTCCGCATGTCACGCATGCGCTGTGGCGCGAGCTGGGTCATGCCGGCGCGCTGATCGAGGAGCCGTGGCCGTCGGTCGACGAGGCGGCGCTGCAACAGTCCACGGTCGAGTGGGTGGTCCAGGTAAACGGCAAGCTGCGGGCGCGTATCGCGATCGCCGTGGATGCTGATGGGGACAGCGTGCGCGCCGCGGCGCTCGGCGACCCGAACGTGGTCAAGTTCGTGGGCGGCGCCACGATTCGCAAGGTGATCGTCGTGCCGGGCAAGCTGGTCAACGTGGTGGTCGGCGGTTGATGCCCGCGCACCGGTCGATGCCCGGACGCCGGGCCGCCGCCCGGCTCGTCGGCGTGCTGGGACCACTGACGCTGGCGCTGACGGGGTGCGGGTTCCGGCTCGCCGGCAGCGAGCCCTTGCCCACGGTCTTGGCGCGGCCCTATCTGTCGATGAAGGATCCTTACACCGATTTCGCGCGTGAATTCGAACACCGCTTGAAGGCCTCCGGTGCGGTCATCGAGCCGGTGCGCGCCCAATCGACAGCGACCATCGAGGTGACCAAGGATCTCGTGGAACAGACCACGTTGTCGGTGTCGGCGCGCAATATTCCGACCGATTACCTGCTGACCTATACGATCACGTTCGCCGTCAAGGGTCCGGATGACGAGCTCTTGAAGCCGCAGACGGTCACGGTGACGAAGGACTTCAGTTTCGTGGAACAGGATCTGCTCGCCAAAGAGCATGAGGCTGACATATTGCGGGCGCAGATGGCGCGCGATCTGGTTGCGATTGCGATGCGCCGGTTGAGCAGCCTCAAATAGGCGATGAGCGCCCTGCATGTTGTTGGTCAATGGCATCGATCGTGTGCATCTGGAATCGCTGCTGCACCGATATGGTTTGATACTGACCGTGGTGCCGCCGCACGCGGCGATACCGGGTTCTTATTGGGGCGAATGCGAGGCGGGTTTGATCGGTTCGAACATCTTCGTCCGGCTCGATACGCCGGTGCATTCGGTGCTGCATGAGGCCGCGCACTTCATCTGTATGACCGCCGAACGGCGCGCCGGACTCGATACCGATGCCGGCGGCGATCACGCGGAAGAGAATGCGGTGTGTTACCTGCAACTCCTGCTCGCTGATCTGCTGCCGAACGTGGGCCGCGACAGTTTGTGCGGCGACATGGATGAGTGGGGCTACACCTTTCGACTGGGTGGTGCGGCGGCCTGGTTCCACAACGATGCGGCCGATGCCCGTCAATGGTTGCTCAGCCATGCACTGATTGATTCGGCGGATGGGCCCACGCAGCGCTGCCGCGAAACAACTCCATGAGGACGCGTCGGACCGCGTTCGCGGCGCTCGCCGCGCTGACGCTCTCGGCCTGTACGAAATTAGCGTTCATCGCGGTCAACGTGCCGGCGTCCTTCGGTGCTTATCAACGCTACACCGGCATCGCCTATGGCCGCGATCCGCAACAACGCTTGGATGTGTACGTGCCGGATGGCATCGCGCCGGCGCCGCGACCGATGGTGGTGTTCTTCTACGGCGGGCGCTGGGAAACGGGTGACAAGAGCGAGTACCGGTTCGTGGGCGCGGCGCTCGCGTCGTTGGGATACGTCGCGGTGCTGCCGGATTATCGACACTACCCTCACGTGAAAATGCCCGGCTTCATGGCGGATGCGGCCGAGGCGGTCGACTGGGCCGCTCTGCATGCGGCGGACTATGGGGCCGATCCGCGGCAGTTTTATCTGATGGGCCATTCGGCCGGTGCGCACATGGCGGCGTTGGTCAGTCTCGATTCGCGGTATTTCAAGGCGACCGGCCGGCCGGCGCCGCACATCGCGGGCGTGATCGGCCTGTCCGGGCCCTATGATTTTTTACCGCTCACCGATGCGGACTTACAGGATATGTTCGGTCCGCCAGCCCAGTATCCGCAATCGCAACCGATCAATTTCGTGACTGCCGACGCTCCGCCGATGCTGCTGGTGCAAGGCCTCAAGGATACGGAGGTGGCGCCCAAGAATTCGATCAACCTCGCGGCCGCGCTCGAGGCTCGAGGGGTGCCGGTGACGCTGCGCCTGTACCCGGGGCTGTCGCATGCCGACACCGTCGCGGCACTCAGTATCCCGGCCCGTGGGCGGGCACCGGTGCTTCAGGATATCGAGACTTTCGTCGCCCGGCGGCGGGCGCTCACCCGGCAGCCGTCATCTTGAAGATGCCCTGGGCGTTGTTGTTGTCGAAGCGTAGATCCATGCGACGGCGGCCGTCGGCGCCCAGCACGAGGTCACGCGAGATGAACTCGTAAAAAGACCCAGGCACGGTAAGTTCCACGGTTGTGTCATCGGCGTCGCGAAAGGTCCGTCGAACCGGGTCGGCCTTGAAGGCCGTCTGCCGAACCGAACCCGCCGCCGAGGTTTCGATGCTGTCCTTGACCGGTCGTCCGAGTGAGCGCTGCGCGCAGGCCGTCATCGCGACGTCCGCGACCCGATCGGTGGCGTGATTGAAGGCCGACCCTTCGGTGGCGATCCAGGCGCATTCAGGCGACTCGGACAACAACAGGCGATAGTCCGCGAGCGTGGGCATTTCATGCGTACGCCCGAAGGCGGCGACCAGGTCGCGCAACGCCGGCGCCGCGAGCTTCATTTCGCAGCGTCCCTGCTCGGCGAACTCACCCAGGGCGGCATGTGCGGCCAGGGTCAATGGATCGCGGCTGGTACCGAACACACGCTCGGCAGCGGCTTGGAATTCTTTGGAGAAACGCTCGACGTGCAACTCGCTCACGAAGAATTGCGGCAGCGTTTCTGGATATTCGCGGTGCACGAAGCCGCGGCCCGTCATGCGCAGCTTGTCGAGCGGATAGACGCCACCGACGTGATAGCCCAAGGGCTCCAAGATGCGCGCGAAGGCGGCGACGCCGCCCGGCAGCGCGCCAGTGGCCCGCGAGCCGAAGCGGATGGTGCGCAGTGCGCCGTGGTCGAAGACGATGCGTTCACGCTGCCGGCGGCGATCCGCCACGTACGCGGCGCCAGTGGGTACCCGGCCGAGCAAATCCTGAAATAACAAGGCGTTCAAGGCCATCGCGAAAACGCCACGTGACACGGCGCCCGCGCTCTCGATCAGAAAGGCTCGATCGATCTTAAGCGTGTCGAGAATATCGTCCGTCGCTTTGTCGCCCGCAATGGAGCGAATCAGTTGCGACAGATGCGGATCAGTCATGGTCTGGGTAACTCCTCACTCAACGACGGCCATTGCACTCGCATCGGCCGGCGGGGCGTGATCATAAGCTGCTTGGGTCCGCGCGGCCACCTCCGTCCGCAGGACGGATAATATGTCAGGCCTCAGGCGGCGTGAGCGGCCGCAGGCGCTGGCATGGCGTAGACCTTACCGAAGCGGTTGGCGAGGAACGGTTGCAGGCGGATCTCCTCCTGCTTGATCAGTCCGGCTTGCGGCAGCTCTCCGGCCGCGAGCATATCGAGCACGGCGCAAATGCCTCCCGCCGTGGTGATCTGGATGGCGCTGCGCACCCGGCCGTTCAGCGGCGCGGCATAGATCTTGTGCGCATACGTTTCCTGCACGAGTTCACCGGCGCGCATGCCGCTCACCGTGACGAATACGATGACCACGTCTTGGAGCGTGACGGGAACGGCGTGCTCGAGGATGTCCTTCAGCAGGTCGCGTCGATCGCGCAGGCGCAGGTCGTTCAACAGCGCCTTCATGATGGCCGCGTGGCCGGGATAGCGGATGGTGCGGTAGTTGAGGTTGCGAACCTTGCCGGCCAGGGTTTCGCAGAGGGTGCCGAGGCCTCCCGACGTGTTGAAGGCTTCGTACAGAATGCCGTCCAACGAGAATTCCTCGAGCTCTTCCAACGGCTGGGTTTCCCGCAGTTGGCCGTTGACGATGGCCTCGCAGGGCTCGCAGTACTCGTTGATGACCCCATCCGTGCTCCAGGTCAGGTTGTAGTTGAGCGCATTGGACGGAAATTTAGGCAATGCACCGACCCGCATGCGCACGTCTTGCAGCACGTCGAAACGTGAGGCTAAGTCACTCGCGACGATTGTGATGAAGCCAGGCGCCAAACCGCACTGGGGAATGAAGGCGGTGCGAGCGCCGACGCTCTGCTGCTTGACGGCGCGAGTGCTCGCGACGTCCTCGGTCAGATCGAGGTAATGCGCGCCGGCCTGCTTCGCCGCCTCGGCGATCCGGCGCGTCGCATGGTAGGGAGCGGCGCTCAAGACGGCGAACTGGCCGGCCAGCGCCCGGGCGAGAGCGTCACCCTCATTGATATCTGCCACGACCTTCGCGATCGACGCCAGGGTCTCGAGACGCGCCAGCTGTTGCGCCGATCGATCGATGACGGTGACGGCATAGTCGCCGGATAGCACCAGCAGCTCGGCGATCATCGAGCCGATTTTCCCCGCACCAACGATGGCAACATTTTTCATAGTAAGCGCATTATCGGCGCCGAGGGTGCCTATTCGTAGGTGTAATAGGTGCATTTTACCGTACAATTAGGTGATTTTTAAGGGTGCAATAGGCGATTCGCCATGGATGCCATCGATCAGAAGCTCTTGTCGGCGCTGCGCGAGAATGCGCGTGCGACCGTGGCGGAACTCGCCCGCTGGGTGGGTCGCTCGCGCACCAGTGTGCAAAGCCGGATCGAGCGCTTGGAGCGACAGGGCGTCATCATGGGCTATGGGGTGCGGCTCGCGCCCGAACATGCGCGGGCTGCGGTGCGAGCACATGTCATGATCAAGGTAGGTCCGAAGGAGTCGCGCGCGGTGACGGCGGCTTTGCGGGGGATCGACGCGGTGAGGGTGCTGCATTCGGTGAGTGGCGAGGTGGATCTCATCGCCGTCGCGATGACCGACACCGTTGCGGAGATGGATCAAGTCATCGATCGGATCGGCGCGCTCGAGGGCGTGGAGCGGACCACGTCATCGATCATTTTATCGACCAAGTTCGAGCGTTGAGCGGGGCGGCTGGCGCCGCGGGCTGGCTGGCGCCGCGGGTGCCTGGCGCCGCGGTTGGCTGGCGTCGCGGTTGGCTAGCGTCGCGGTTGGCTAGCGCGCGGCCACCAGTGCGCGCTGTCCCGTCGCGTTGATCAGGTTCAGATACTGGTCCGACAACCGCGGGTTGTTCACCGAAGCCACCGCCTGGGCCACGGCGCGCTCCGTGCACGAGCGGCGCAAAGCCGCCTGGGTGAGGTCGCGAGTATCGTAGACCCCACAGACCTGGTTCGCCGCGACACGGATCCGATGGTAGAGAACGGCCGCGCCGTCGGCGCTATTCATGTCGAGATCCGTATAGTTCACGGTCAATCGCTGCGGTGGCGGTAGTTGCGCGCGCTGCACGAACAGGGCGTCGGTCGCCACCGCGAGTGCGGCGAGCGTCGCCAAGGCGAAGAAACTCAACTTGATCGTGTGTTCGGTCGACGCGTTCATGACTCACTCCTCGACGGTTTGGATGCGATGGAATCATGATGATCCGGACACCCCGATGAGATCTGTCAACGGTCGGACACAAGGAGCGTCAGGTTTGAGAGGGTTCGCTCAAGAAGCCGCCTGACTGTCGTCGCCAGAGTGCGGCATAGACCCCGTGTTGGGCGAGCAGAGCGGCATGGGTGCCCTGTTCGACGATGTGACCGGCTTCGATCACCGCGAGGCGGTCCATGCGGGCGATCGTGGAGAGGCGATGCGCGATAGCGATGACGGTGCGACCCTCCATCAGTTGATCGAGCTGCTCTTGGATCGCCGATTCCACCTCGGAATCGAGCGCCGAGGTGGCTTCGTCCAGCACCAAAATCGGAGCATTCTTGAGGATCACCCGGGCGATGGCGATGCGCTGACGCTGGCCGCCCGACAGCTTGACACCGCGCTCACCGACATGCGCATCGAAGCCGCGCCGACCCTGCCAATCCTCGAGCTGTTCGATGAATTCGAGCGCGTGGGCGCGACGTGCCGCCTCGATCACCTCCGCCTCGGTGGCCCGAGGTCGTCCATAGCGGAGATTCTCGCGGATCGAGCGGTGCAGCAGCGAGGTGTCCTGGGTCACCATGCCGATCTGGGCGCGCAAACTTTCCTGCGTGACACCGGCGATGTCCTGGCCGTCGATCAGGATGCGGCCGGTCAGCGGGTCGTGGAAATGCAGCAGCAGATTCACGAGCGTCGACTTGCCGGCCCCCGAGCGTCCGATCAAACCCAGCCGTTCGCCGGGCTCAATGGACAGGTCGAAATCGCGGAGCACGCCCTTCAGGTCGCCCGCCTGCCTGACCCGTCCGTAATCAAAGCCGACGTGCTCGAAGCGGACGGCTCCCGCTCGTAGGATCAGCGGCACGGCCGCGGGAGAATCGGGCATCTGCCTCGGGATGGCGATGGAGCGCATGCCATCTTGGACGACCCCGACGTTTTCGAAAATGCTGGTGATGCTCTGGGCGATCCAGCCCGACATGTTCGAGATTTGCCAGGCCAGCGGCAGTGCCGTCGCCACGGTACTGATCGGTACACGTCCGGCCTTCCAGGCGAGAAGAGCGAGCGTGGCGGTACCCACCATCATGGCGGCGTTCATCAGCGTGAGCGCGAGACTCCATTGGGTGATGAGCCGCTGTTGATGTTGAAATGCGCTCGTGTGCTCATCCAGCGCTTCGCGCACGAACTCGTCCTCGTCACGCGCCCGCGCGAACAGCTTCACGGTCAGGATATTGGTATAGCTATCCACCACGCGCCCGGTCAGGTTCGAGCGCACCTCCGACATGAGCTGCGAGCGATCGCGCATGCGCGGGACCACCAGTCGCAGCACCCCAGCGTAGCAGACGAACCACAGCATGATCGGCACCGCGATACGCCAGTCCGCCCGGACCAGCAGCACGATGGCGCTGCCGCCGTAGACCGTGATGTACCAGAGCGCATTGGTGGTCTGCACCACGCTGTCGCGCAGGCTCGGGCCCGTTTGCATCACCCGATTCGCGATCCGGCCGGCAAAATCGTTCTGGAAGAAAGTCCAGCTCTGGCGCACCACGTGCCAATGGCTTTGCCAGCGGACCAGATTGGTCAACCCGGGCGTGAGCGCCTGGTTCGTGACCACATATTGAGCCAGCAGTGCGGTCGGACGGACCAGCAGCAGAACCGCCGCCATCGCCAGCAACTGACCGCCCGCATCGTGGAACAGCAGCGCGGGCGTTTCGGTGGAGATGAGTGCGGTGATGCGTCCGATGAAGACGGGAATCGTCGTGTCGAGCAACGCCACGATGCAACCGGTGGCGAACAACGCGCCGATCAATCCCGGTGTCTGCCGCACGAAGTGCGCGTAGAACCGCAGCATGGCACGCGGGCCATCGCGCGAGGGGGGTGGGGTGTCCGACGGAACGGCGGTTGGCGCCAGCAGACGTTCGAAGAATCTGAACAAGCGGTCCTTCACCGCCGCGCAGTTTACACCTTCTTCAACAAGGTCGCGACGGCGTCGGCGGAGGGCAGCTGTTCGGTACGGAAAATCAGCTCGCCGCGGCGATTGATGATGTTCACCTGGGTGACGTGATCGTCGACGGCGTTGCGGCCCTGGCCGAAGAGAATGAGCAAGCGCTCGAGATCTTGCCCACCGACACGATGTGGTAATTATTGCCAACGGCGACCAGTGACCAGCGTTGCGCGGCAACACCACCACAGGGCCATTGCACAATGGGGGTTCCCTCGGTGGTGCTGTAGGCGTTGACGGTTGCACATTGACCGGAGCTCGCGGAG
>Ga0116226_10000106_pt1 | contig 59869 bp, 59 predicted proteins | sample S1TSphfallax_FD_89692 | JGI IMG/M metagenome (GOLD analysis project Ga0116226, IMG submission 89692) | Host-associated microbial communities from peat moss isolated from Minnesota, USA - S1T2_Fa - Sphagnum fallax MG | ecosystem: Host-associated > Plants > Peat moss > Unclassified | place: USA... | reverse complement strand
GTGTTGCAAGCCTACTGGGTGGGCGTGCGCTACACCGTCCTCTCCAAACTCGATCTGACCGTGGCCTATTATGGGTACCATCAGAACGCCTATGGAACCGGCAAGGCGGCAGGATGCGACACGGCCGCGAACAGCACGTGCAGCGGCAGCTTCGAGGCCTTCTCCTTCGACGCGGACTATTTCTTCAACAAGCACTTCGATGCGTATCTGGGCGCCATGTACAGCGGCGTGTACGACGGGGTGGCGAGCGGTTATAACTTCAACACCACCAATATCAACCCGACCATCGGCGTGCGCTACCGATTCTAGCGTGGGCTATCGACTTTCAACGTTCAGGCGAAAGCCGCGAGATGCGCATCCACCTTTTCCAAGAATGTGTCCTTGGTGGCTCGCGGCAGCCACGCCGCTTCGATGGCATTCTTCGATAGAGCCGCGAGCCCCCGGGTGCCGAGTTCGAGCCGGCTCTCGACGAGTGCGAAGTTTTCCTCGAGGTAACCCCCGAAATACGCCGGGTCATCGGAGTTGATGGTGACACGCATGCCGAGTGCGAGCATCCTTGCCACCACGTCGGTCGCCGGTCCATCGGTGACGAAGGCATTGGAGATCGGGCAGATCGTCAACGCGAGCTTGCGTTCGATCAGCGTCTTGCAGAGCCCGGCGTCTTCGAGCGCATTGACGCCATGGTCGATCCGATCGACTCCGATCAGGTTGATGCAGTCCCAGATGTGCGCCACCGAATCGTCTTGATTCACATCACAGTGCATCGTGAGCAGATAGCCTTCCCGGCGGGCACGCGCGAAAACCTTGATGAACTTCGCCGGCGGATTGCCTTTCTCATCCGAATCGAGCCCGACACCCACGATCCATTCCTTGTAGGGCAGCGACTCCAATAGCGTCGCCATCGCGAATTCGGCACTCATGTCGCGCAGGAAGCACATGATGAGTTGAGAGCGGATCCCGAACTGATTCTCGGCGTCGATCTGTCCGCGGCGAATGCCACGAATGACCGTGTCGAAGCTCACTCCCCGGCTGGTGTGGGCCTGGGGATCGAAGAAGATTTCGGCATACAGGATGTTTTGCGAGTGAGCCTTGCGCAGATAACCCAACGTCAGATCATGGAAATCCGGCTCGGTCAGCAACACATCCATCCCGCCATAGTAGAGGGCCAGAAATGACGGCAGATCGTGGAACGAATAGGACGCTCGAAGTTCGGCGGCGTTCTGGAATGGCAGCGAGATACCGTTACGCGCGGCGAGCTCGAATTTGAGCTCCGGTTCGAGCGTACCCTCGATATGCACGTGCAACTCGCACTTGGGCAACCCATGGATGAAGGACGTGATGCTCATGCGTTCTAACCTCGACTGGCGGCCGCGCCAGTATGCCTCATCGAGGTGCGGCGCAACCACCGCGATCGGTGACTCCAATGGCGTACCGATATACGTTCTGCCCGCCGCGGTAGCCGGTGACCACCAACGAGGCGGTGGCGAGCCAGAGCAACAGCGTGAACAGCGCGGACGGCCGCGCGGTCGGCGCGACGCCAAGGCCGCGCCACAAGGCCACCAGCAGCACCAAGAGCGTCGTCAGAATGGCCGACTTCACATGCGCGGTGATCGCCGCATGAGCGGCCGCACCCACATGCAGATCGAGCGCAGCGGCGAGGCCGGTGCCCAAGGCGATGAACAACATGACAGCCCCCATGCAGAGGTTCCAAGTCCCGACCAATGCCAACGTGCCGCCGTGCCGCTGCAACGGCCGCGAAGCGGCGAGGGTGAGACAAACCGTCGCGGTGATGATGAGCGCCAGCGGAAAATGCACGATCACCGGATGCCAGCCGGGTTGAAGCGTCAGCATGTCAGGTGTTCCCGCCACCAGGCAATGGTGGCGGCGATGCCGGAGCGCAGATCGAAGCGGGGCTGCCAGGCCACCTCGAGACGTAAACGCTCGGTCTTCGGCAGCAGCAGCGGCGGCTCGGAATCCGGCGCGTCGCGTGCGCCGAGTTGCAAGAGATCGGGACGGCCGATCTGGCACGCCACTTCATCGAGCAAGTCGGCGATCCGGATTGCCGTATCCGAACCGATGTTGACGGGACCCAAGACGGGGCTGTCGAGCAATGCGGCGAACGCAGCACCAACGTCGGCGACGTAGAGGAAACTGCGGATCTGGCGCCCGTGGGTGCAGGGTGCCGGGCGACCGGTGAGCAGCCGGCTGATGACGGATGCCACCAATCGTTCAGGATGTTCATGCGGGCCATACTGGAAAAATAGCCGACCCCAGGCGCTGGACATCCCGCTTTCCGCCGTGCACCGCGCAACCGCCCGCTGCAGGGAGAGCTTACACTGCTGGTACGGCGTTGCCGCGGCGCCCGCGCTATCCGCGAGCGGACTACCCTCCTCCTCGCACACCCCGACCTGTGTCCAATCGTATTCCGCCACCGTTCCGGCCATCACCGCGCGTACGCCCCCAGCGGCGTGAAAGTCGCGCAGCAGTCGCTCGCTCGCCGAAAGCCACCGATAATTGTCGGGGCTGCGCCAGTAGACACCGGGAGTTGCCACCCAGGCGAAGTGCAGCAAGTGACTGGGGTGCACGGCCTCGATCAGGGCACTCACCGCCGCGGCGTCGAACAGATCGAGCCAGTGGGTGTGGGCGCCCGCCAACATGGGCGGCGCACCACGGCCTTGCAATGTTCTGCCAACCAGCGCGTGGACCTGGTAGCCCCGATCGACGAGACTCGGGACGGCCCAGCGCCCGATGAATCCGCCGGCGCCGCTCACCAACACGACCTTGCGCTCGCTCAAGGGCCGCTGTCGATGAGCGGATAGGCCGCATCGCGTTCCGCGATCACCGTCGGCTCGATCGGCCAACGGATACCGAACGCCGGGTCGTTCCAGCGAACACCGCGCGCCGCATGCGGCGCGTACGGCTCGGAAATCATGTAGAGCACCTCGCTGGCATCGGCGAGACTCACGAAACCATGCGCGACACCGCGCGGAATGTAGAGTGCACGTCGGTCGACGGCGGACAACTCGACGCCAAACCACTGCCGCCGTGTGGGTGACCCCTGACGCAGATCGACGATGACGTCGAAGATGGCACCGGCCGTGCAGCGAACCAGTTTTTCCTCCGCATGTGGTTCCGCCTGGAAATGCAGACCGCGCAACGTGCCGCGGCGCGTATTGAACGAAATGCTGCATTGATTGACGGGGGCTCGCAGACCGTGTCGGGCGAACTCCTCGGCGCAAAAACTGCGGCCGAAGACGCCGCGCTCATCCGACGCGAGCGTCATGTCGACGAGAAAGGCGCCTGCCAAGGGCGTTGCCGCGAAGATCACGGGGACCGCCGGTCAGGGGTCGATCATCATGGGTCGACGCACACCAACGGAACCGGCATGACGAACTTGCCGCCCCAGGCGGTGATGCCGTGCAACTGCCGGCGGATCTCGTCCTCGAGATTCCACGGCAGGATCAACACGTAGTCGGGTCGCGCTTGCATCAACACCTCCGGCGACACCACGGGGATATGCGTGCCTGGCAGGAACTTCGCCTGTTTGTGCGGATTGCGATCCGCGACCATCGCCACTTCCGCACGCGTCACTCCACAGAAATTGAGCAGTGTATTGCCCTTCGCGGCAGCTCCATAGGCGGCCACCGACTTGCCATCGCGCCGGGCCGCCGAGAAAAACTCCAACAGCGAGGATCGGCACGCCTCGACCCGCTCTGCGAAGCGGGAGTACGTGGACAGTTCATGCAATCCCACCCTCGCCTCCTCCTCCCGCACGCGGCGCAACGCCGCGCTGTCCTCGAGCGACTCGCGACCGACATGGGTCGCGAAGATGCGCAGCGAGCCGCCGTGAGTCGGCAACTCCTCGACGTCGTAGAGGCGCAGCCCATGCCGCGCGAACACCTGCTCGATCGCATAGAGCGAGATGTACGAATAGTGCTCGTGATAAATCGTGTCGAACTCGGCATGCTCGATCAGCTTCAACAAATGGGGAAACTCGATCGTGACGTTGCCGGACGGCTTCAGCAGCAGGGCGATTCCGGCGACGAAGTCATTGAGATCCGGGACATGTGCCATGACATTGTTACCGATGATGAGATCCGCGCGACGGTTCTCGCCGACCAGTCGACGGGCCAGGGCTGCACCGAAGAACTCGACCAGAGTCGGCACGCCGACCTGTTTCGCGGCCACGGCCACCGTATAGGAGGGATCGATCCCGAGCACGGGAATGTCCATCTGGAGGAAGTTCTTCAGCAGGTAGCCATCGTTGCTCGCGAGTTCGACCACGAGGCTCGTCGAATCGAGTTCGAAACGGCGCCGCGCCATGTCGCAGTAGGCCCGCGCATGCGCCAGCCACTCCTCCGAATAGGAGGAAAAATAGACGTAATTACCGAACAATTCCTCAGGCGCGACATCGTAGTCCACCTGCACCAATTTACAGGCTTCACAAACCTTCGCCCGCAACGGATAACGCTTTTCCTGCAGAGCGTCGCTCGACAGAACCAGGAAGGCGTTCGACGGGGGTTGCATGCCGAGATCCGCCATCGTGACAGAAAGCCAACCGCCGCAGGCTCGGCAGCGGGTGACGGAACCGACCATCCTTACGTCACCCTTCCCAGAGTTTCCACGGCGCGGCGCCGCTATTCCAGAGGCCGTTCAAGAGCTGATTGTCGCGCATCGTGTCCATGGGCTGCCAGAAGCCGCGATGGACCCAGGCGGCGAGCTCGCCGGCCGCGGCCAGACTCTCCATGGGCTCATTCTCCCACACCGTCGTCACTCCCTCGATCAGTTCGAGCACGCAGGGATGCAAGACGAAGAATCCACCGTTGATGAGCCCACCCTCGCCGGACGGTTTCTCGACGAACGCCGTCGCCAAGCTACCCTCGATCGCGATTCGGCCAAACCGGGCCGGCGGCCGTACACAGGCAACGGTCGCCTTACAGCCCCGTTCTCGATGAAACGCGATCTCCGCGCCGATGTCGATGTCCGACAAGCCGTCGCCATAGGTCATGCAAAAAGGTTCATTGGCATTCAAGTACTTGCCGATTTGCATCAAGCGGCCGCCGGTCATCGACTCCTCGCCCGTGTCGACCAAGGTCACTTTCCAGGGCTCGCTGCGACAATCATGATACTCGACGCGATTGGCGGCCATATCGAAGGTGACGTCGGCCTGATGCAAGAAGTAATTCGCAAAATACTCCTTGATCATGTAGCCCTTGTAGCCCAAGCAGACGATGAACTCGTGCACCCCAAAGGTGGCGTAGAGCTTCATGATGTGCCAGAGAATTGGACGAGACCCAATCTCCACCATGGGTTTCGGCCGGCTGTTCGATTCTTCGGCGATCCGGGTGCCCTTGCCACCGGCGAGGATCACGCACTTCATGATTGCTGATACCGCATCAGCTGCGCTTCGCTATAATTCAACATATTCACTCCCGCCGCGTGGGCGCGATACCAGTCGGCCGTCCATGCGAGCGAAGCCTCGATGGTGAGACGCGGTCGCCAACCGAGCGCCTGCTCGGCGAGCGCCGAGGACAGCGTCAACGCCTGCGCTTCGGGCGGATGGTCCCCCGAAGCGCTTTCCCAACCCGGTTTCCCTTCAAAACGCGCGCTGAACGCATCAACCACCTCTCGGACCGTGCAAAATGACGCCGGATCGGGACCGAAGTTCAGGGTCTGCGGAACGGCATCCGGAGTTTGGACCAGCGCTCTCGCGATTGCCAGATAGCCGGATAACGGCTCGAGCACATGCTGCCAGGGTCGCACCGCGTTCGGGTAGCGCAACCGCACCGGACACCCTCCCGCGAGCGCCCGCACGCAATCCGGAATCAAGCGGTCGGCCGACCAATCGCCGCCCCCAATCACATTACCGGCACGCACCGTGACGACCGGCGGCCCCGCGGCGAAGAAACTGTCACGGAAGCTTGCCGTGACCAATTCGGCGCAGGCCTTGCTGTTGCTGTACGGATCGTGTCCACCGAGCCGGTCGTGTTCCGCGAACGGACGCCCGAGATCGTGGTTCTCATAAACCTTGTCGCTGGTGACGATGACCACGCACTGGAGGCCTCGCGCGCCGCGACAGGCCTCGAGCAGATGGGCCGTGCCCATCACATTGGTGCCGTAGGTGCCGAGCGGATCCCGGTAGGACTCCCGCACCAATGCCTGTGCCGCCATGTGAATCACGACCTGGGGAGCCGCGCGCGCCACCACCTCCCTGACCAGCCCCGCATCGCGCACATCGCCGATCACCGAGCGGGTACCCTCGCCGACCAACGCCCACAGGCTGGGTACGCTCGCGGATTCCAGTGCAAAGCCGGTGACCTCGGCACCGAGCGTGCGCAGCCACAGGTGCAACCACGCGCCCTTGAAGCCCGTATGACCCGTGAGCAGCACCCGCCGGCCCCGCCAAAAATCGAGTGTGTCATTCATCCCGTCGTCATCCGGTAACCTGTCATCCATGCCAATAACCCTTCAACTGTCGCAACGTGGGTTCGACTCGACGCCAACCGAAACCGCCGCCGATTCGAACCTGCAGATTGAGAATTCCGCGCAGGTTTCGCACCATCAAGAACACGTCCTTATACTGTCCTCGACCCTGGGTCGTGTAGGCAATCTTCAGCGCATCACACACGAGCGCCACCGGCAGCTTGTAGAAGCGGGCACGTGCGGCGAACGGATCGCGGACCCCAGCAACGAAACCCGGCTGGGTCACCAACAACCATGTGGCGATTCGCTCCATCACGAAGATCTTCATGTGCACGTTGTAGCTGCCGCGATAGGCGGTCGGCGTGCGCAGCTCCCGTCCGAGCGGATCGTCGGTCATCTCGGCGATGGCATACATTCGCTCCGTGATGTCGAGCCAGGCGCGCCAGAAGCGCGGCTTCGCGATGAAATAGTTCGAATGCACGGTGTTGCGCGAGTCGGAGATGAAGCTATCGAGATCGAGCCGATACCCTAAGCGTTCGAACAGACGCACGGCTACACCGGCCAGTCCCGGATGTTCCGCTTCCCCATGTTCGAACACGTTCTGAAAATAGGCGCTGTTGTGGATGCTCGGACTGAACAATAAAACATCGATGGCAGGATCCGCGGCGGCGATGAAATCCCGAACCTGGCTCGCGCTGAGATTGGTCTTGTGTTTGAACTTCGGTGACAGGAATCCATAGAACGCCTGCTCTTCGAGCGGCTGGCCGCGCAGAAAATTTCGGATCGGCCAGTACTCATACCAATCGGGCCGCTCGTTCGCCGAGTTATCGAGCACATCGAAGCCGGGATCCAATTCCTCCCGCGGCGTGTAGTGATTGAGGATTTGGAATAGATGAGCGCTCGACATACGCGGATTGTAACCCGGCGTCGTCACGCTGCGGTCATCCGGTTGAGCAGCGCCACATAGTTGTTCTGATAGGCGGGCATTGCGTAACGGGCGGCGACATGCGCGCGGCCTGCGGCACCGAAGCGGCTCCGCAAGTCCGGCAACACGATCAACCGCTCGAGAGCGTGCTCCCACTCGACATCGTCACGCGCATGAAAACCGTTCACCCCGTCGACCACCGCTTCCGTATTGGCGCCGACGGGCGAAGCCACGCAGGGCAGCGCTGTGGCCATGTATTGTAGCAGTTTAAATGCGCATTTGCCGCGCGCCCACTCGTCCTCGGTGAGCGGCATGATACCGATATGTGCCGCCGCCAACGCCAGAGCCTCGGTGCCTGAACTCCAGGGTATGCGCTCGATTCGCACCTCCGGCCAATCAGGAAAGCTCGAGCAGATCACCCGCAGCCGCAGTGTCGGATGACGTACCGTGAGCCTTGCGAGTGCGGGCCGCACCAGCTCCAGGTAAATGAGATTTTCCGGGCTGCCGATCCAAACGATGGTCGGTGGATCGGCCGCCGACGCTCTACTCGCGGTGTATGCCGTGACGTCGATCGACGTCGGCAATATCACCACCTGCGGCGCACAGCGGCGGGCAACGCCGCCGAGCACGCCGTTGCCCGCCGCGACCACATCGACGGCGCCGCACGTTGCATCGAATTTGCGCCGCCGCCAGAACGAATCGTGCACCGGCTCGCCGAGCGTACGCGGCTTGCGCACATAGATGGCATCGTCGACATCGAAGATCCGCCGTCGACTCAATGCGCGAAATAGCCGGGCCTCGAGCCCGCTCAACTTTATCTGATGCAAGATCACGACATCGGCCCACCCGAGTAGCTCGCGGCGTTCCCAGGTACGAAGTCCATAGCGCCCGCTCGGAAAGCGCTCGCTGCGCACCTGCCAACCGGCGCTGGTCAACGGGCTGACGAGGCTGCGCATGCGGTGCCGGAATGAGGGTTGTTCGAGTCCATAACCCAGCAACAGCGCGTTTCGCATCAGGACTATGCCGTGGTCAACCGGGCGCCGTGGTCAACAGGGCGGTCATCGCGCGCACCGCCACCTGGACGCCGTCGGCCAAACCGAGATCCCGGGCGCGCGCCGCCATGGCGCGCTGCGCCCCCTCATCCGCCAGCAGCAGGCTCACGGCGCGCTCGATGGCCGTCGCATCGAGCGCAGCGGCGAGCGCCACGCCGGCGCGGACACAATGGCTGATACGCGCGGCCTGGTCGCCGGCAATCGGCACCGCGATGCAGGGGATGCCGCAGGCGATCGCCTGCAGCAGAGTCGAACCGCCATTCGCCACGATCAGCCGGGCGCCGCGCATCTGCCGGGCCAGCTCGCTCTGCGGTAGCAGGCCGAGCATTCGCAGCATGGCAGGGGACGCGATCTCGGCATCAGTCGCGCCGCGAGGCTTGTCAGGCCCGACGAAACGCGTGGCAATGCCGCGCTCGGCGAGCCGCTGCGCCGCCAGTCGGAAGCGCTCGACGGCATCGCGTGCACCGGCATGCGCAGTACCTCCCCCCGGAACGATCAGCACATACCCTGCCAGAGCGCCCTGCGCGCCCTGCGCGCCGTGCGCGCCGTGTTCCCCGCGGTCGCTGGGCGCAGCAGCCTCGCCACCGGCCACGCCCGCGAGAATCACGTCCAGAAACCGCACTCGTGGGCGCTGCAAGAAGCGCAGCTTCAGTCGTTCGAGCAAACCTAACTCGCCGGCGATGAACCGCGGATACGCGATCCAATGCTCATCGATGATCCGCATCCAGCCGAGCCGAAAGGCCTTGCGGCGTTGCCGGGCACGAGCGCTGATATAGATCACGTGCGCGCCGGCGTGCTTGGCAGCGCGCAGTTGCGCACTGCGGCCCGCATTGTCGAAAACCACCAGGTCGGGGCGCCAGGACCGAATGAGCGCGCTGACTTCCGCGGTATGGAACGTCGGCGACGAATCGAGCAGTGTGACGGGAAATGGCGCCGTGGCGGCATAGCGGGCGCGACGGCTCAGCACGAAGTGAATCACGGCGTCGGGCCAGCGCGCCAGTGCTCCCTGGGCGATCGCCAACGAGCGCGCATACTCGCCCATGCCGAACTCGCCCGAGACCGGCAGAAACAGCAGTCGCGGTGCATGCTCAGCCAAAGGCGCTGAACCACCGATCGAGCACCAAGAGATACCAGGCTCGACGAAATTCATGGCTCACCGCTTGGCGTAGTACGCCGCGCTCGATCAAGCGCGCCACCGCCTGCCGCAGCAGCATCGGACGGCGTCGCAGCCATCGATGCACCGGCAATCCGAATCCCGACTTCGGCCGGTTCACATGGCCCGGCGGCAGGCGCGGCTCCATCAAGCGCCGCACCAATAATTTGCCGCGGCGGCGACGGCGGTCGACCAACAAATCTGGATCGATGCTCAGCATGAACTCGACCAGCCGATGATCCAGCAATGGCGGCCGCACCTCCAATGAATGAGCCATGCTGGTACGGTCCACTTTGGTCAACAGTCCCTCGGCCAGATCGGTGTTCAAGTCCAACCAGCGCAGTTGCACCAGCGGGGCCAGCTCGGCGCGCCAGAATTGCCGGTAGAACCAGAGATAGTCATAGCCCGGTTCGCGCCACTCGTCGGCGAGTAACGCATCGACCTGGGCCTCCGGCATCCCGCCGAGTGCCACCGCATAGGCCGGCAAGCCCACCGCGGACTGACGCTGCATGGACGAAGCGAAACGGGTCAACGGCGGCAGCATGCCCGCCAGTGCTCGATTGAGGACCGTGGAGCGTGCGCCCACGTCCGACCAATAGCGCGGATAGCCGCAGAAGATCTCATCGCCGCCCTCTCCGCTCAGCGCCACCGTCACTTCGCGCCGCGCGCACTCGGAGATCAGGTAGTTCGACCAGGCGGCGCTGTCGCCGAACGGTTCATCGAACAGCTGCGGCATGTGCGCGAGCGCGGACTCGAAATCCGCCGTGGGTGCCGTCATCTCCGTGTGGACGGTCGCCAAATGCGCGGCCGCGCTGCGCGCGGCGTCGAGTTCCGACCGGTCGGCGGCGTCGAACCCCAAACTATAGGTGCGCGGACGCTCGAGATAGTAGGAGGTCAGCGCCGAATCAATACCGCCGCTCAAGAACACGCCGACGGGCACGTCGGCAAGCGTATGCGCCGGCACGACCGTGCGCAAAAGCCCATCCAATTGCTCGATGGTGTCAGTTTCGCCGCGCCGGATGAGCGCGGTCGACGGCCGCCAATAACGCTCGATTCTCAGGCGGCCATCCTGCCAGGCCAACCAGTGTCCGGCGGGCAACTTCGCAATGCCCTGATAGATCGTCTTCGGCGCCGGGACGTAGCCGTGGAAAAGAAAATCCCGCACGGCGCTGCGCTCGATCGGCGGCTTGCCCAACAGCAGCAAGGCCTTCAGTTCCGAGGCGAAGGCAATCCCATCGGGCAGGCTGCGGTAGTACAGCGGCTTCATGCCGACCCGGTCGCGAACCAGCAGCAAGCGCCGCTCAGCCTCGTCCCACAAGCCAAAAGCGAACATGCCAGCAAGTCGATCGAGCGCGCCAACCCCCTCGGCCGCGAGCAAATGCAGCAGCGTTTCGGTATCACCGGTCGAATGCCAGGGGCCGGCGAGTTCACGGCGCAGCGCCTGATGGTTGTAGATCTCACCATTGTAGGTGAGCGCCAGAGAGCCTCGCAGCATCGGCTGATGGCCTCCCTCCGAGATGTCCTGAATTGCGAGACGCCGGTGCCCGAGTGCTATACCGGGCGCGCACCACACGCCCTCGCCGTCCGGACCGCGATGGCGCAAACTCTGCGCCATGAGCCTGACCCTGTCGCTGCTCGCTTGCGAACCGACGATGCCGATGATGCCGCACATGGGCGCAAGTCTAGCGCGAGCACGGGGTCATCATGTAAAACGATCACCATGCCAACTCCCGCCGATCAACGCCTGCTCGAACTCGTCGACCGATGGCTCGCGAGCCTCGAGCTGCATGCGAAATACTGTGCGCTCGATGCGGCGAGTTACGCACGCATTCAGCCCTGGCCCGTGCATGAGCGCCCCAGCCGCTGGATCGTCGATCTGGCACGGCAAAAGGCGCTGACGCTCAAAGCCCAGATTCAGCAGCGGATCCTGAAGGGCGATGCGGAGTTCTCCGAGTCGATGGAACTGATGGGTTTCCTGGCCAACCTGGTGGGCGCCGAACACATCGCGCGCTACATCCCCCTCGCAGACGGCGCGAAGGAACGCGCTCCTGAGGATGGGCCACGCGAGACCACCGCCGCCGCGCAGAGTACGGCCGACACGCAACCCATGGCCCCGTTGCAGAGCACGGCGCCGCCGCCTGACACGGCGGCCACCGGCACCCGCGAAATGCCGAAATTCGTGCCGAGTGCCAAGCCGCACGGATCCGGCCGCGAAACACGCCGCGAGCGGACGGCGACCGCCCCCAGCGCGGCGCGCGCCGAACGGCAGAGGCCAGGCTCGCGGAGTGCCGCCGAACGTGCCGCGCGCGCAGCGGCGCCGGCAGCGCCTCCCGGCAAGCCGAAGGATGCGCCGCGCGAACGCGAGCGTCATGGCCTGTCCGATAGCACGCGCGAACAGGTGATCGCCGATGCCGCGCGGCTGGTCCAGTGGGGCCGAAAGTGGTATGAACTGGCCGAACTCATCTCGAGCATGGCCGACCGTCCACACTTGACGGAGGTGCGCCGCATTCTCAAGGATAACAAGGCGGACATCGACAAGAGGGCGGGACGCGGCTGAATCCGCGAGCACAAACCATCCGTTCTCAGGGAACCTCCTGCGAATTGCGTGGTCCAAGGCCGCCATGATCATCACGAAAAATCTCTCCAAGCGCTACGGCAACAAACTCGCGGTCGACGATCTGACGTTCACGGTGGCACCCGGTGAAGTACTGGGCTTCCTCGGGGCCAATGGCGCCGGTAAGTCAACCACGATGCGCATGATCGCCGGCTTCATCGCACCCTCCACCGGCACCGTGACCGTCTGTGGGCATGACATCGAAACCGCGTCCGTGGCGGCCAAGGCCTGCATGGGCTATTTGCCGGAGGGAGCGCCGAGTTACGGCGAGATGACAGTGGGAGAATTTCTCGACTTCGTCGCCGACATCCGTGGCCTGCGCGGCCCTGACCGGCAGCGGCGTCGCGCGATCGTCATCGAGCGCCTGGCCTTGGAACCGGTGGTCGATCAGATCGTCGAGACACTGTCGAAGGGCTTCCGTCGCCGCGTCGGCCTTGCCCAAGCGATCATCCATGACCCTGCGGTCCTCATCCTCGACGAACCCACCGACGGGCTCGATCCGAATCAAAAACACGAGGTGCGGCGCCTCATCAACGAACTCAGCAAGGACAAACTCGTGATCGTGTCGACCCATATCCTCGAGGAAGTGCACGAGGTGTGCACCCGCGCCATCATCATCGCCCACGGCCGCATCGTCGCCGACGAATCGCCGGGTGCGCTCGAGGCTCGTTCCCGTTATCACCACGCCGTCACGTTACGCTTCGAGCGGGCCGAACAGCACGCTGCCGCCACCGCTGCGATCGGCGCTTTGACCGAGGTGCTCGCGGTGGAATCCAATGACCGGGATCTGCGCCTGACGGCATTGCCGCGCCCCGGCATGAACGCGCTGCCGGCCGTCTCCGCCGTCATCGCCCGGCACGGCTGGGACGTGCCCGAGTTACACCTCGAATCGGGCCGCCTCGATGAGGTGTTTCGAACGCTGACCCAGGCACCCGCCGTGCCGGCGACGCGCGCCGGAGTGGTCGTTTGAATTCGCTGGGGACGATTTTCCGGCGCGAATTGCGCAGCTATTTCGCGACGCCGCTGGCGTATGTGTTCATCGTGATCTTTCTGGTGCTGGCGGCGGTGTTCACGTTTCAAGTGGGCGGCCTGTTCGAACGGGGCCAGGCCGATCTTCAACCGTTCTTCCGCTGGCATCCCTGGCTTTATCTGTTCCTGATTCCGGCGCTGTCGATGCGGCTCTGGGCTGAGGAGCGCAACAGCGGCAGCATCGAGCTGCTGATGACGCTGCCGATCACTCTGTGGCAGGCGGTGGTCGGGAAATTTCTCGCCGCCTGGGTGTTCGCCGGGATCGCTTTGCTGCTGACGTTCCCAGTCTGGATCACCATCAACTACCTCGGGAGCCCGGACAACGGCGCGATCATCGCCGGCTACGTCGGCAGTTTCCTGATGGCCGGCGGATTCCTGGCGATCGGCACGTGCATGTCCGCCGCAACGCGCAATCAGGTGATCGCCTTCATCACCGCGGCGCTGATCGGTTTCATCTTTTTGCTCGCCGGATTTCCGCTGGTGCTCGACGTGGTCCGCGCGCTGCTGCCCCAGGTGGTGGTCGACGCCATCGCTTCGTTGAGCTTCTTCACGCATTTCGACGCGATCTCCAAGGGCGTGATCGATCTGCGCGACCTCATTTACTTTGCCGCGCTGATCGGCTTCTGGCTGACCGCCACGGCATTGGTTCTCGATCTGAAAAAGGCGGAATAGGTGAACGCGAGTCGTTGGCAGAAAACAAGTTACGGCGTGGGCGGCCTGATCGCCCTCGCGCTGCTCTTCCTGGGCGTCGTCATGCTGTCGAATGTCGGGCTGCGTGGTTTGCGGCTCGATCTCACGCAGAACAAGCTCTATACGCTGACTCCGGGCACTTACGAGTTGCTTTCGGAACTCAAGGAGCCGGTGAACCTGTATTTCTACTTCTCGCACGACGTCGCGACCAAAGAGTCGCCGTTGCTGCTTCCCTATGCAAGCCGAGTGCGCGAGTTCCTCGAAGAGATCGCGGCGCGTTCCAACGGCCGGGTGCGGCTGCACGTAATCGATCCGCAGCCGTTCTCCGAGGACGAGGACCGGGCGGCGGAGGCGGGACTGCAATCGCTTCAGTCAGGCGGCGGCGAGTCGCTGTATTTCGGACTCGCCGGCACCAACTCCACCGATGGTCGCGCGTCGCTTCCGACCTTCTCGGTCGATCGGGAAGGTTTTCTGGAATATGACGTCGCGAAACTCATCCAGCAGTTGGCCACACCGAAGAAGCCGGTGATTGGCTTGTTGAGCACGCTGCCGCTGCAGGGCCAATTCGATCCGAACACCGGACAGATGGGAGAGCCGTGGCCCATCCTGGCGCAACTCGAGCAGCTGTTCACAATCAAGCCGGTAGCCACGGACTCCGACCACATCGATCAGGATGTCGATGTACTCATGGTCGTGCATCCGAAGCATCTGCCCGCCAAGACGCTGTATGCCATCGATCAATACGTCATGCGCGGCGGCAAGATGCTGCTGTTCGTCGACCCGAACGCCGGCGCTGACACCAGCGGCCAGGATCCCTCGAATCCCATGGCCGGCGCACTCGCCGATCATTCCTCCGATCTCGAACCGCTGCTGTCGGCGTGGGGCGTGAGCTACGACCCGCGCAAGGTGGTGGGCGATCTGGATCTCGGGCTCGACGTGCGAACCACGATGCAGGCGCCGCCGGTACGACACATCGGCATCTTGGGTTTGCACCGCGCCGACCTCAATCAGCAGGACGTGGTGACGACCTCGCTGGAATCGATCAACATGGCCACGGCGGGCTTCCTCACGGCCCGCAAGGGCGCCACGATCACGCTCGAACCGCTGCTGCAGAGTTCGACCAGCGCCGCCCCGCTACCGGCCGAACGATTCAACGGACTGACCGATCCATCGACGCTGCGCGATGGCTTCAAACCCACCGGCAACCGCTATGCCCTCGGCGTGCGCCTGACCGGACGCCTGGTATCCGCGTACTCGAATGGCGCGCCGGCGGACGTCAAACCGGCGGCCGGACCGCCCGTGGCGCATCTGGCGAAATCGGTGGCACCGGCGAACATCGTCATCATCGCGGACACCGATCTCCTGATGGACTATATGTGGGTACAAACCCGTGAGGTCTTCGGACAGAAAGTGGCCCAGGCCTTCGCCAACAACGGTGACCTGGTGGCCAACATCCTCGACAATCTGTCGGGCAGCAGCGCCCTCATCAGCATCCGCGGGCGTGCGAGTTTCTCGCGACCGTTCGAGCGGGTCGAAGCGCTGCGCCGGATGGCGGATGATCGGCTGCGCTCCAAAGTGATGGAACTGGAGACCGAGTTGCAGCAGACGCAGACCAAACTCACCGAGTTGCAGAACAAGCGCAACGATCAGGGGTCTTTGATGCTGTCGCCGGAACAGGAACAGGAGATCGTGCGCTTCACCGCCGAGAAGGCCCGCGCGCGCAAGGAGTTGCGCGAGACCCAGCGCGGCCTGAACGTCGACATAGACCGGCTCGACAACCGCATCAAGATCCTGAACATCGCGGTCGCGCCGTTGATCGTGGCTCTGGTCGGTGGCTTCGTGCTGGCGGCGCGCCGCCGCCGCCAGTCGCGCGGTTCGCGCGCGACGCGGGCCGCCTCCGGCGAATCGAGCACGGCATGAATAAGCAGCGTTTTCTCGTGTTGCTGATCGCCGCCACCGTCGTGCTCGGCGGCGCGCTCTTTTTCAGCACCCGGCGCGAAGCGTCGCAGGAACCCCAGGGAGCCGCCTTGCTGCCGTCGCTCGACCAGGACGTCAATGCCGTGACCGAGGTACAAATCGTGAAGGGCGGAGCAAGCCCCGCGGTGACGCTGCGCAAGACGGCCTCCGGATGGACGCTCGCGCAACGCGCCGACTATCCGGCCGACCTCGCCAAATTGCGCAAGCTGTTGCTGGCCCTGCGAGATGCCAAGATCGTCGAGGTCAAGACGGCGGACCCGACCCTCTTCGGCGTCATCGGTGTCGAGGACCCGGCCAAGCCCGACCCCGTCAAGCCCGACCCGGCCGGCGCCGAGGTGACGGTGGTGGCGCCCCATGGGAAGCAGTCGATAATCGTCGGCAAACCGGTGGGAGAGGGAAATTTCGTACGCCGTCAGGGCGAGAACCAGGCCTATAGCGTCGAGCCATCGATCGCTGTCGATGCGGACCCCCGCCACTGGATCAATCCGCGGCTGTTGGACCTCCCGAGCGCCACGATCGAGAGTGTGCAATTCAAGCCGGCCGGGGATGCCCCAAAAACGACCGCAGGCTACACGCTGGTGCGCTCGAACCCGACCGACAATTCATTCACGTTGGCAGACGTGCCGGCCGGCCGCAAGGCGCTCGGCGCGCAAGCGCTCGCGCCGGGCCCGACCACCTTCACAGGGCTCGATGCGGAGGACGTCGCTGCCGCCGGCGACATCGATTTCGGTCAGGCCGCCACCATCATCATCAAGTTCGCCGGCGGCAACGTGGTCACCTTGCGGGGCGCAGCAACCGGCGACAAACACTGGCTCACCGTAGAGGCGAGCCAGGATGCCGCCTTGAGCGCGAGGACGAAGGGCCGCGCGTTCGAGATTGCGAGCTACCGCTACGACGCGATCTTCAAGCCGCTGGAGCAGCTGCTCGAGCCGAAAGAGACCGGCCGCACCGCCACGGTCGCGGCTCCCGCCGCTGGGCTTGCCCGCCATGCCGCCGGGCCTGCCGACCGTGCCGCCGGTGCGAACCCCTCGCCGTGAACAGCGGCGTCAGCGCCGGCTTTGGCAGACGCTTCGCGGCCTTGATCTACGACGGCTTGCTGCTAGCCGCGCTGCTGATGGTATACACCTACATTCCGGTCATCTTCACCAATCACGCCATCCTGCCCGAGAATTCCGGCGCCTGGGCGTACGTTTATCAGGCGGGGCTGGTCGTCGTGATCGGCGCCTACTACATCCTCAATTGGATGCGCAGCGGCCAGACATTGGGCATGCGCGCCTGGCGGCTGCGCGCGGTGAGCGACTTGGGCAAACCGATCCACAGCGGTGCCGCCACGCTGCGCTTCGTGTACGGCTTCCTCGCCTGGCCGCCGGCCGCTCTGGGTGTCCTGTGGCTCTACCTGGATCCGGACCATCTGGCGATTCATGACCGGCTCTCGCACACCCGCGTCGTGCAGCTAGCGCGTTCGTGAAATTGCGACGAAGGTGCACAAACCAACCACCGCGGTCGGCAACCATCCCACCAGCACCGGATCGATGCCAAATAGTTGCCCACCTTTCTCGACCATGCCGCTCACCAGGAAAAACACGACGCCCAGCAACACGCCGATGACCGTGCGGGCGCCTGCTCCGGTGGTGCGCAGCGGCCCGAACACGAACGGCAGAGCGAGCAGGGTTACCACGATGACCGCGAACAGGCGCGCGATCCTCGACCAGAACCCGATCTCATAGATTTCGGTTCCGAGCGAGTTGCGCTTCAGATGCTCGATATAAGAGGCGAGCCCGCGCAGCGTGAGCAGATCGGGATCCGTGGCCGCGAGGCCCAGAAAGTCAGGATTCACCGTCGAACTCATGGTCAGCTCCGGGACCGTTTCGCTGTCGACGCGATTTTCGGTGAAACGTGTGGTCGAGACGTCGTGCAGGCGCCAATGCCCCGGATCGGCCACCGAGACCCGGGCAGCCCGCTTCACCGATTTGAGCTTGTTACCGTCGAGTTCGAACAGCGACACTCCACCGAATGCCTGGTCGATTTCGCCCGTGGACACGCGCAAGATCAGATTGCCGTCCTTGATCCAGGCGCTGCTCGATCCGGCGAAGCTGACATCCGCCAGTTTGCTGCGGGTCTTTTCGCTCTTGGCGAGCTGCGCCATGGGCGGTGCGACATACTCACCGACGCCATACATCGCGAGCGCCATGGTCAACCCGGCGAGCCCGACCGGCCACACCATGCGCCACACCGACACCCCTGAAGCACGCGTCACCACCAATTCGCTGCCCGCGGCAAGATTTCCGAGACCCATCAGTGCGCCGATCATGGCCGCAATGGGCAAGACCTCGAAGGCCTGTTCCGGGAGATTGAGCAGCGTGAACATCAACGCATCTCCGGCGCTGTAATTGCCGATGCCAATGTCGCCTTGCTGACTGATGAACAAGAACAGCGCACCCAAGGTGACCAGCACCGCCAGGGCCATGAACGCGTAGACCAACACGGTGCGATAGAGATAACGATCCAGAATATTCATGCCCGCTGCGACTCCCGCACCACCAGGAAGAACCCCAAGCCGAGTACGATGAGGTGCACCCACCAGACTCCCACCAGCGGCGGCAGCTCGCCTCGTATCAACCACACCTTGGCCGCGGATAGAAGATTCGAGTACACGAAATAAAGCACGATGGCAAAGCCTACGCGCGCATAGCGACCCTGGCGAGGCCGCAACCGCGACAGCGGTACGGCGACCAGCGTCAGGACGAGCGCCATCAAGGGGCTCGAGGCACGCGATTGCAGCTGCGCGACGTCGGAAGCGTCATGCATACCCCAGAGTTCGCGCGTCGGTTTGGTGTCCGGATCCTGCGGACCCACCACATCGGCCGGCGTGGCGATCGGGATGCCGTGCTCACGGAATTCGATGACCCGGAAATCGCTTTGTCCGGGCACGCCTTCGTAGCGCCGGCCATTGAACAGCGTGACGACGTGGATCCCGCTGCCCGGTGCCTTCGAGTAGGTCGCCGTGTCGGCGAGGGCGAGTTCCATGCGCTCGCCCGAGTCACGCCGCACGAAGACATTGTGCAACAGTCCGTCCGCATCGACGCGCTCGGCGTAAAACACGGCCGCTCCGCCCGCGAACGAGCGGAAGCGCCCCGCATCCAACCGGCCGAACTGGGCCTCCTTCACGGCCGAGCGGCGCAGCAATTGCACCTGGCCGTCCGCGCGCGGCACTTGAAAGAACGACAGCCAGGCGAGCCCGACCGCGATGACCAGGGCGAAGGCGAACAGCGGCGCCAGCAAGCGTGCGGGCGCGAAGCCGCATGCCTGCAAAGCCGCCATTTCGCTGTCGTGATAGAGCCGCCCGAATGCGAGCACGACAGCGAGTAACAGGCTGACCGGCACGATCACCGACATATTCATCACTGCGCCGAGCGCGATCAATTCGAACACTATATGCCGTCCGTATTGATTGTCGGCGGCCAGGCCGAGAACCCGGGACAGCTGGTTCGAGACCATGATCGCGACCAAAACACCGGTCACGGCCAGCCAGGTTTGCACCACTTCACGCAGCACGTAGCGTTGTAAGGTCCATTTCATGGGCGACGAGCTTAGAGCCTTCGTAATAATCTAGTAAACTATTCGGCTACATGAACATTCGGTTCCAGCACGCATAGGGAGTTTGGGCTATGGAATTCAAGGCCGTTGTCGATCTACAGGCAAAGGGCGGCGCGGATTGCGCCGTCGTCGGCATTTATGAACAGGGCGATTTGGGGCTGGGCGCGGCGCAAATCGACGCCGCGATCGACGGCACGCTCGTCAAACTGTGTGAGAGCGGCGATTTCACCGGTAGACTGGGCGACACGTTGCTGCTCCCGCGGGCGGCGGGAAACACCGCAACGCGCGTGTTGTTGGTGGGCTTGGGGCCCCGCACGAGCTTTGGCCGCAAACAGTACCGAAAATCTTTGCAGGCGGCGGCGCAAGCGCTCGCGAAGACCGGCGCCGCGCATGGCGTCGTTTTTCTGTCGCTCGAAGCCGTGCCCGACCTCGACATCCTCTATCGAGCCCGAATCGTGGCCGAAGTGTTTTCCGTCAATGCCTACAAGATTCCGGATTTGAAGACCGGCCCCAAGCCAAAGACCGCCGCCCTTGCCAAGATCAGTGTCGCGGTGGAGTCCGCGCGTGATGCGAAAGCCGCATCGGACGGCCTTACCATCGGGGCGGCGATGGCCAACGGCATTGCGCTGGCGCGCGACCTCGCGAATTTGCCGCCGAATGTGTGCACGCCCGCCTATCTCGGTAAGAGCGCCCAGACTCTCGCCAAACAGTGGCCCAAGGTCAGCACGAAGCTGTTCGATGCGGCCGGGATCAAAACCCTGAAGATGGGTGCATTCCTCGCCGTCACGCAAGGTTCGGACCAGCCACCACGCCTGATCGTGTGCGAGTATTGGGGCACGAAGAAGAGCGTTGCGCCGATCTGCCTGGTCGGCAAGGGCATCACCTTCGATTCCGGCGGTATTTCTCTGAAAGATCCCCCGGCCATGGACGAAATGAAGTTCGACATGAGCGGCGCCGCGGCCGTACTCGGCGCGCTGCGGACGGTGGCGGAACTGGCATTGCCGATCAATCTGGTGGTCATCGTCGCAGCCGCCGAAAACATGCCGAGTGGCGGAGCCGTCAAGCCCTCGGACATCGTCACGACGATGTCGGGTCAAACCGTTGAAATCCTCAACACGGACGCCGAGGGACGGCTGGTGCTGTGCGATGCACTGACCTATAGCCGGCGCTTCAAGCCGGCGACGGTGATCGATGTTGCCACGCTGACCGGCGCCTGCATCGTCGCGCTCGGCAACCACTTCAGCGGCCTGATGAGCAATGACGACGGATTGTCGAAGGAGCTGCTGGCCGCGGGCGTGCGCGCCGACGATCGAGCTTGGGCGCTGCCCATCGGTGAGGAATACGTCGATCAATTGAAGAGCAATTTCGCCGACATCGCCAATGTTGGCGGCCGTGATGGCGGCGCCTGTACGGCCGCCTCGTTCCTGTCGAAATTCACCAAGGACCTGTGCTGGGCGCATCTGGACGTGGCCGGTACGGCCTGGCTCGGCGGCGCCCAGAAAGGCAGTACCGGACGTCCGGTTCCCCTACTCGTCGATTTCCTGCTTCAGCGCGCCGGAGCAAAATGACCGAGCGGGTCGATTTTTACGTACTCGACAGGTCCGGCGTGAAGTCGCGTTGGACCTTCGCATGCCGGCTCGCCGAGAAAGCGTATTTGCGCGATCTGCGAGTCGTGCTGGCGAGTCAGACCCGTGAAGACGCCACCGCACTCGACGACTTGCTATGGACCTTCAACGAGCGGTCGTTCGTGCCCCATGACGTGCACCTGCCGGGAGGTGTCCCCACCGCACCGGTTCAGATCGCCGTCGACCTAGAATCGGTCCCGGCGGCCGATCTCCTGGTCAACTTGAGCGATGGGCTGCCGGTCGGTTGGGAGCGTTTCGCGCGCATCGCGGAGATAGTCGATGGTGACGAAGAACAGCGGCGTCGCGGCCGCGAGCGCTTCAAGAGCTATCGGGATTCGAAACTTCCGGTCGAGACGCATCGGTTGAACGACGGCGCGGGTGCCTGACGATGCCACACGAATCACACGATCCGCGCGACATTCCGATTCTCACCGAAGCGGTGGACGGCGCACCCCGCGACGCCGGCCTTTCCGACGCGAAGGCCGTGCATGCGGCCATCGTGTCCGAGACGTTGAATCTGGCGGATTCCCTGCTGCATCGAGCGGCGCAGGATATCGAAGCTGCCTTGTTCGAGCGCGTCTTCGACCAGTTGCGGTCGCAGCTTCCCGAGTTGGTGGATCGGGTGCTGCGCGAACACGGCATGCGGGTCGATGAAGCGGGCGCCGCGCAGGACCTTCGAGCCGAGAGTTGAGCAGCACCATGGAGAAGGCTTTTTCCCCGGCGGACATCGAAGCCAGGATCTACGCGGCCTGGGAGGCGGCGGGCTGCTTCAGGCCGAGCGGCCACGGATCGCCCTTCTCGATCGTCATCCCGCCCCCCAATGTCACGGGCACGCTGCACATGGGGCACGCGTTTCAAGACACCATCATGGATGCGCTGATCCGTCACCGCCGCATGCGCGGTTTCGACACGCTGTGGCAGCCGGGCACCGATCATGCGGGGATCGCCACCCAGATGGTGGTCGAACGCCAGTTGAATGCAGCGGGTCAGAGTCGGATCGACCTGGGGCGCGACGCCTTCGTGGCTCGGGTGTGGGAGTGGAAGGCCAAATCCGGCGGCATCATTGCCAATCAACTGCGCCGTCTCGGCGCCTCGGTGGACTGGGATCGCGATCGGTTCACGATGGATCCCGCGCTCTCGGATGCCGTCACCGAGGTGTTCGTGCGCTTATACCACGAAGGACTCATTTACCGCGGCAAACGCCTGGTCAACTGGGACCCGGTGTTGAAGACGGCACTGTCGGATTTGGAAGTGGTGGCCACCTTGGAGTCGGGCAATCTGTGGCACCTGCGCTATCCGCTGGCGGACGAGGATCGCTGCTTGGTGGTGGCGACCACCCGACCCGAAACCCTGTTCGGCGACGCCGCGGTGGCGGTGCACCCTGAGGACGAACGCTACCGGCACTTGATCGGTCGACAATTGCGGCTGCCCCTGACGGAGCGTCTGATCCCCATCATCGGTGATGCGTATGTCGATCCCGCTTTCGGCAGCGGCTGCGTGAAGATCACTCCGGCACACGATTTCAACGACTACGAGGTCGGTGTACGCCATGGCCTCGCGCTCATCAACATCATGACTCCGGATGCGGCGCTCAACGACTTGGTACCGGCTGCCTATCGCGGCCTCGATCGTTTCGTCGCCCGCAGCAGCGTCGTCGCCGAGCTCTCAGCCTTGGGGTTGATGGAACGGATCGAACCGCACACGTTACAGGTGCCGCGCGGCGATCGCACCCAGAGCGTGCTCGAACCGCTGCTCACCGATCAGTGGTTCGTCGACATCAAGCCGCTGGCGGCCCCGGCGCTGCGCGCCGTCGAGGAAGGGCGGATCCGCTTCGTGCCCGACAACTTCACCCTCGTCTACTTCGAGTGGATGCGTAACATCAAGGACTGGTGCATCAGCCGGCAGCTTTGGTGGGGCCATCGAATTCCGGCCTGGTACGATCCGGAAGGCCGGTGGTTTGTCGGCCGCGACGAGCAGGAAGTGCGCCGGGCACACGGCATCGATGCGGCGGTCGCGCTGCGCCAGGATGATGACGTGCTCGACACGTGGTTCTCCTCGGCGCTGTGGCCCTTCTCCACCCAAGGCTGGCCAGCGGATACGGCGGCGCTGCGCACCTACTACCCGACCGCGGTACTGGTCACCGGCTTCGACATCATTTTCTTCTGGGTGGCCAGAATGATCATGATGGGCTTGAAATTCACGGGCGAGGTGCCGTTTCGCGAAGTGTACATGCATGGTCTGATCCGCGACCACGACGGTCAGAAGATGTCCAAGTCCAAGGGCAACGTGATCGATCCGCTCGATATCGTCGACGGCATTTCGCTGGCCGACCTGCTCACGAAACGCACCACCGGACTGATGCAGCCGCAGATGAAACCCGCCATCGAGAAGGCCACCCGCAAGCAATTCCCAGAGGGCATTCCCGCGTTCGGGACCGATGCCCTGCGCCTGTCATTCGCTGCCATGGCCACCCAAAGCCGCGACCTGAAGTTCGACATGGCGCGCGTCGAAGGCAACCGCACCTTCTGCAACAAGCTCTGGAACGCGGCGCGCTATGCCTTGATGAACGTGGAAGGCCAGGACCTCGGCGCCGACGGCGCGGTGTTGAGTCTCGCCGACCGCTGGATCGGTTCGCGGCTCGAGGCGGCGCTGCTGCGAGTGGCGAAAGGCTTCGCCGAATACCGTCTCGATGGGGTCGCGAGCGCCCTGTACGATTTCACCTGGCACGACTACTGTGACTGGTATATCGAACTTTCGAAGGCCGTGCTGTTCGCCGACGAGGCCACGGAGGCCGAGAAGCGGGGCACCCGGCGGACCTTGATCCACACGCTGGAGGTGCTGCTGCGTGCGCTGCATCCGCTCGCTCCGTTCATCACCGAGGAGATCTGGCAACGGGTGGGCCCACTCACGGGCGCTCGCGGCAGTTCGATCATGCTCTGCGACTATCCGTGCGGCGCGGATCCGGTCGGCGCAGGTCCCGACGGTGTGCTCGCCAACACGCTCGCCGAACCGGAAATGCGCTGGGTCATGGGCTTCGTCGAGGGCGTGCGCCAAATCCGCGGCGAAATGGACATCGCACCGAGCCGCAAGCTCGACGTCTTGTTGCAAAATTGCGGACCGGTCGACAGCGACTATGCGACCCGCAACTTACGCTATCTGTCCCGACTGGCCGGTATCAACGCGCCCCGAATCCTCGAGGCGGGCGAGACGGCGCCCATTGCAGCGGTCGCGCTGCTCGGACACTTGGAGATCCTGGTGCCGATGGCGGGATTGATCGAGCCGCGGGCGGAACTCGAGCGGCTGGCCAAACGGCTGCGCAAAACGGAGACGGACCTGAACAAGTTGCAAGCCAAGTTGGGCAATGCGGAATTCGCCCGCAACGCACCGGCCGAGGTGGTCTCCAAGGATCGCGCCCGCATCGGCGAGTTACAGACCGAACTCGCGCAATTACAAGCGCAGCAGGCGCGCGTCGAGGCTCTGTTGCGGTCAGACCCGCCCCCGGCATGACGTCAACACGGCGCGAGATCGAGGCGGCTCTCGCGCAGTTGAACGGGGTTCTCCTCGGCAAGGAGCGTCAGATCCGGCTCTGTCTGGCATGCCTGCTCGCGCGTGGTCACTTGCTGATCGAGGACATTCCCGGTGTCGGCAAGACCACCCTCGCCCATGCCCTCGCCAAATCGCTGGGTCTGAGCTTTCAGCGGATCCAGTTCACCAGTGATCTGCTGCCGGCCGACGTGCTCGGTGTCTCGATCTACGAGCGCGAATCGGCGGCGTTTCGCTTCCAGCGCGGGCCGATTTTCTCGCAGGTCATTCTGGCCGACGAGATCAACCGGGCATCGCCCAAGGCGCAGAGCGCCCTGCTCGAAGCCATGGAGGAACACCAGGTGACGCTCGACGGCCAAACGATGGCGCTGCCCGAGCCTTTTTTCGTCATCGCCACCCAAAATCCCGAGGAGCAGGTCGGCACGTTCCCTCTGCCCGAATCCCAGCTCGACCGCTTCTTGATGCGCGTTCAGTTGGGTTATCCCGCCGCCGTCGCGGAGCGCGAACTGCTGGCCGGTGTCGATCGCCGCGACTTGATCGACTCGTTGCAACCGGTGCTCGGCGCAGAGCTGCTCGCGAGTTTGCAGCGCGCCGTGCTCGCGGTGCACGTGGCGCCGGCGTTGATCGATTATGTGCAGGCGCTGGTCGCCCACACGCGCCACTGCGGACACCTCGGCATCGGTTTGTCGCCGCGCGCTGCGATCGGATTGTTGCGCGCTGCGCGCGCCTGGGCGCTCATCGAGGGGCGCGATGTGGTGATCCCGGAACATGTTCAGGCGGTCTTCGAAGCGGTCGCGCTGCACCGCCTGCGACAGCGCGACGATGGTGGCGCGGCGCAGGCGCCGCGCATCCTCGAGGCCGTGCCCATCCCCTGATGCGACAGGCGGCAATCACACGGCTGACCCGGTGGTCGGAACGCCGTCACGGCAGGGACACGCTGCCACTCACGGTTCACCGCCGCCGCATTTACATCATCCCGACTCGCTTCGGCCTGGCGCTGACCGGGATGTTGGTCGCCATGCTGCTCGCGGGGCTCAACTACAACAGCAATCTCGGACTTGCCTTCGGATTCCTGATGATGAGCCTGGCACTGGTCGCCATGCATCATTGTCATCGCAATCTGCTCGGCCTGTCCGTCGATGCGAAAGTCGAGACCGATTGCGTCGCCGGCGCCCCCGCCGTCTTCGAATTTCGCTTGCGCAACGACGCATCGGTCGCGCGCTGCGAAATCGAGATCCGTTGCGCCGAGGACCCACCGTTGGTTGCGGGTGGATCGTTGGTCACGGTGCCGGCCGGCGGTCGTCAATCGGCCATCGTCGAAATTCCGACGGCGCGGCGCGGCGTGCGGCATCTGCCGCGCTTCGAAATGCGGACCCGCTATCCGTTCGGTTGGTTTCGCGCGTGGACCTATGTACAGATCCCGCTGACCGCCTTCGTCGCGCCCCGCCCGCACGGCGATCAGGCGTTGCCACCGGCCACCGGCACAGCCGGCAGCGCCGCCCAATCGAGCGCGCCCGGCGACGATGAGTTTTCCAGCTTGCGCGATTACCAGGCCGGCATGCCGTTGAAACACATGGCCTGGAAAGTGCTCGCGCGCGGCGGACACCCCGCCGTGCGCAGTTACACCGCGCCGGCGGCGCAACCCGAATGGCTCGACTGGTGCACGCTCGAGCCGCAGGGTACGGAAGACCGTCTCTCGCAGCTCTGCCGTTGGGTCCTCGCCAGCGAATCCGCGGGACGCAAATACGGCCTGCGGCTCCCGGGCCTCGAGATTGCGCCGTCTCGCGGCCCGACCCATCGCACGCAATGCCTGCGGGCATTGGCGCTCCACGATCATTCGGAATCGTCATGAGCGCGCGAGCGCCGATGCTCGGCGCGGCCGGCGGCGGGGTCAGTTTCGAACAATTGTCGTGGATTGCCGCCTGTGTCGCGCTGACGCTGCTCGCGGGAATGGCAACGCTGCCGGTGTGGGTCACTCTCACCGTGGCCGGGGTCGGGGCCGTGCGCCTCGGGCTCGCGGCGCGCGGTCGCGATGCACCGCCATCGCCGCTGCGCTTTTGCATTGCGGCTGTCGCGATCGGATTACTGTTCCTGCAATTTCACACGTTCAACGGCCTCATTCCGGGCACGGCGCTGCTCAGTCTCATCGCCGGACTCAAACTGCTCGAGACGCGCACGCGCCGCGACGTCCACGTGCTCACGCTCATCGTGTATTTCCTGAGCCTCGCGACGCTGCTCGAGGGGGAATCGTTCTGGTTGTTGGTGTATTTGATGGCCGTCTGCTGGCTCACCACGTCGACGCTGCTGCGGCTGCACGACCGAGACCCTCGTATCAACGAGCGCTGGCGCGAAAGTCTGCGCAGGGCGGGCCGGCTGCTCGCCCAGGCGCTGCCGGTGGCGGTCGCGTTCTGGTTGTTCTTCCCGCGGCTCGGCGGCCCTCTGTGGCAACTACCGGACAACGGCGGCGGCGCGAGCAGCGGACTCAGCGACACCATGAGCCCGGGCGACATCACCGATCTTGCGCTGTCCGACGAGGTGGCGTTCCGAGTCAGGTTCAGCGGCGCTACGCCGTCCTCCGAGGAGCGCTATTGGCGCGGGCCCGTGCTGCATGATTTCGACGGGCACACGTGGAGCCGCACCGACGCCGGCCCCAATGCCGTGGCAGCTCCGCGGTTGACGTTCTCGGGTCCTGCTTACCGCTACACGTTGAGCCTCGAACCAAGCCCCCGGCACTGGCTCTTCGTTCTCGATTGGCCGGCGCAATGGAACGGCCCCCAGGCATCGCTCAGCGCCGACTACATGCTGCTCGCCCGCGACAGTCCGGTTGAGCCCATCGATGTCACGGTCACCTCCTATGCCCACGTGAGTGCGGCCGAGCCGTTGAGCCCGGCCATGCGCGGCCGCGACCTGGCGCCGTCACCCGGCAATCCGCGAACGCGGAGGCTTGCCGAGCAATTGCGCGAGGCGCATCCCGACAACCGCGGGTATGTGCGGGCCGTGCTCGACATGTTTCACGAACAGCCGTTCTATTACACGTTGCATCCGCCCCGGCTCGGAGCGGACTCGGTGGATGGCTTCCTGTTCGACAGCCGTCGGGGTTTCTGCGGCCACTATGCGTCAGCGTTCGCGGTGCTGATGCGTGCCGCCGGCATTCCGGCGCGCGTGGTCACGGGCTATCAGGGCGGCACCTTCAATCGCTTCGCCGGCTATTGGATTCTGCGGCAAAGCGATGCGCACGCCTGGGACGAGGTGTGGTTGGAGGATCAGGGCTGGGTGCGCATCGACCCGACTTCCGCCATTGCCGCCACACGCGTCGAGCGTGGCTTGACCGATATGGTCGCCGCGGGCGCACCGCTCTCCAGCCGCTGGCAGCAGCGCACGACCTGGCTTCCCGATCTGCGCCTCGAACTCGATGCGGTGCGACTTTTCTGGCGCCAGCGCATCTTGGAATTCGACGAGCATTCGCAGGAGCGGCTGCTGGCATGGCTGCACGTTCCCGAACCGGACACGCAGAAGCTCGCGCTCGTCCTCGCGGGCTGCCTGATCGCCGGAATGGCTTGGTTGACCTGGCAGGTTCGGCGCGAATTGACCGTGCGTCCTACCGACCCGATCGAGCGGGCCTATGCAAGACTGTGCCGCCGTTTGGCGGCTATTGGTCTGCCGCGGATGCCGCATGAGGGTGCCGAAGCCTTCGCGGCACGGGTGGGCGGCGCAAGACCCGACCTCGCGGCGAGCGTACAAGGGCTTTGCCGACGCTATACGGCGCTGCGCTATTCGCCGCTGCGCGAGGGACCGCTGGGAGCGAGCGCGGCCGCCACGTTCATCACCGGCGTGCGAGGTTTCAAGCCGCGAGATTCTCGCGCGTCTTCAGGAACTGGATCTCTGGCCAACGCTCCTCCATCAATCCCAGGTTGACGCGCGTCGGTGCGAGATAGACCAACTCGCCCGCATGATCGAGCGCGAGATTGTCGTACGCCTTCTGGCGAAATTCGCTGAGCCGCTTGTCATCGGCGAGCCGGACCCAGCGCGCCACGGCCACGTTGATGGCCTCGAACACGCATTGCACGCCATACTCATCTTGCAGACGGAATGCCACCACCTCGAATTGTAGCTGGCCAATGGCGCCCAGGATCAGGTCGTTGTTGCGCAACGGCTTGAACAGCTGGGTGGCGCCCTCCTCGCAGAGCTGCGACAAACCCTTTTGCAAGGCCTTCATCCGCAGCGGATCCTTGAGCACGGCGCGGCGGAAGAGTTCGGGCGCGAAATTCGGCACGCCCGTGAACGTGAGATTCTCCCCCTCGCTGAAGGTATCGCCGATATTGATCGTACCATGGTTGTGCAAGCCGATGATGTCGCCGGCGAACGCTTCCTCCGCCTGGCTGCGGTCGGCGGCCAGGAACGTGAGCGCATCGGCGACCCGGACATCCTTGTGCAGGCGCACGTGACGCATGCGCATGCCCCGCGCATAGCGTCCGGAGCACAGCCGCATGAAGGCTATTCGGTCGCGGTGGCCGGGATCCATGTTGGCTTGGATCTTGAAGACGAACCCCGTGAGCTTGGGTTCGTCGGCGATCACGGCGCGCTGCAAGGTCGGCCGCGCCAACGGCGCGGGTGAATGCCGCACGAAGGCCGCGAGCAATTCGCGCACGCCGAAGTTGTTGACCGCGGAGCCGAAGAAGACAGGGGATTGACGCGCGGCGCGATAGGCGTCCAAGTCGAATGGGGGGCTCGCTCCACGCACCAGCTCGACCTCCTCGAGGAAGGCGGCGTACCGCTCACCCAAGAAGCGCTTCGCCGCATCGCTGGCAATGCCATCGATGGTCTCATGAGAGCCGACACGACCCTTCTCCACGGGAACGTAGACGTAGATCCTATCCTCGAGCAGGTGATAGACACCGAGCAGGTCGCGCCCCATGCCGATCGGCCACGTGATCGGGGCACATTGAATTTTGAGCACGCTCTCGACCTCATCGAGCAACTCGATCGGGGCGCGGCCATCGCGATCGAGCTTGTTGATGAACGTCATGATCGGCGTATCGCGCAGCCGACACACATCCATCAACTTGATGGTGCGCTCCTCGACCCCCTTGGCGCAGTCGATGACCATCAATGCCGAATCGACCGCCGTGAGCGTACGGTAGGTATCCTCCGAGAAGTCCTCGTGTCCCGGGGTGTCGAGCAGATTCACGATGCAATCGTCGAACGGAAATTGCATGACCGAGGATGTGACCGAGATGCCACGTTGCTGCTCGAGCGCCATCCAATCGGAGGTTGCATGCCGGGTGGCCTTACGACCCTTGACCGTGCCAGCCATCTGGATCGCGCCGCCGAACAACAAAAGCTTCTCGGTGAGCGTGGTCTTGCCGGCGTCAGGGTGGGAAATGATGGCGAACGTGCGTCGTTTGCTGATTTCCCTGGCGATCTCCTCGGCGTCCACGTTCATACCCCTGCGTAATCGGTCTAAACCGAGCGCGTCTCGGGATACAACAGCCGGCGCAGCACCGCGGCATCCTCGCGTCCGTGGGTCGCTTGATAGTAGCCTCGCCGAACCCCAACCTGTTCGAATCCCAACGAGTGATAGAGCCTGGCGGCGGTGGTGTTCGACGGTCGCACCTCGAGGAAGGCTTCGTACATCCCGGCCGAGCGCGCGGCATCGATCAAGTACAGCATCATCTTGCGCGCGAGACCGCGGCAGCGAAACTCTTCACGCACGCACACGTTCAGGATATGAGCCTCGCCCGCGCCGATCGACATGATCCCATACCCGGCCAGATCCGAACCGCCGGACAGATCCGAACCGACCTCGATGAGCCGGCAAATGTAGCCGACCCGTAGACAATCGCGGAATATCCCTTCGCTCCAGGGGAACTGGTAGGACGCGCGCTCGATCGCGACCACCATGGGCACATCCAATTCGTGCATCGGTCGCAGATTGTGCGCCGGAAACTCATACTCTTGCTTGACGCTAGCCACGGGCGAATACCTCGCGAGCGAATTTCAAATCTTCCCACGCCTTGCGCTTGTCGGCCGGTGACCGCAACAAGTAAGCCGGATGATACGTCACCACCAACGGTACATGCGAGGCGCCGAAGGCGTGGACCTGCTGGCGCAACCGACCCAGGGGCAGATCGGTGCGCAGCAGATTCTGCGCGGCAATGCGACCCACCGCCAGCATGATCTTAGGCCGCAGCAGCGCGATCTGGCGTTCGAGGAACGGCATGCATTCGACGGTCTCGGCGCCGGCCGGATCGCGATTCTGGGGCGGCCGGCACTTCAACACATTCGCGATATAGACCTGTTCACGCGCGAGTCCCACGGCACGCAACATCGCGTTCAGCAGTTGGCCGGCCCGGCCGACGAACGGCTCGCCGTCGCGATCCTCCTCGGCACCGGGTGCTTCCCCCACGATCAGCCAATCGGCATTCGAATCGCCCACCCCGAACACGGTCTGGGTGCGGGTTGCCGACAACCCACAGCGCGTGCAGGCGGCCACCCGCGCGCGCAGTTCGGGCCAGTCGAAGGCGCTTTCCCGCGCCACATCCGCGCCGACCACAGGTTCAATCGCACCGTTTGCGACAGCGCCAACCGGACTTGCGCTGGCAGGCTTGCGTAGCACCCAGCTATCCAACCCTAAGGCCGCCAAATACTCCTTTCGCAGCGTCCTGTTCATGCCAGCCTCATGCGGGTGTCGGTGTACCACGCGCGCGCCGGCGCGCGCGCCGGTACAGCCATACGCACGGTGCCGATAGCGCATAACCGCCGAACAACACCAGCAGCGTGATCGACGGGTAGAGGAATATCAGGAAAAACGACAGCGGCACCAGCACGATATGCGGGAATCGCACGCGCGCGCCAGGCGCGACCTGCTTGAAGCTGTTGAAGGCGAAACGGCTGATCATGAGGGCGCCGGCGCAGGCGGTGACGATGAATGCGAGCAACAGGCCCGGCAGCCCGATATTCGTCTGATCGCTGGCGAGCCAGATGAGCGCCGCCACGATTGCGGCGGCGGACGGACTCGGCAAGCCCTCGAAGTAATGCTTATCCTGGGTGGCTGCGCGCGAATTGAAGCGTGCCAGACGCAACGCCGCGGCCGCGGCGTAGAAAAAACACACCAACCATCCCAGCCGCCGCCACAGCGGCCCGTACTCGGCGATGCGTGCCACTCCCCATTGATAGGTGACGATGGCGGGTGCGAGACCGAAGGACACCATGTCCGACAGGCTGTCGTACTCCTTGCCGAACGCGCTCTCCGTGTGGGTCCAGCGGGCCACCCGTCCATCGAGGCCGTCGAAGAACATGGCGACGAAAACGGCGATGCCCGCGTATTCGAAACGCAGGTCGATGGCGGCTACGATGGCGTAGAAACCTGAGAACAGGGCTGCCGTGGTCAACAGATTGGGGAGCCAGTAAACCCCTCGGGGTCGGGACTCTCGATCTACATCGTCGCTCATTGTCCCCCCATGATACCAGGGGGCCTGATGTAAGATGCGGACCTATGCGCTTATCACAATATCCGATCGCGACACTCAAGGAAGTGCCCGCCGACGCCGAAATCATCAGCCACCAACTCATGCTGCGGGCCGGCATGGTACGCCGCCTGGCCGCCGGACTTTACACCTGGCTGCCGCTCGGCCTGCGCACGCTGCGCAAGGTCGAACGCATCGTGCGCGAGGAGATGAACCGTGCCGGCGCACTGGAGCTGTGCATGCCCACCGTGCAACCGGGCGAGCTGTGGCAGGAGTCGGGCCGTTGGGCCAAGTACGGACCGGAGCTGCTCCGTTTCAAGGACCGGCACGACCGCGACTTCGCCTACGGCCCCACCCACGAGGAGGTCATCACCGACATCGCCCGGCGGGAATTACGCAGTTACAAACAGCTGCCGGTGAATTTTTATCAGATTCAGTTCAAGTTCAGGGACGAGATCCGGCCGCGCTTCGGTGTGATGCGTGCCCGCGAATTCCTGATGAAGGACGCGTATTCTTTTCATGTCGATGCGGCAAGTCTGCAAGAGGGCTATCGGGCGATGTTCGCGGCCTACAGCCGCATCTTCACGCGTCTCGGTTTGAAGTTTCGCGCGGTTCAGGCCGACGGCGGCAGCATCGGCGGCAGCGAAACTCAGGAGTTTCATGTGCTCGCGGATTCGGGCGAGGACGCCATCGCGTTCTCCGATGGCGATGACTTCGCCGCCAATGTCGAGACCGCCGCCGCGTTGGCGCCTGCCACACCGCGCGCGTCCGCCACTCAGCCGCTCAACAAGATCGAGACGCCCCACGCGCGCAGCATCGCGGAGTTGAGCGAGTTCCTGGGCGTGGAGCCCACCCGCTGCGTCAAAATGCTGTTGGTGGACGGGTCCGCCGGAGGCGTCGTGGGATTTTTGCTGCGCGGCGATCACGAGCTGAACGTCATCAAGGCTCAAAAACTTCCCGGAGTTGCGAATCCTCTGCGTCTGGCGAGCGCAGCGAGTGTGCGCGAGGCGACCGGCTGCGACCCAGGCTCGATCGGCCCGATCGGCTTCAAAGGCGCTCTGTACGTCGATCATGCCGCCGCTCATCTCGCCGATTTCATCTGCGGCGCGAACGAACGTGATGTGCATTTCACCGGTGTGAACTGGGGCCGCGATTTGCCGGAAGTCGACTCCGTCGACGTGCGCAACGTGCAGAAGGGTGACCCGAGCCCGAGCGGCCGGGGCACTCTCGAGATCGCGCGCGGCATCGAGGTGGGACACATCTTTCAGCTCGGTCAGTTGTACAGCGCCAAGATGAACGCCACGGTACAGGATGAACAGGGTCAGGCATCGACGATGTTCATGGGCTGCTATGGCATCGGTGTCACCCGGGTGGTCGCCGCCGCCATCGAACAGAACAACGATGCGAATGGCATCATCTGGCCCGAAGCACTCGCGCCCTTCAACGTGGCGCTGGTCCCGATCAACTACCAAAAATCGGCCCGCGTGGCCGAGCTGGCCGACCGCTTGTACGAGTCGTTCAATGGTGCGGGCATCGATGTGCTGCTCGATGATCGGGACGCCCGGCCGGGAGTCAAGTTCGCCGACGCCGAACTGATCGGCATCCCGCATCGGATCGTCATCGGCGAACGTGGCCTGAGTGCGGGCACCCTCGAATATCGTCACCGACGGGACACCGAATCCACGCAGATTCCGATGACCGATCCCGTGGGCTTCATTCGCGACAAGATGAACGCTTGAGCGCCCATGCCCTGGCGTGTCGTAAAGCGGTCGGGGTGTTTCGTTGCGATGAGCGTGATGCTCTGCGGCGCCGCGGCCGCGGCGGATGGGGAGGCTGACGGCGGGTCGACGGTACCCGCGCTCGAGAATCTGCTGAAGGGCATCATCGAGACGGGCGATTGTTTCGACGGCGGCTACGAATCGAGCGTCTGGCACCGGACCATGGAGCCGCGACTGGCGCGGTTCGTGCCGACTCACGCGGCACGAATCGCGATACTCGACGGGGTCTATTGCGAGGCAAGGCGCGATCCGACACTGCAATTGCCGCCCGACCTCGTGCTCGCGCTGATCGAGGTCGAGAGCCGGTTCGATCCCTGGGCGGTGTCGCGTGCGGGGGCCGTGGGCCTCATGCAAGTCATGCCGTTCTGGCCACGACAGCTCGGCTCGCAAGACGATCTCGGTCACGTCGCGCCGAACATCCGCATGGGTTGTGAAATCCTGCGCTATTACCTGCGTATTGAGAATCACGATTGGAACCGAGCACTGGCGCGCTACAACGGCAGCTCGGGAAATACCGGTTACCCGTCGCTGATCCTGGAGCGCTGGCAGAAGGGCTGGCGCTATTAGGCGGATTTCGCTACCGCGGAGCCGCCGTTGCGGCAGCCGGCGAGCCCGGAGCCTGAACGTTTCCCGGGCCGGTCCCCTGGGCGTTCGCCGAATCGGCATGCTGGATCGCCACCAAGGCTGCGCCCGCGTGCCGCTTCGCCTGCATGGCCGCGAGGCGCGCCCGCGTATATTCTTGGGCCTTCAGATGTTGTTCCGCACGTGCGATGGCGGCCTGCGCTGCGTACAGATCCGCAGAATTGGCCGCGGTGGCGCCCGCCGAACGCGCCGCACCGATGGCTTGACGGGCGTCGCTCATCTCTTGGACAGGAGCCGAGGCGCACCCGAACAACCAGGCGACACCGACGAATACCGCAATGATGCGTAACATAAGGGTACGAGACACTAACAACAGCGCTCAGGGCCGTCAAACCAGCGCTGCCTTCCAGCCAGCCACCCGGACTGGCCAAAGCCGTTGCGCCAGCGCTGCAAATAGCTCAATTTCCGGTTTTTCCCCTCGAGGCAAGCAATGAACGAGATCTTGGTTTTGTATTATTCGCGCCAAGGCAGCACCGCTGCGCTGGCTCGCCAAATTTGCCGCGGGGTCGAGTCCGTCGCCGGGATGCGGGCCCGGCTGCGCACGGTTGCGCCGGTCGCAGCCACGACCGAACGTACGGCTCCGCCCGTGCCGGACTCTGGCCCCCCCTATGCCACGCATGACGATCTGGTGGAATGCAGCGGACTCATCCTCGGCAGCCCGACGCGCTTCGGCAACATGGCGGCGCCCCTGAAGTTCTTTCTGGACGGTACCAGCGCGCTATGGCTGTCGGGTGCGCTGGTGAACAAACCGGGCGCCGTGTTCACGTCGACCGAATCGATGCATGGCGGACAGGAATCGACGCTGCTCTCGATGATGCTGCCACTGCTCCACCACGGAATGGTGCTGGCCGGCCTGCCGTTCACCGAACCCGGCCTGGCCCAGACGCGCAGCGGCGGCACGCCGTACGGGGCGAGTCATACGGCGGGGGTAAGCGGAGACGGCGAACTCACCGAGACAGAGGCGGAACTTGCGCGCGCGCTCGGCGCACGCATCGCCATGCTTGCCAGTCGTTTGACTGTGAACTCATGAGCGCGGCCCGGCGGGCACGCGTTCTCACCATCGTGCTGTGGGCGGCGGTCGCTCTGTCACTCTTGGCGTGGACCGGCGCGGGCTATCCCTGGCCGATCTGTGCGATCGCCGTGGCGCCGCTGCTGGTCCCGCTGAATGGATTGCTGCGCGGCAGGCGCTACACGTACACCTGGGCAACCTTGTTCACGATTCCATACATCATGTTCGCGATCACCGAACTCTTGGTCAATCCCGCGGCACGCTGGGTCGCGTCGATCAGCTTGCTGTTGGTGTTCGGGTGGTTCTGCGCTCTGGTGCTGTTTCTGCGAGCCTCTCCAGCGCGTCGCGAATGAACGGAATGGTCAGACGGCGCTGCGCCTCGAGCGAGGCCTCGTCCAGATGGTCCAGGATCTCGAACATGGAGGCCACATCGCGTGGCAGCCGGCGCAAAAGATAGTCCCGGGTCTCCGGCGGTAGCTGCAAGCCCCGCTGCGCGGCGCGCAGGCCGAGCGCCTCCGCCACGCCCGCCTCGGTAAGTTCCCGCAGCTGATAGACCACCGAGGAAGCCGCGCGCGAACCCCAGTCATCGAGCCGCCAGCGCACCTGGCGCGGCGCCGCTCGGGCGGCAAAGACCAGCCGTGTCGGCAACTCCGCCGCCGCGTTGAACAAACGGAACAGCGCTTCCTCCCAGATCGGGTCACCAGCCACGGCATCGACATCATCCAAACACAGCACCGGGCACGACTCGAAGCCCGGCAGCGCGTCGGGCGGCAGTCCGAGCGTGCGACCCAAAGGAAAGTAGCCCGCGGCGCTGCCGGCCGCGGCGCACGTAGCCTGCAATAGGTGGGTTTTTCCCGAGCCGTGACCGCCCCACAACCAGAGCGGTGCGCTGCCGCCACTGCGCAATGCCGCCAACGGCTCCGCGTTCAAGCCAGTCGCGAAGCTGTCGAAAACGGCGGCGGCGCGCAGCTGCACTCCCAGTGCCAGTTGCTTCATAGCGCCGCCTGTTGCCGTGCGCGCGTCTCGGCAACGGCATCCCGACCGTAGACCCACACATAGTCGATACCACTGACCACCACCGTGACGAACACCAGCGCACCCAGAACCAGCGAGCATGCCGGCGGCCATCCAAACTGCTGCGAGCCGATGACGACGACGATGAACGCGATCTGGCAGAAGGTGTTTAACTTGCTGATGACAGAGGGTCGTGCCGCGACGGGACCCAGCAGCACACGATAACTCACCGCCCCCAGCACGATGATGCAATCGCGGGCGAGCACCGCGCTCGTCAACCAGAGCGGCACGTTGCCGGCGAGAGCCAGCATCACGAACACCGTGGCCAGCATCAACTTGTCAGCCACCGGGTCGAGCATACCGCCCAGCTCACTTTGCCAGCCGAAACGCTTGGCGAGGAACCCGTCAACCGCATCGGATATGCCGGCCACCACGAAAAGCCACAGTGTCGAGATATACAAGCGGTGCGCCAGCGTCAAGGCGATCGGTACCACGAGCAGGATTCGAACCGAACTGATGATGTTTGGAATCTGGCGCAATCGCAGTCGCGACATTACGGCTGCACCTGGAAACGCGCGATCCCGTCCTCCCCCGCGGGCAGCGACTGAAGTCGGCCGCTCAAGGCGATGACATGCCGCAGCGCTTCGATGCCGCCCCGGCTGGTGAGCCGGAAACGAATCGTATCGCCGTCCAACGCCACGGGTGCGACATGCGTGACGAAACTCAGCGACTCGAGGTAGCCTTGCACGGCGGCATATTGCTTCACGCCCTCAAAACCGGCCACTTCGATGTCCACCGGCGCGAGAGTGCCGCTGGCGGCATACAGGCTGGCATACAGATCCGCGGCATGATTCACCCCCTCGAGGACGCCGCTGAACTCGCTGCTGCGATCCTGGAACGTCAGCGTCCAGCGCACCGCGGCAGCGCCGGTTGCGTGCCCGATCAGCAAGCCCTCCGCGCCCAAGCGATGGGCCAGATCGGAGGGGTTCGACCCGGCCGCCGCTTCGGCGCTCGGCCAGATCAGCGGGATGCCGCGCAGCGCGGCCCCGGCATCGATGGCGGTCTTGAGGTCGGAGTTCTCCTCGGCGGACAGCACGGTGGGTGGCCCACCGTTGGTCTGGACCTGCAACCAGACCAGGGTGCTGGGCCGGTCCCGGCCCCATAAGGGCTGGCCGTTCTGGGTCAACCAGCGTTCCAGGGCAGCGCCGTCGAAGGCGACCCACAATTGGTTGTCCGTGGTGGTGCGGTACTGCTGCACGTAGCGGCGCGCATTGCCGAGCAGTGGCGCAAAGGCGGCATCTTCGCCCGCGGTCCGGTTGCCGGTAGCGCGCACCAGCACGACCCGCAGCGCTGCCTGAAAGGCGCCATTTTGGGTTACCTCGGAACGATCCGACATCGGTACCGTGGCCTGGAAGACCTCGACGTGAATCATGCCGAAGGCAGGTCGAATGCCGCAGGCAGCAGCGATGGTCAGGCAAAGAAACGCGGCAACGAGCCAATGAGCGGGGCGATCAGCGGAAACATTCTGTGCCATGGAGTAGGGTAAAATAACACAGCCGACCGACTCCCCGTATCGGTCTGTCCGACGACCCCAAGGAAGCGAATGACCGATCGAGTGCCCGTAACCTATCGAGACGCCGGTGTCGACATCGACGCCGGCGAGGAGTTGGTCGAACGCATCAAACCGGGAGTCAAGCGCGCGCTGCGCCGCGAGGTTCTCGGCGGAATCGGCGGATTTGGCGCCCTGATCGAGGTGCCGCTCGACCGTTACCGCAAACCGGTTCTGGTATCCGGGACGGACGGCGTCGGTACCAAGCTGCGGCTCGCGATCGACACGGGGCACCATGATACGGTGGGCATCGACTTGGTCGCGATGTGTGTCAACGATGTGCTGGTCCAGGGGGCCGAGCCCCTGTTCTTTCTCGACTATTACGCCACCGGCAAGCTCGAGGTCGATGTGGCCGCCCGCGTCATCGCCGGCATCGTCGAAGGCTGCGTAGAAGCCGGTTGTTCGCTGGTGGGCGGCGAAACGGCGGAGATGCCTGGCATGTATCACGGCGCGGACTACGATCTTGCGGGTTTCTGTGTCGGCATCGTGGAGAAAGATGCCATCATCGACGGCAGCCGCACGCTCGCGGGCGATGTGGTGTTGGGCCTGCCTTCCTCCGGACCGCATTCGAATGGCTTCTCGCTGATCCGCAAGATCTTGACGGCTGCCGCCGCCAACCTCGACGCTGACGTCGATGGCATCCCGCTGATCGAGCGCTTGATGGCACCGACCCGTATTTATGTCAAACCTTTGCTGGCTCTGCTTCGCACGCTACCGGTGCATGGCCTCGCGCACATCACGGGCGGCGGTCTGGTCGATAACATTCCGCGGGTGCTCCCGGATGGCCTCGAGGTTCGATTGGAGCGCCGGGCGTGGCCGCGTGACCCGCTATTCGAATGGCTGCGGGCAGAGGGCAACGTCGCCGATGCTGAGATGTATCGAGTGTTTAATTGCGGCATTGGCATGACCCTGACAATCGCCGCCGCTGACGCACAGCGCGCCATCGACCTTCTGCATGCCGCGGGCCAGCCAGCACACGTCATCGGCGTAGTGCATACCGGTTCGCGCGGCGTCGTCATCAGTTGACCGATCCACTGTCACGGCGGCCCGTCGTCGTTCTGATATCCGGGCGCGGCAGCAACATGCGCGCCCTGGTTGCGAAGAGCCGGCAACCGGATTGCGCGTATCGGGTGGCCTTGGTCCTGACGGACAACCCCAACGCCGCCGGGGTCGATGCGGCCCGCGACCTTGGAGTGGCGACGGCCTGCGTGCCCGCAAACGCTTACGCGGACCGCGCCGCCTTCGACGCGGAGTTGGCGGCGAGGATCGACAGCGAGAGTCCGGTCCTCGTGATACTCGCCGGCTTCATGCGAATTCTGGGAGGCGCCTTCGTGGCCCGATACGCCGATCGACTGTTGAATATCCACCCCTCGCTGTTGCCCGACTATCCGGGGCTCCACACTCACCGGCGCGTGCTCGCGGCGGGAGAACGGGTCCATGGCGCCACGGTACATTTCGTCACGGCAACACTCGATGGGGGTCCCCCCATCCTCCAAGCACGCGTGCCCGTGCTGGCCGGAGATGACGAAGCCACGCTGGCCGCACGGGTACAAGTCGTGGAGCATGAGATCTATCCGCTGGCGGTGGACTGGTTCTGTCGCGGGCGCCTTGCTCACCGGGACGGCCAAGCCTGGCTCGATGGGGACGCCCTGACGGCGCCGCTGCGCTACGCTGAACAGCTGTCGGCCCGGAGCCTTTGAGATGCGGGCGCGCGGTTGCCTGGCCCTATGGGTGGCGATCGTCGGGTGCGCGGCGGCGCCCGCCTGGACGGAACCTGAGCCCACGGTGGCGCCATTTTCGGCCCACTACGTGGCGCAATGGCGCAACATCACCGTCGGCACCAGCGACATCGAGCTGCGCCCCGACGCCACGGCGAATCACTACCTCTACACCTGGACGCTCACCGCGCATGGTGTCTTCAAGATCATCTATCCCAACGACGTGATTCAGCATAGTGGTTTCAGCGTGGTGGACGGGCATGCCCGGCCGTCCCTCTATCGCGGTGAACAGGGCGATACCAAGGTGAGCATCGATTTCGACTGGGCCAAAGACCGCGCGATCGGCCGATCGGAGGAAAAGCCGGTCGATCTGCCGCTCTCGGCAGGCACGGAGGACGTGATGTCGATCCAGATCGAAGTGATGCTGGACCTGAAGAGCGGCAAGCTCCCCGCCTCGTTCAAGATTTTGGACAAGGACGAGATCAAGAGTTTCAACTACACGCTCGAAGGACCGGCGCGCATTCGCACGGAGCTCGGCATGCTCGACACCTTGGTCGTCGCCAGTCAACGTCCCGGCAACAGCCGCATCTTACGCATGTGGTTCGCGCCGTCCTTGGGCTTCGTGCCGGTACAGGCCGAACGCTCGCGCGATGGCAAGCTCGAATTCGCCATGCGCATCAAGTCTTTGGCAAAGTGACGCCACGCTGGCCCTGGTACTTGCCACCACGATCGCGGTAGCTGGTCTCACAGACGTCGTCCGACTCGAAGAACAGCATCTGCGCCACGCCTTCGTTGGCGTAGATCTTGGCGGGCAGCGGCGTGGTGTTGGAAAATTCCAGCGTCACATGGCCTTCCCACTCGGGCTCGAGCGGCGTGACGTTGACGATGATCCCGCACCGGGCGTAGGTGCTCTTCCCGAGACACACCGTGAGCACACTGCGCGGGATGCGGAAGAACTCCACGGTGCTCGCGAGCGCGAACGAATTCGGCGGAATGATGCACACCGGTCCGTGGAAATCCACGAAGGATTTCTCATCGAAGTTCTTCGGATCCACGATCGTCGAATTGATGTTGGTGAAGATCTTGAACTCGTCGGCGCAGCGCACGTCGTAACCGTAGCTCGACGTGCCGTACGAGACGATCTTATGGCCGTCGGCGACCCGGACCTGTTCGGGGGAGAAAGGCTCGATCATGCCATGCGCGGCCGCCATGCGCCGGATCCAGCGGTCACTCTTGATGCTCATCAGGACGCTTCGACGGTGATCTTCGGGAACAATTTGCTGTAATCCTTGTTGAGCGTCGCCAGCCGCCCGGCCGTGCGCCTCGCCATCTGAAAATAGGCGCGGGCCCGATCGCTGCCGGGCTCCGCGACGACGGTGGGAGCACCGCCATCGGCGTCCTCGCGAATGCGAATGTCGAGCGGCAGTTCACCGAGCAGCGCAACGCCGTATTGTTCGGCCATCCGCGCACCACCACCGCTGCCGAACAGATGTTCGACGTGGCCACAGTGGCTGCATACGTGCACGCTCATGTTCTCGACCACGCCCAGGACGCGCACTTCGACCTTCTCGAACATCTTGAGCCCTTTGCGGGCATCGAGCAGCGCGATATCCTGGGGTGTCGTGACGATGAGCGCACCGCTCACCGGCACCCGCTGCGCGAGCGTGAGCTGAATGTCGCCGGTGCCCGGCGGCATGTCCACCACCAAATAGTCGAGTTCGCCCCAGTTCGTGTCGCTCAACAGTTGGGTCAATGCCTGGGTGACCATGGGGCCGCGCCATACCATGGGCTGTTCCGGGTCAATCATGAAACCGATCGACATGACCGCGACACCATGGGCACGCAACGGTGTCATTCTCTTGCCGTCGGCGTCCAGCGTAGGTTTGGCGCCGGACAGGCCCATCATCAGGGGCTGGCTCGGGCCATAAATGTCGGCGTCGAGCAGACCGACCCGCGCGCCTTGCGCCGCCCACGCCAGCGCCAGATTCGCCGCGGTGGTCGACTTGCCCACCCCACCCTTGCCGGATGCGACCGCGATCACATTTTTTACGGTGGCGAGTGGCTTCAACGTCTTCTGCACCGCATGCGCGGTAATGTTCGCCCGCAGCTTCAATTCCAGGCGGCGCCCCCCGAGTTCGGCGGTAAGATGCTGCTCCAAGGCGGCCAATAGTTCGGCGCCGTAATCGGCCACCGGGAAACCGAAGCTGAGTTCCAACGTGGCCACCGTGGCGTCGACCGATATCTCGCCAATCGCCTTGGCTGCCGACAAGGTCTGCGCCAGGTAAGGATCGAAATAGGTCGATAATTTTGCGCGAATCGCGCTGGCGGTCACGGCAGCATCGGTCATGGCTGCTATTCTACCGCACGCAGTGACCCGAGTGCGGTATGGCATAATCGTTACCAGGACAGAGAATCAAGACCGCGGCAGCGTTGGCACTGAACGTGGCCGAGAAACGCCCCCGCGGAATGGGCAAGTCAAGGCACCGAATGAGTTTTTTCGCCAACTACCGTGCCGATCGGCTGATCGCCGAGATCAAAACCAGCGGTAACCCCACGAGCCCTGAGTCGCAGAAGGCTTTGGCCAAGCTCGTCAGTCTGGGTCCGAGTGCCATCGACCCGCTGGTGGCCGCTCTCGCCAACGCCGAGAAACGCGAGACGCTCGCCTATGTCGATGCGCTCGCACGGCTGATCGACATCAAATCTCTGCCCCATATTCTGCGCGTCCTGACCGAGACCCACGGCCGGGCGATGTCCGGAGTGGCCTGGGCCCTGTCCTCGAGCCGCAACTATCCCGCTCAGGCGCTGCTCGACGCACTGAACAAACCCGACATGCCAAAGAGCGCGATCATCGAGGTGATTGCAGCGCAAAAGACCCGCTTCACCGTGCGCGATCTGTTGATCGCAGCCTACGCCCAAGAGGCGAGCGAACGCAGCGGCCTGTTCAAGATCGTTGCCGAAATCGCCGACGAGTCCTCGCTCGACGATCTGATCTCGCGGATCGAGGGTAAGGATCCGGTCGCTCGCTTGCACATCATCAACGTGCTCGCCCGGTTCAACACCCCGCAGGTCATGGAAGCGATCCAGAAACAACTCAAGGACAACAGCAAATTCATCCGCTCGGCGGCCCTTTCCGCCCTGATGCGCATGGACGGGCCCTTCGACCTGCCACTGCTTTGCGGCATGCTGCGCGACCCCGAGATCGAGGTGCAGAACAAGGCGGTCGAGGTGGTGGTACGCGCCAATCATCCGGATACCGTGCGCCATCTCGTCGACGTGCTGAAGGATGAGAACGAGTACGCTCGCCGGGCCGCGGTCGAGGTGTTGAATTCAGTGGGCACCTCCAAGTCGGTGAAATACCTGCTCGAGGTGATTGCGGACAGCGATTGGTGGGTGCGTACCCGCGCCGCGGACGCCCTCGGCAAGATCGGCGGACCGCGGGTGGTCGATGCCGTGCTCACTCTCATCAAGGACGAGAATCAGGACATCCGCCGCGCCGCGATCGAGATCCTCAATCAAACCAAGGATGAGCGCGCCGTCGCCCAGCTGATCGAGGCGACCAAGGATCCCGACTGGTGGGTGAGCGAACGTGCGGTCGACGCACTGGCCGAAATCGGCAGCGTCCGGGCACTGCCGCGCTTCACCGAAATGCTGGGCACCGCCGAAGCCAAGTCGCTGCCCCCGGTCATCCGTGCGATTGCCCGGGTCGGCGATCAGAAGAACGTCGAGCACCTGCTGCCGTTGCTGCAACGCCCCGAGACCGAGGTCAAGGTGGCGGCGATCGTGGCGCTCACCAAGCTCGCCGATGAGAACCGTGCCGAGACCATCCGCATGCGGCTCCAGGCGGCGCAGGGCAGCACCGACGGCACGGTCAGCGTTGCCGCGGTACACGCGCTCCAAGAACTCGACAATCGTTTCTCGCAGACTCAGATCGCCGCCAACCGGCGCGCCGTGCAGATGCAGGAGCCCGCCAAGACGCTGCTGATCGAGAACCAGGAACTCGCCAAGGTCGTCAAGGAACAGGAATCGCAGACGGCGGCTCGGCTCGACATCGCCACGTTGCGATCGGGCGATGTGATCGAAGGACGCTACAAGTACATCGAGAAAATCGGCAAGGGTGCCTTCGGCACGGTGCTGCTGATGGAGGATACCGTCGTCGAGGAACGGCTGATCCTCAAGTTCCTGAATCCGAACGTCGCCTCGGATGAGGAAATGATGAAGCGTTTCGTGCATGAATTGCGCTACAGCCGCAAGATCACGCATAAGAACGTCATTCGCATCTACGATTTTCTCTACATCCAGGGCAACTACGCCATTTCCATGGAATATTTCCCCTCCCATACGCTGGGAGGCGAGATCGTCAATGAAAAACCCGTGGAACTCAAACGCGCGATCAAGTTCGGCATCGACATCGCCACCGGCATGGCGGTGGCGCACCAGGCGGGCATCGTGCATCGCGACTTGAAGCCGGCGAACGTTCTCATCGACAACGACAGCCTCCTCAAGATCGTCGACTTCGGTGTGGCCGCGGCACAGAGCCAGGGCGACACTCAGCTGACCAAGACCGGCTACGTGATCGGTTCGCCGAAATACATGGCTCCCGAGCAAATTCTGGGCAAGAAGGTGGACGAGCGCGCCGACATCTACAGCCTCGGCGTGATCTTGTACGAGCTGTTCACGGGTGTGCCGCCCTACTCCCGCGGTGACCACATGTCCGTGATGTATCAACATGTCCAAGGCAAGGCGCGCCCACCGATCGAGATCAACAAAAGCCTGCCGGTGGAGCTCAACAACCTCGTCATCAAGTGCATGTCGCTCGACAAGGCAAAGCGGGCCCAGACCATGGACGAACTGCGGGTGGCCCTGGAGCGTTTCCTGTAAGGGCCGTGCCTGCGAACTGCCTCACGTTTATCACTCCCGGAAGTACGGCGGACTCGAAAAACCAACGACTTAGGGGTAGCCTACGATGTTATGGCAAGAATCGATGCTTTCTTGAAGCTCGCCGTCGCTCAGGGCTGCTCCGACCTGCACCTTGCTGTGGGCGTGCCACCGATGATGCGGATGCACGGCGACTTGGTCCCCATCAAGTTCCGCGATCTCGGCGATGCCGAACTCGAAAGCTATCTGACGGAAGTACTGACTCAGTCGCAGTTGAAAGTCCTGCGCGAGGGTCATGACCTCGATTTCTCCTATGTGTCGGGCGACGGTGGCCGCTTTCGGGTCAATCTGTTCCGCAAGGAAACCGGCTTGGGGGCGGCCTTCAGATCCATTCCCACCACGATGCCGAGCATCGACCAACTGGGCCTTCCGCCCGTGGTGCGCAAGCTATGTGACTACCATCAGGGAATGATCCTCGTCACCGGCGCCACGGGCACCGGTAAGTCCACTACGCTCGCTTCCATGATCGACTATCTGAATGCCACGCGCTCGCTCAACATCATCAGTCTGGAAGACCCGATCGAGTTCGTTCACCGCAGCAAATCGAGCCAGGTGATCCAGCGCGAGCTGGGCACGCATCTGCCGTCGTTCGCCGAAGGCGTGCGCGCGGCGATGCGCGAAGATCCGGACGTGATCCTGGTCGGCGAAATGCGCGATGCCGAGACGATCTCGATGGCGATGACGGCCGCCGAAACCGGCCATCTGGTGCTCGGCACGTTGCACACCACGAGCGCGACCAAGACGCTCGATCGCATCATCGACGCCCTGCCGACCGAGGAGCGCGAACAGACCAAGAGTTTTCTGGCGGCGAGCTTGATCGCCGTGATCACGCAATTCCTCGTCAAGAGCCCGGATGGGCGTGCGCGCAAAGCCATTTGCGAGGTCATGGTGGTGACCAAGGCCATCGGTAAGCTCATCATGACCGATCAGACGCACCAGATTCCCAGCCAGCTCCAGATGGGCAAGGAATACGGGATGCAGCTCATGGATCAAGCACTGTTGGCCGCGGTCAACGCCAAGGAAATCGATCCCGAACAGGCTTATCTGTACGCGGCCGACAAGCGCGCGTTCCAGCGCTTCACCGCCGACCAGTCGTTCGCGCCGAAAGCGTCCGCGACATCCTGAGCGTCCGATGGCCGCCATCGACCGCTATCTGACCCAGGTACTCGAGAAGAACGGCTCGGACCTGCATTTTCTCGCCGGCGGCCCGGCTCGCATCCGCCAGTATGGGGAACTCAAGCCGCTGTCGCCCGAGACGCTGCAGGCCGACATGGTGAAGGCCACCCTGTACGAAATCATGCCCAAGAAGTCCGTGGAGCGCTTCGAGGCGAAGGATGGCGCCGACTTTGCCTACAGCATGCCGGGCCTCGCGCGCTTCCGCGTCAACGTCATGCGGCAGCTGAACGGCATGGGTGCCGTATTTCGCGCCATCCCGTCGAAGGCGCGTACCGCCCAGGAATTGAAACTGCCGGACGCGGTGATGGACCTTTGCAAGATCAACAATGGTCTCATCCTGGTCACGGGCAAGACCGGCTCGGGCAAGTCGACCACGCTCGCCGCGATGGTCGACGACATCAACACCCGCGAGAAGGGCCACATCCTCACCATCGAGGACCCGATCGAGTTCGTGCACCTGCGCAAGCAATGTCTCATCAGTCAGCGCGAGATCGGCGTGCACGCGGCCTCGTTTTCCTCGGCGCTGATGTCCGCGCTGCGCGAAGATCCCGATGTGATCCTGGTGGGCGAGTTGCGGGATCTCGAGACCATGGGCATCGCGGTCACGGCCGCTGAAATGGGCATTCTGGTCATGGGCACGCTGCACACCAATGGTGCCGCCGCGACGGTGGATCGGCTCGTCAATGCCTTCCCCGCCGACAAGCAACCGCACGTCAGAACCATGCTGTCCACCAGCTTACGCGGCGTGGTGTCGCAGCAGTTGATTCCCACGGCGAACGGTCAGGGCCGGGTCGCCGCGCTCGAGATACTCATCAACACTCCGGCGGTCGCGAATCTGATCCGTCAGGGCAAGATGGATCAACTCGAAAATGCGATGCAGAGCGGTGCCGGCTCCGGCATGCGGCTGATGGATATGGCGATCCAGACGCTGTTGGAACAGCGCGTCATCACGGGCAAGGAAGCGTACAAGAAGGCGATCAACAAGAGTCGTTTCGAGCAATACCGCGACGCTTCTTGAGATGCCGCGGCGCCACGCCGACATGGCATAATTAGGCATGCTTCCACGTCGAAAGATTCTGGTCACGAGCGCCCTCTACTACGCGAACGGTCCGCTGCATCTCGGCCACGTGCTCGAGGCGATTCAGACCGACATCTGGGTGCGCTTCCAGAAGTTGCGCGGCCACGAGTGCCACTACGTTTGCGCGGATGATACTCATGGCACGCCGATCATGCTGAAGGCCCAGGCGGAGGGCCTCACGCCGGAGGCTTTGATCGAGCGCGTGCATGGGGAGCACAGCCGCGACCTCGCCGACATGTTGATCGGCATGGATAATTTCGGCTCGACACATGCGTCCGAGAACCAGGCCCTGTGTGACCGGCTGTATCTGACGCTGCGCGATGGCGGCCACATCGACCGCCGCACGGTGCGCCAGGCCTATGATGACACCGCGCAGATGTTCCTGCCGGACCGCTACGTGAAGGGCACCTGTCCGAATTGCGCGACCGCCGACCAATACGGCGACTCGTGCGAAAATTGCGGTGCCACCTACAGCCCCGCGGACCTCGGCAATCCGCTATCCGTGGTGACCGGCACGCCGCCGGTGTGGCGCGATTCGGAACATTACTTCTTCCGCCTGAGCACGTTCGAGGCGTCGCTCGGTGCCTGGGTGAGGAGCGGAGCCGTGCAGGCGAGCGCGGTACGCAAACTCGAGGAGTGGTTTGCGCAGGGGCTCAAGGACTGGGACATCTCACGCGATGCTCCGTATTTCGGCTTCGAGATCCCGGACGCTCCCGGCAAGTTTTTCTACGTCTGGTTCGATGCTCCGATCGGCTACTTGGGCAGCTTCGCCCAATTATGCGGTCGCGCCGGACTGCGCTTCGATGACTTCCTCGCGACCGACTCCGACGCCGAACTGCATCACTTCATCGGCAAGGACATTCTTTACTTTCATACTTTGTTCTGGCCGGCGGTCCTCGAGGGCGCCGGTTTGCGCCGCCCGACCGCGGTGCATACGCACGGCTTCGTCACCATAAACGGCCAGAAGATGTCGAAGTCACGAGGTACTTTCATCACGGCACGTCGCTATCTCGACCACTTCAAACCCGAATACCTGCGCTACTATTTTGCCGCCAAGCTCGGCTCGGGCATGGACGACATCGACATGAACCTCGACGAATTCACCAGCCGCTTGAATGCCGACGTCGTGGGCAAGCTGGTGAACATCGCGAGCCGCTGCGCAGGCTTCATCACGAAGACGTCGGCGGGCGAACTCGCACGAGCGCTGCCGGATCCGGCGCTGTACGAAACGTTTCGAGCGGCCGGCGACAGCATCGCCGCCGCCTACGAGGCGCGCGACACCGCGGCCGCGATTCGCGAGATCATGAGCCTTGCGGATCGGGCCAACCAGTACATCGACGGTCACAAGCCCTGGGCAATCGCCAAGCAGGCGGACCTGCTCGAGGACGGCCGCGTGCTGCGCGCCCAGGTTCAGGCCATCTGCACTCTGGGACTCAACCTGTTCCGCGTGCTGATGATCTATCTGGACCCCGTTCTGCCCGACATGGCGCAGCGGGCGCGCCGCTTCTTTCAGGAATCAACGTGGGGCTGGGACTCCCCGTCGCTGCCTTTGCTCGGTACGCGAATCGTGCCCTATGAAGCGCTCGCAACCCGGCTGGACGGGGAGGCGGTGGCGCGTTTGATCGACCCTCTGCCCGAAGCTCCGGCAGCCGCGGCGCGGCAGGCTTCACCGCCCCGCCCGACCGCCGTGCCAAGCGCCACCGCCGCGGCTCCCGGCCATTCGATCAGCATCGACGAATTCCTACGGGTGGATCTGCGGGTGGCGCGGGTGCAGGCAGCGGAACTGATCGCAGGCGCGGACAAGCTGCTGCGCCTGACGCTCGACGTGGGTGAACTTGGGCAACGCGAAATCTTCGCCGGGATTCGCACCGCCTACGATCCGGCCACGCTGGTCGGCCGCTTGATCGTGGTCGTCGCCAACCTCGAGCCACGGAAGATGCGCTTCGGAGTCTCGCAAGGCATGATGCTGGCGGCGGGACCGGGCGGCAAAGACGTGTTCGTGCTGTCACCCGATTCGGGGGCCGCACCTGGCATGCGCGTCAAGTGAGTACCGGCGAGGCCCCGCTCGATCTCGTGGCGCGCCTCGACGCCTTGCTGCCACAGACCCAATGCACGCGCTGCGGGTATCCGGGCTGCCTCCCCTACGCGGCTGCCATGGCCGGCGGTACCGCGTCAATCAACCAATGTCCCCCGGGCGGGGAACGCACCATCGAAGCCCTGGCCGCGCTGCTCGGGACGGCACCACGGCGGCAGAACCCCGCCCACGGCGTCGAGACCCCAGCGCGCGTGGCGTACATCGACGAGGCGCGCTGCATCGGCTGCGCCCGATGCCTGCCGCCCTGCCCAGTCGATGCCATCGTCGGCGCCGCGAAATTCATGCACACCGTGCTCGCCGAACGGTGCACCGGCTGTGAACTGTGCTTGGCTCCGTGTCCGGTGGACTGCATCGAGATGCGTCCCGCCAGCGCCGTGTCGGTCCCGCCGGAATTGAACCGTACTCGCTACCTGGCCCACACCGAACGGCTGAAGCGGCGCGCCGACGAGCGGCAACGCGAGCTCGCGGCCAAGAAGGCGCGCGCGCTGTCGCGGACCCTCCCGGCGTCTTGAATCCCGCCAAACGACAGGCGATCTTTGCTCGACTGCGGGCCGCGAACCCCGCGCCGCGCACCGAACTCCACTACCGCTCGCCGTTCGAACTCCTGATCGCCGTGATCCTCTCGGCCCAGGCGACCGACCGCGGCGTCAACAAGGCCACGCCCGCCTTGTTCGACGCGGCACCAAATCCCGCCGCGATGGCCGCACTCGGGGTCGACGGCATCACGCCTTACATCAAGACCATCGGCCTCTACAACAGCAAGGCCAAGAACATCATCGCCACCTGCCATGCGCTGGTGGCCGAGCACGGTGGCGAGGTCCCGGACAGCCGCGCAGCGCTCGAAGCCTTGCCGGGAGTCGGACGCAAGACCGCCAACGTGGTGCTCAATACCGCTTTCGGCGCGGCAACCATGGCCGTCGACACCCATATTTTCCGCCTCGCCAACCGCACCGGGCTCGCGCCCGGCAAGACGGTGCGCGCGGTCGAGGACAAGCTCCTGAAAGTGGTGCCGGCCGAGTTTCTACGCGACGCGCATCACTGGCTCATACTGCATGGTCGTTACATCTGCAAAGCGCGCGTGCCAGCCTGCCCGCTCTGCCCGATCGCCGACCTGTGCGAGTATCGAGGCAAGACTCCCGCCACTCGGCTGCCGCACCCCCGCACGAGCAGAATCCGCGACTAATCGAGTTCCGGGGCGACCTGTCCATAATTCAGCGCGGCTACCAAAGCGACTCCGCCCAGAATATTGCCGAGCAGCGTGGGCGCGAAAAATCGGGCGCCGAAATCGCCCCAGGTCGCTGCGCCGCTTTCGACCAGGAAGGCACAGTCGACGCTGCCGGCGATGATGTGGGAGAAGCCTGCCAAGGCGACGACGTAGGTGATGATGATGATGATGTTGGGACGTGAACCCTCGAGCGCCGGCAGCAGCCAGACCATCAATGCGATCAGCCAGCCGGCGTAAATGGCGCGCACGAACGTCGTGAAGAAATCGGCCCGGATGGTCTCGTGGCCGAGGGCGAGGAAGGCCTGCACGACGGCGGCATCGAAGGCGCCGTCGTGGACCATCGCGATCGCGAACAGAATGGCACCGATGACGTTGGCCGCCAGCACGATGGCCCACAGACGCAACAAGTGCCCGAAAGTCTTCAGGTCCCGATTGTGGATCAGTGCCAGAACCGGGGTCAGCGTGTTCTCGGTGAACAACTGTTGCCGACCGACGACAACGATCAGGAAGCCGAGCGTGTAGCCGAGCGGACTCACCAATTCGCGAATCGGACCGGCAGGCAGCATCGAGTAGAGTTCGCCCTGGCCAACCAGGGAGAACCCCATCGACAATCCCGCCGCCAACGCTGACAGCGCAAGCGCCCACGCGCCGCGCTCGAGTTCACTTTCGCCCTCCGCGCGAATGGTTTCATGGATCAACGCCGCATTGGGCCGGCTCTGTTGATCGACCTCGTGCTTTTGCTGGTCGGACAGATCGTCCAATTTGGACGATGCGCTGAAAGTCCGCTCGCTGTCGGGAGATGCCATTTCCATGAACCCTACCCGAAATGCTCCGCCGACAGCGCCGAAACTGTTGTAGGAAGAGACGAACCCCCGCTTGAAATAACTTCCACCCGTGCTCCGGTCTCCTGCCGGCCGCCGCTATAATTATACCCGGCATCCGATGGGTCACGATCTCGCAGGAATGACATGCTGGTCCGGAATGCACTGAAGACGGGACGGACGGATTGCTGCGCCATTGCGGTGATGGCCAAGGCATCGCATCCCGGTCGCACCAAGACACGGCTGTCGCCGCCGCTCCTGCCCGAGGTGGCCGCCTTGCTCAACACCGCGTTCATTAAGGACATTGCGGCGAACGTCGCCGCCGCCGGCCACAGCGCCAACATCGCCTGCTACATGGCATTCGGACCTCCGGGTGCCGCCTCGTTCTTCGAACGACACGTGTCGGCCGAGGTGGGTCTGCTCGAGGCATGGCTGCCGAGTTTCGGCGCGTGCCTGCGGCATACGGTGCAGTCACTGCTCGGTGCGGGCTATGGAGCCGCCTGCGTGTTGAATTCGGACAGCCCGACCCTGCCAACCAGCATCCTGGTCGAGACCGCCCGCGCGCTCCAGCGGCCCGGCGACCGCATCGTGCTCGGGCCCAGCACCGACGGCGGCTACTACCTCCTGGGCGTGAAGAGCCCGCATTGGCGCCTGTTTGAGGAGATCGCTTGGAGCACCGACCAGGTTTATGCGCAAACACGCGAGCGCGCCGCTGAACTCGGCCTCGAGACTGTGTTGCTGCCGACTTGGTACGACGTCGACGATGCCGCTTCGCTGCGGCTGCTGATGCGGGAAACGCTCGAGGGCCAACGTTTTTCCCCAGCGCACGAGTCACATGGCGCGGTTCATACCGCCGCGCTGTTGCGCCAGCACGGCCCGGTGACGGCGTGACGGCGACGCGTTATTTCACCATCCTCGGGGGCAGTGCGCTGCTGCTGCTCGGGTTGGTGGCAATCGCCGCGCGCGCGATGTGGCAATGGCAGCATGACGTGGTGATGTGGGTGATGCTGGCGAGCGCTGTCGTCTACGCGGCGGCGGCCTGGCGGGTGTGGGACGCCACCCTTCGCCTGTCGGTCCGCGACCAACGACGCGCGCTGGCGCTGATCCTCGTGACCGCTGCGCTCGCGCGCGGCATTCTGGTATTCACGCCGCCGGTATCCACCGACATCTACCGCTATGTCTGGGACGGCCGCGTGCAAGCCGCGGGCATCAATCCCTACCGTTACCGGCCCGCCGATGCGCATCTCGGCTTTTTGAGGGATGCGGCCGTTTATCCGAATATCAACCGGAAAGCCAGCGCGCTCACCGTGTATCCGCCGCTGGCCCAGGTGATCTTTTTCGGCGTCACGCGCATCGCGAACTCGGTGACGGGCATGAAGGCGGCCATGGTGGGTTTCGAGATCCTCACGATCGCGGTACTGCTATCCCTGCTACGCAGCCGCGGCCTTCCTGCCACCCGGATCCTGGTCTACGCGTGGCACCCGCTGCCCTTGTTCGAATTTGCCGGCAGCGGCCACATCGACGCCGCCGCTATCGCGCTGATGCTGCTGGCTTGCTGGTTCGCGCAACGCCGTCAGCAGCTCACCGCCGGTGCGGTGCTGGGTGCGGCCGTCGCCGTGAAGTTCTTCCCGCTGGTCATCGCGCCGGCGCTCTATCGGCGCTGGGGCTGGCGCCTGCCGCTAGCGCTGGCCGGCGTGGTGATCGCGCTGTACCTGCCCTACGTCGGTGTAGGCTGGCAGGTGTTGGGCTTTCTGCCGGGCTACGTCCACGAAGAGGGTCTCGCGAACGGCAGCGGATTTTTCCTGTTGGACGCGCTCGCTGACCTCGCACCGCTGCCCGCTTGGACCACGGCGGTTTACCTGTTGGCCGGCACCGCCGTCTTGGCCGCCATCGCCTGGCGCACGATCCTGCGCAGTGACGGCAGTACCCTGCCGATGACGGCTGCGCTCGTGCTGATGAGCGTATTCACCCTGTGGGTGTCACCGCATCTCGCCTGGTATTTTTCCTGGATCGTGCCGTTTATGTGCTTCAGACTTTCCTGGGCTCTGGTGTACCTGTCGGCTGCCGCGCCGCTCTTGTACCGGATCATCTGGATGCCGGGTACAGTCGCCTTGGACACGGCGCTGTATGTCCCGTTCACGCTCGTTCTCGGCCTCGAGATCTGGGTTCATTATCACCGATCACAGCAGGAGACTTTGAATGACGGACGTCTTAGATCCCGCCACGCGAGTTGATCCGCGGCGTTACCACGAAGCAGCCCCCGCGACCTTGGGCGCGAATACCGAGCGGCCGCCGGTCTGCCTGTACCTCGAAACCACCAATCGTTGTAACTTGCTCTGTACGACCTGTCCGCGCACCTACGAGGAACTCGAACCGCCGGCGGATATGAGCTGGGAATTGTTCTTATCGATCGTCGAGCAGCTGCCGGGACTGCAACGGGCCGTTCTGCACGGTGTCGGGGAACCGATGCTGGTGAAGAACCTCGGTCAGATGGTGCGCCATCTCAAGGACCGCGGCGTGTACGTGCTGTTCAACACCAATGGCACCGTGCTCACCGAGAAGAGCGGCCGGGCAATGATCGACGCTGGCCTCGATGAATTGCGCGTATCCCTGGACGCGTCCAACGCGGCTTCCTATCGCGCGATCCGCGGCAAGAATTACTTCGATCGCATACTGCGCAACGTGCGCAACTTCCGCGCGCTCCAAGAGCGCGAGGGACATACCCACCCGCGCGTCTCCGCCTGGCTCACCGGTCTCAAGGAAACGTTGAGCGAGCTGCCGGCCTTCGTGCGCGTCGCCGCGGATATCGGAGTCAAGGAAGTGTACTTGCAGCGCTTGGTCTTTTTCGAGGAGAACGCCATCGGCATGGCGCGGCCCGATCAGGCGCTGTACGAGCACCTCTCGGGCGAAGAGTCGGCGCATATCGAGGCGGCCGCGGCTCTCGCGCAGTCCCTGGGGGTGACCTTCAGTGCATCGGGGGCCGCCGCCGAGCCGGGCCTCAGCCTGAAGCGCCAGGACGATGGCTCGCCCTGGAGCCTCTGCCGCCGGCCATGGACCGTCATGTACATCACCGCCAACGGCCGGGCGCTGCCCTGCTGCATCGCTCCTTTCTCGCAGCGCGGCTACGAGAACTACACGCTGGGCGACGCGACCCAGGATTCGTTGCGCAACATCTGGAATGGTCCGGCCTACTCGTCGTTCCGGGCCGGGCTGTTGTCATCGGCACCCCCGGCGGCCTGTGCCAACTGCGGTTTGCGCTGGAGCCTGTAGATGGCCTCTCGCACCGCGGTCATCATTCCGACGTTGAATGAAGCCGATTCCATCGGCCAGGTCGTCGCCGAGCTGCCGCGCGCGCTCGTCCATCGCATCATCGTGGCGGATGGCGGCAGCACCGACGCGACCGCGACGCGCGCCGCCGCCGCCGGCGCGGAGGTCCTCGCGGCGGGACGCGGCTATGGACGCGCCTGCCTCGCCGGTGCGCTCGCCGCGAACGATGCGCACTACCTGGTGTTCATGGACGGCGATGGTGCCGACGATCCAGGCGCGATCGGCACACTGCTGGCGCCACTTCAGGCGCGGGAGCAGGATTTCGTCCTGGGCTCGCGCGTGCTCGGCCACCCCGCTCCGGGCAGCCTCGGGGCTCACCAGCGCTGGGCCGGACGCGGCCTCGGCTGGGCGATGCGGCTGCTCTACGGTGTCGGCTACACCGACATGTGCGCCCTGCGCGCCATCCGGCGTGATTCTCTGCTGGCCTTGGGCATGACCGAGATGACCTATGGCTGGAACCTCGAGATGCAGATGCGGGCCGCCCGCGCCAACTTGAGGATCCTCGAAGTGCCCGTGAACAATCGCGCGCGGATCGGCGGCGAATCCAAGGTGGCCGGATCCTTGCGCGGCTCGGTGGAGGCCGGCGCCCGCATCTTGCGCACGTTCGGACGGCTCGCCTTGGCACCACCGCCGGAGCCACGCTCGTGACGCTCGAGCGCGACGATCATTCCCTGCCATCGGTGTTCCGACCGGAGAACATGTTGCGCGAGGCCCGACGTCAGAAAGGTCTGACCGTGGGCAGTGTCGCACCCATCTGCGTGCTCGACCCGGACGGCGACGTGGTCCAACACGTGCGGCGTAACCGCGATGCGCGGCTCTGTGCTCATTGGGCGTGCTACCACACCCAAATGTGGGAATGGGACGAGGACGGCCAGCGCTTCGGCATCGTCGGCTGTGCGGTGGGTGCATCCTTCGCCGTGCTGGTCGCGGAACAGCTGTTCGTGTCGGGTTGCGAAATGCTCATCAGCATCGCCTCGGCCGGCCAGATCGCCGACTTGGGACCACCGCCCTATCACATCATCATCGAACGCGCGCTGCGCGACGAAGGCACCAGCTATCATTATCTACCTCCCGCCGAATTCGTCGGACCGGAGGCAGAGTTGCTCGCGGTCGTCGACCGAGCGCTCGCAGGCTCCGAGCATACGCTGCATCGTGGCGCCACCTGGACCACCGATGCGCCGTTCCGCGAAACGGCATCGACCATTGAACGACGGCGCCGCCAGGGCGTGCTCGCGGTGGAAATGGAAGCGGCGGCGTTGTACGCGTTTGGGCGGGCCTGCGCCAAACCGGTGCTGTGTCTCGCGCACGTCACCAATCAGCTCGGCTGCGTTCACGGCGACTTCGAGAAGGGCGCCGACAACGGTGCGCAGAGCTCGTTGTCACTGGTACGCAGCATCGCGCAACATTGGTGGCAGAGCCACGCATGAGTGACACCGGCCCCCACTCACGCGCCGCATTGCGGCAGGCCTACGTCGATGCCTGGCGCAAGCATCGCCAGGGCATTGCGGTCACGCCGCTCGAGGCGATGCTCGCCGACATCATTGCGAGGCACCCCGAATACCAGGCCGTCCTCGAAACCGCCGCGAGCGCGCTCGAGGTTGCAGCCGACGTCTCGGGCGCGGCGGAAAATCCCTTCCTGCACATGGGGCTGCACATGGCCGTGTTTGAACAGCTGGACATCGACCGGCCACCCGGCGTGCGCGAACTGCATCGCCGGCTGGCAGCGCTGCATGGCGACCCCCACGCTGCCGAGCATGTATTGATGGAAGCGCTGGCGGAGACGCTGTGGGAGGCACAGCGGTCGGGCCATGCGCCGGATGAAGTTCGCTACTTGGAACGAGCCCGTCAGCGGCTGGCGTCGGCGCAGCGACCGGCGTCGCTCGAACGTTAAGCAAGCTTCATCCGCGCTTCATGGGATGGCGCACCTCGCTTCGGCTAGCCTGCGATCGTCCGTCCTTGGGTTCCCTCTTGCTGCTTCGGGGTATCACGCGTGCGTTTTTATCTGCGGGCGACTGCGAGCCTCTGCTGTACCGTACCCCTGATTCTGTATGGCGCCGCCCAAGCGCCCAGCCATACGCCCGCGCCGCCTGCGACGCCCCCGCCAGTCCCATCAGTTCCAAGCGCGGCGACGCCGGCGGCGGACACCTTCGCCGCCGAGGCGGCCGCCCGACACATCCGACGCACCGCCTGTCTGAAGCAAGCGAAAGCCAAGAAACTGCTGGGCACCGCCAGGAACGACTACATCAAGGATTGCGTCGCGCATTGATACGCGGACAGCGATAGTCCATGCCGAACCCGCATAAGGGTATAGCGCGCTGGTCTGACGATTAGAACCTGGGCACGGTCCGCTGGCTGCTAGGATTCCGGGCGGGCAACCCATGAACTTCATCAATCTAGTCGCCGGATTCATTGTGGGCGCGGCCGTGGGCTTGACGGGTGTCGGCGGCGGCTCGTTGATGACTCCCATCCTGGTGTTGATGTTCGGCTTCGCGCCGTCCACCGCCGTCGGCACCGATCTGTGGTTTGCGGCGATCACGAAGATTTTCGGTGGCACCCTGCACAACCATGGCGGCAACGTCGACTGGCAGGTGATCCGCCGGCTGTCCGTCGGCAGCGTGCCCGCATCGATTGCCACCCTCGCCTGGATGGACCTCACGAATCACGGCCAAACCCATAACGGCACGATCGTGCATGCCCTGGGCGCCGTGCTGCTGCTGACGGCGGTGGCGATGCTGGCTCGCAAGGGGATTCAAGCCCTCGCACTGCGGCTGCGCACGACCCGCTCGGAGGCTTTCCTGCGGGCGCAGCCGATTCTCACCGTGTGCGCCGGCGTCGTGCTCGGCATCATCGTACCGCTCACCTCGGTGGGCGCGGGCGCCCTCGGTACCGTGATGCTGCTATACCTGTATCCTTTGCGCATGAACCCGAGACGTCTCGCCGGCACGGATATCGTGCATGCCATTCCGCTCGCCATCATCTCAGGCTTAGGTCACCTGTGGATGGGCAACGTCGATTGGCGGCTGCTGGTCAACCTGTTGTGCGGCTCCGTGCCGGGCATTTTCGTAGCGACGCTGCTTGCCCGTCGCTCGCCGGAGTTCGTGTTACGCGCGATCATCGCCGTGCTTCTGGTCGCCGTCTCGCTGCGGCTCTTATGGAGCTGAGCCCAGCCGCCTGCCGACCCGCTTACCCGCTCATCCGTCACGCGGCGTCCCTGGCGCTGGGCCTCCTGGTCGTGCTCCTGGCGGCCGCATGCAGCGGCAGCGCCACACCGGACAGCGGGGGCCCGGCCACCGCGCCGCCAACCGCCGCGTTCGGCGCCTCCTTGCTGGAACGCTCTCCCGGCTGTGGCACCGCCGGTCGCTCCGGCGACTTCACGCTGTCGACGACGGACGGCGCCGCGCGCCCGCGCACCTACCTCGTCCACGTGCCTGCCGATTACAGCGCGAGCCACGCCTATGCGTTGGTGTTCGTGTTTCACGGCGCGTCCGGCAATGCCGCTCAGAGTCATGCCTGGGGTCTTCAGGATGCCGGCACGGCGGCCCATGAGGCCATCGTGGTATTCCCAAACGGCATCGCATTCCAAAATTACGGCATCGGCTGGGACGATCGCAGCGACGGCTACGATCTGCCGTTCTTCGATCACATGCTGAAGGATCTTGAGACGGCATACTGCGTGGACGCGGCGCGAGTGTTTGCCGCCGGCTTTTCCTGGGGCGGAGATTTTGCGGTGGCGCTCGCGTGTCATCGCGGCGATGAACTCACGGCCATCGCGATCAACTCGGCCACCGATGAATTCAAGGACAAGAGCGACTACCTGACCTACCGTAACCTTCCCTGCGCCACGCACCACCCGCCGGCGCTACGCTTCCAACATGCCGAGTCCGGCGATGCGGAATATCCGCCGCCTTATTTCAAGACGACGTCCCGGCTGCTTCAGTATTTGAATAGGTGCAGCAGCACCGCCAGCCCCGTGCCCGCCGGCAGCTCCTCCGCGTGCGTGGCCTACCCCGGCTGCCGCAATGAACTCGTCGAGTGCACGTACGACCCGCGACTCGGGCATGTGGTGCCGCCGAATTGGGCGCGTGATACCTGGGATTTCTTTTCCAGCGACTCGGTGCTCAACCGAACCCCTGCAGCACATTGACCGCATTCACACCGATCTCCTCCACGGCATAACCGCCCTCGAGCACGAACAGCGTCGGCAATCCCAACGCGCCGATGAGCCGGCCATAGTCGGTGAAGTCGTCCGACTTGAGTTTGAAGAAGCTGATCGGGTCGTGCTCGAAGGTATCCACTCCCAGCGAGACCACGAGAGTATCCGGCGCGAAATGCCGGATCCGCTCGAGCGCCGTCTCGAGCGCCGCCCGCCATGCAGAGTAGCCCGTGCCGCGGGGCAGCGGCAGATTCAAGTTGTAACCTTCGCCCGCGCCAGTGCCGGTCTCTTCGGCATAGCCCGAAAAATACGGAAACGCCTCGCGCGGATCACCGTGGATCGACAAATAAAATACATCGGACCGATCGTAGAAAATATCCTGCGTGCCATTACCGTGATGAAAATCGACGTCGAGAATGGCCACGCGGGCAGAGCCGTGATCGCGTAAATACTGCGCGGCGATCGCCGCGTTGTTGAGGAAACAATAACCGCCATACATATCGCGCGCCGCATGATGACCCGGCGGACGGCATAACGCGAAAGCCGAGCGCTCACCGGCGAGTAATCGACCGGTCGCCGTCAGCGCCACATCGACACTGGCAAGCGCCGCTTCCCAGGACCCCGCGCTGATTGAGGTCTCGGCCGCCATGGCGTAGTAGCCCAACTGACCGCTGATGGCGGTGGGGACGCGCAGGCTCATGCGCCGTGCCGGCCAGCAGTCCGGAATGGCCTCACCACGATTGCCGGCCGCGCTCCACCGAGCCCACGCCGAACTCAAGAACTGGACGAACTCGGCATCATGCACCCTAAGTACGGGGCCCTGACCGAACGAGGACGGCGCAATCACGGGCCCCAAGCCGGTCGCCCGCACGCGCTCGAGCACGTGCTCGGCGCGCTCGGCGCACTCGTGCGGGGCGATGAGTTCCCCGCCGGCCAATTCGGTGCGGGGGTTGCGCAGGAGATGTTGCTCGGAATACACGGTAATCAAAGTTGAACTCCTGTTGGCGGACAGCGTGCCCCGATGCGTGCGAGTTCGCGCCTGGCGCGGGGACGCTAGCGCGCGTACTCCCAAAGGTCATTCAACTCGGCTCCGGCGAGCACCGGATTCACGCCCTGGCCACCGAACAGCCACAGATTGCCGCTGCCGTCGATCCAGGAACTGGAGCCGGCTCGCGCGCCCGGAACGGTGCTGACC
>Ga0116226_10000105_pt1 | contig 60028 bp, 53 predicted proteins | sample S1TSphfallax_FD_89692 | JGI IMG/M metagenome (GOLD analysis project Ga0116226, IMG submission 89692) | Host-associated microbial communities from peat moss isolated from Minnesota, USA - S1T2_Fa - Sphagnum fallax MG | ecosystem: Host-associated > Plants > Peat moss > Unclassified | place: USA... | reverse complement strand
CCGATCACGCCCTCAAGCTGCCCCGGCCGTACCGGCACATGCGGCATCCGCACAATGCCCGCCCAATCCGGATTATCGACGAACACTTTCTCCACCACGCTGCGCATTTCAGCGGATGCATCCGCCGGCAGCCCGACCTCGGGCAGCACAAACCCGTTATCTTTGAAATAAGCCACCTCGGAATCGCGCATCACTTGGCTTGGCGCCGGCAGCTTCAACTCGGCTTCTTCCATCAGCATGTTATTTTTCCTCCATTTTATGCGGCAAAACTACACATCGCGCCCTGTCCAGTCTAATACATATTAGGATCTTATTTATAATAACTGGCATATAAATGAACCGTCCCGAAATCGAGCTTCGCGAACTCTATGTGTTCGCCGTCGTCGCCGAGGAACTCCATTTCGGCCGCGCTGCCCTGCGCCTCGGCATTTCGCAACCACCGCTCAGCCAACAAATTAAAAAGCTCGAAACGCGCATCGGCCATACGCTGCTGCAGCGTGACACGCGCAGCGTCCGGCTTACCGAGGCCGGGATGACGCTTCTCGGCGTGGCCCGGAAACTGCTCGAAGATTGCGCGCAGGGCCTGATTAAAACGCAGCGCGCGGGAAGCGGTGAAGCGGGGAGCCTGAACCTCGGTTTCACCGCGACAACGGCCTTGCACATGCTGCCGCAGATTCTTGCCGCCTTGCGCCTCGCTTTGCCGGACATTCATGTGGCGCTCTTCGAACTCCTGCCCGATCCACTCACCGAGGCCCTGGAATCTGAGCGCATTGATATCGCGATCGCCCGCGAAATGATCAATCTCGACCAGTTCGACGCTGTGCCGATCTTCCAGGAAGCTTATGTCGCTGTTCTTCCGGCGCATCACCGATACGCCAACGGCGCCGGAAAGTTGAAATTGAAGAACCTGCGCGACGACGATTTCATTCTCTTCCCCCGCGATCACACGTCACGAAATTCCGATCGGGTGATCCAGATGTGCCGAAGCGCCGGATTTATGCCGCGAATGCTGCAGGAAGCACCGGGCTGGCAAACCGCCGTCAGCTTCGTCGGCTCCGGCCTCGGAGTCTCCGTTTTGCCCCGCTGCGTCCAGAGCTTCCAACTGCCTGCGGTCATCTATAGGGAGATCGACACCACCATTACCTCCACGATATCGCTGATACGCCGCAGGGGCGATGCAAGGCGGATCGTCGATCAGTTTTTCCGCGTCGCGCAAACATCCATCAAAGCTGATAGCTGATCGAACAACACGCTGTACGGGCCATAGAACGGCAATGCCGACTCATTCCCGATGTTTCATCATGCCAATTTGGCAAAAACTCGCTTGCCTTGGTTGGATAGCTCTGCTCTGAACGTCAATCAAACTCGGGGAGAAATAGCGCAAATGAAGCGGCTGGAAGGACGCATCGCGGTCGTCACAGGCGGCGCCAATGGCATCGGCAAAGGCTGCGCGCTACGCTTTGCGCAGGAAGGTGCCACGCTGGCCATTATCGACCGCGAGGCCGACGCCCTCGCCGAAATCCGTGCTGAGATCGAAGCGCTCGGCGCCCGGGTCATCACCGTTCAAGCCGACTGCACGGATCTCGGCCAGATCAGCGCATTCATCGCGCGCGTTGAGGCCGATCTCGGTCCGATCGACATTCTGCTCAACAATGTCGGACAGGGTGCGCGTGAACGCAAAGCCACCTTTCTGGACTCGAACGAGGAAGTTTGGCGGTTCGTGGTCGAGATCAATCTTTTCACCACCATGCGCTTCACCAAGCTTGTCGCACCAGGCATGGTCGCGCGCGGATATGGACGCATCATCAACATGTCCTCCGAATCTGCACTCATCGGTCCCGTCGGCAGCCATGACTACAGCGCGGCGAAATCCGCGATTATCGGCTTCAGCCGCGCGGTCTCACGCGAATTTGCGCCGCATGGCGTCACGGTCAATGTTATTTGCCCCGGCCCGGTGATGACCCGGGCGCTGAGCCAAAGCGCTGGGGACGAAGCCAAAAAAGCGATGGCCTCGATTCCGGTCGGCTTTGTCGGCGAAGCCGAGGATATCGGCGCCATGGCGACGTTATTGGCAAGCGGCGAAGGCCGCTTCATCACCGGCCAAACCATCCTGGTCAATGGCGGGCGCTGGTTCGTTTAATCGACGCATCTCTTTGCCAAGACTGGGCCTATTTGAACGCCGGCTTCCGCTTTTCACGGAAGGCCGCATATCCCTCCACGAATTCCTCACCGGTCAGGCAATCCACCTGCGCCCTCGCCTCGGCGGCGAGGTTCAGCGGGTCGCTCAGAGCGGCATCGCGCATCGAAAATTTCAAGCGAGCGAAGGCCGCAATCGGCAAGGCCGCAAGACGCTCCGCCTCCTCAAATGCTTTTGCGGCAACGGCATCGTCATCCACCACCAGATCAGCCAATCCGATGGCGCCTGCCTCCTCACCTTTGACGTCTGCATTATGCAAAAAAATCCGGTTCGCATGGCACTGCCCGGCGCGCCGGGCAACGGTCTGCATCAAGCCCCAATCCGGCACCAGCCCTAGCCGTAGGAAGGGAAACATCAGGCTCGCCGTCCGGCCGATGACCACCCGATCCGCCAGCAACGCAAGCCCCGCGCCAGCGCCCACCGCAATGCGCTCCACCGCTGCCACAACCGGTTTGGGATAGGTCCATAACAGCGAAACAATCCGATGTCCGTCCTGCATCCGTGCGAGGGCTTCGGCAGCGCTGATGCCAACAAGACTCGGCAAGTCGCCTCCGGCGCAGAAAAAACCGCCGACGCCGCCCAATATGACAGCGCGAACTTGCGCATCTTCTTGCGCATCCACCAGCGCCTGAAAAAGCGCGTCGCGCACGGATTGATTAATCGCGTTGCGCGCTTCTAGCCGGTTGATCAAAATCCTGCGGATCGTCGGAGCAGGAGAATCGCTCAAAACCAGATTCATCTCGCTGCTGCCTCACGCAGCAGCGAGACGCCGAGCATCGCCCGCCGACGCAGCCAAACGCTAGGCCTGTAACGCGGATCGCCGGTGATCGATTGTACCTGCTCCAGAATTTTCAAAATCTTCGCCGGGCCGATCGCATCGCCGAGCGCCAGCGGACCCGTCGGATAGCCCAATCCGATTCGTATCGCCGGGTCAATCTCAGCCGCCTGAGCAATTCCACGCTGGGCAATCTCGCAGGCGATGTTGACGATCATCGCAATCACCCGCTGGCTCACAAATCCCGGACTATCCGCAATCCGCGTCACTGCCGGACCATCCGCGCCAAGCCAAGCATGCATCGCGTCGCGCGCCGCAGGCGAAGTAACAGGTGAGGTCATCAATACCCTGCGCCGCTCCCAATGCAGCAGCGGGTCAACCCCGACGACCTTCGAGGCATCGAGACCCAAGCGCAATGCCGATGTGGTGAGATCATCCCCCCAAGGCATCAGCACCAGCACGGCAGCAGCGCCAGGCGCATCGACGATCTCCGCGCCCGCTTTTGTCAAAATTCCCAACAACTCGCTGCGCCGCTCGCCTTCCGCAACCCATACGGGGCCAATTTGCGCGCATGCGGGGCGTTCTGGCTCGTCTGGTTCAACCTTATGACCATCTTGGTATTTATAAAATCCTTCAGCGGTCTTGCGCCCGAACAACCCGGCGGCGAGACGCGGGGGAACAAGGGAGGACGGGCGATAGCGCGGGTCCTGCTGAAACTGCTCAAAAATGGACTGCATCACCTTGCCCGACACATCAAGCCCGGTCAGGTCCATCAACTCGAACGGTCCCATCCGGAACCCGCAGCAATCCCGCATGATCCGGTCGACAGACGCAACATCGGCAACATTCTCTTCGACGATGCGAAATCCCTCGCTATAGAGCCCACGCCCCGCATGGTTGATTAAAAACCCTGGCTGATCCGCAGCTGTCACGGTCTTATGTCCAGTGGCCGCGATTAACACGCGCAGTTCCTCGGTCACGCGCGGATCGGTTCGGATACCAGGAATGATCTCCGCGATTTTCATCAACGGTACGGGGTTGAAAAAATGCAAACCAACCACGCGCTCAGGGTTCACGCATAACGCCGCAATTGCGCTCACGGTCAGCGAGGAGGTATTGCTGGCCAGAATCGTCCCGTCATCCACCACCGCCTCGAGCGCTCGAAAAAGCGCCTGCTTGGCAGTCAGATCTTCGATGATCGCCTCGACGACGACATCGCATCCGGAAAGATCGCTGAGCGACGCGGATACCGCCATATCCGAGACATACCGTGCGGCAGAGGCCGCGGGTAGCGTGCCTTTGACGACCAGCCTCTCGAACTGCCCCGTAACGGCCGCTTGCGCTTCAGCCGCAGCACCCTCGCGCGAGTCGAACAACCGAACCGCATGCCCGGCCTGTGCAAAGAGCTGAACGATGCCGCGCCCCATAACGCCGGCACCAACCACCCCGATCTTTTTACGGGTCGAATACACTGCTCATAATCCTTTAAACACCGGCTTACGTTTTTCTAAAAAGGCGGACATGCCTTCCTTTTGATCCTGCGTATCGAACAGGAGCAAGAACTCGCGGTTTTCCAAAGCGAGCGCCGCTTGTAGCGGTAAATCCGCACCGCCTGCCAATGTTTGTTTAATGGCGGCGATGGCGAGCGGCGGCATCGCCGCCACCCGGTCCGCGATTTTGCGCGCCGCGGAGAAGCATTCGCCGTCCGGCGCCAATTCGCTCACCAGGCCAAGCGTAAAACCCCGTTCGGCATTCAACATACCGCCGGTCATCAAAAGCAGGCTTGCGACCGGCTTACCGATTGCCCTAATCAGGCGTTGCGAACCGCCTGCGCCTGGCATCACGCCGAGCTTACATTCCGGCTGGCCAAACTGCGCCGTGGAATCGGCAACAATGATGTCGCACATCAGCGCAAGTTCGCAGCCTGCCCCCAACGCATAGCCGCAAACGGCGGCAATCACCGGCTTGGGGGACTCTGCTATTGGCCGCCACAAATCGGCGAATCCCAGAGTTCGCACCTCAGCGGGACTTTTATTCGCCAATAGCCGAACATCCGCGCCAGCCGCAAAAACCTTTTCGCCGCCAGTGACGATAATCGCTCGAATCGATGGGTCATTATTCAGGCGCTGAAAAACTTCACTCAGCGCCGTGCGCATCGCAAGATCGAGCGCATTCAACTGCGCGGGCCGGTCGAGCCGTATCATCGCCACGGGTCCGTCGACCTCCAGGCGCAGCGGGGGATGAGGCTCATCCTTAACCATGGCGATTCAATTGGTGCCCGCTAGTAATCCACGCGCAATCACCTGTGCCTGAATCTCCCCGGCACCCTCAAAAATATTCAAAATGCGCGCATCGCATAGAACCCGGCTGATCGGGTATTCCAGGGCAAACCCGTTGCCACCGTGAATCTGGAGCGCATTATCGGCATTCGACCAGGCCGTTCGCGCTGCCAGCAGTTTCGACATCCCCGCCTCGATATCGCAACGCTTGTCGAGGTCTTTCTCCCGCGCCGCGAAATAGCTCAGCTGGCGTGCGATCATGGTCTCCACCGCCATCCAAACCAGCTTATCCGCCACACGCGGAAACGCATAAATGGGCTGGCCGAATTGCGCGCGGTCCAGCGCATATTGCAAACCAAGTTCCATCGCATTCTGTGCCACGCCCACCGCCCTGGCGGCCGTCTGAATACGCGCGCTCTCGAACGTCTCCATCAGCTGCTTGAAGCCTTGCCCGACGACCCCGCCGAGCAATGCAGCTTCCGGAACTTCGAAACCATCGAATCTGATTTCGTATTCCTTCATCCCGCGATAGCCAAGCACCTCAATCTCGCCGCCGCTCATCCCTTCCGCCGGAAACGGAGTCGCATCGTCGCCGCGCGGCTTCTCAGCCAGCAGCATGGATAATCCCTTATACCCTTTCGTGTCCGGCTCCGTGCGTACCAACAGCGTCATGAGGTCGGCGCGCGCCGCATGGGTAATCCATGTCTTGTTCCCGGTTACCCGAAAAACGATGCTACCATCAGGTTTCGTGATCCGCTCAGCCCGCGTCGCCAGACTCGCAAGGTCAGAGCCCGTGTTCGGCTCCGTAAAAACGGCCGTCGGCAATATTTCGCCCGAGGCGATCAACGGAAGGTATTTCTCCTGTTGCGCCGGCGTGCCCCCCAGCCGAATCAATTCTGCTGCGATCTCCGCCCGCGTGCCCAGCGAACCGACACCGATATAGCCGCGCGATAGCTCCTCCGAGGCAATGCACATCGCAAGCTTGCCTAGCCCCGCACCCCCAAACGCCTCCGGCACGGTCAGTCCAAAAATGCCGAGTTCGGACATTTCCTGAACGATCGGCATCGGAATATATTCATTCCGGCAATGCCACCCATGCGCATCAGGTACGACGCGGTCTTCAACAAATCTTCTTAAATTCTCGGCGATCTGATCATAGGTCTCATCGCCCCGGTGCAGTGCACCGAAATGTCCATCGCGCATCAATACCGCGATGCGCGCACGGATGGCGGACGAATAGCCTTCCCTGCGCAATAACGCACAGCTTTCGCTTGCAAAAAGAGACGCAGCTTCATCCGTGAGGCCGTAATCGCCAGGCCGGATGCTTTCCACCTGGGTCATGGGGATGCCGCCGGCAATCTGGTTTAAATACTCTCCAAAACCAGCGCCCAGAATAAGCTGTTCCAGCTCGCCCAATGTATCGGCCCTGCGCAACGATTCCGCCCAGCCCAGCAAGGCGCGCAACCCGCTCACATAGGTTGCCAGCCAAGCCATCCCATGCGTTTCATGCTGGTCGCGCGTTGCAAGGTCATTATCCCATTTGCCTCCAGGCATCACCCTGTCCGCCACCATTTGGCGAACAAGGGCGTAATACCCGTCTACCGCAGAGAGCGCCTGGCTGCAGGTGCCAATGAGCGCATCCGCGCTCTGCTCTCGAAGCGGCGTCGTAAAAAGGGCCTGTTCCAAACCTAGCCGTCCTGCCCTTCTTTGGTTTGCTTCCGTAGCCGTTGCTTCTCACGCCAGGCAGACATCAGTCTTTTCGGCTCATCGGTCGTGTGCGAAAGCCCGACCGCACGCACACCCGCCTGCACCGCATCGGTGATGGACATACGCTCCCAGTCGCCAATCAACTGCTTTTGTATACGGATCGAACGAGGGCCGGAAATGCAGATTGAATGCACCCATTTCTCAACCTGAATGTCGAGTTCCTCCGATGGCACCATTTTTTCCATATAGCCAAAATGATAAGCCTCGGCGGCGTCGATAATATCACCCGTAAACACCAGTTCGCGCGCTTTGCCCCAACCTACGATCAACGGAATCAGGCATGCTTCCATCCCCGATGGCACGCCATAGCGCACCTCCGGCATGCCGAATTTAGACGTCGTCGAGGCAACTCGCATATCGCAGGAGGAAGCAATCTCCATACCAGCGCCAAGGCAGTAACCATCGATACGCGCAATCACCGGCACGGGCAGACATCTGATGCTGTCGCAAGCCGCATGCGTCGTGGCGCTGCCACTCTCGGCGATATTCGCATCGGGAAATTCCGACATCTCGGAAATATTGGCGCCGCCGATGAACGCTTTCTTTCCAGCCCCCGTCAATACGACACAGCGCAACTCCGCATTGGTGGCAAGCCCGCGCATAATTTTGGCCAGCAATGCGCGGCCTTGCACCGGCAGTGCATTATGTTTCTCTTCATTATTGACGGTCACATAGGCAACCTGCCCCCCTTCGGAACGATCCTCAAGGCGGACCAGTATCAGCTGGTCCGGTGTTTGCGCCTGGAGCGGGAGCGCAGAAGTCATATTTTACCTCATCCTCAAAAATAAGTACAAATAGCCAACACATTCGCCCAATGCGCAAAGCATGTTTTCGTCACATAACCACTTGGTGACGAACGGCCACTGAATTAAATAGCCATCATCTTAACGATGCGGATAGCGAGTTTTCTTGATGCTTGGATGAGGTTCGCTCAGTACTGGCTAACGCGCTGCGGCTGCGTAATCCCTTGCCAAGTCTCGGCATAAATCCGCAGCCGCAGGAATATCATGGATGGCACCGACGGCTTGTCCTGCGGACCAGATATCCCGCCATACCTTGCCCTCCCGCTCGCCTTGCCGGACGACCCGCGTCTTTGCGTCAATCGCGGCCGCTCCCAAATTCGCCGGGTCCAAGCCCCATGACTCAAGACTAGGGATTAAAAAGCTTGCCGGCACGCCGGTCATATGGGGCGTGTAGATGATATCCTGGGCACGCGCATTTAAAATCATCTTTTTATGGGCGTCAGGCGCTGTGCTCTCTTGCGTCGCAATAAAACGTGTTCCGATGGAAACCATATCCGCCCCCATCAACGCCGCCGCGGCAATTTGCCGTCCGTTGACGATGCCTCCGGCCAGCACGACAATCCCATCATACCAGCAGCGCAGCTCCGCCAGAAAAGCAAACGGGTTCAATGCGCCGGCATGGCCGCCCGCCCCTGCGGCCACGGCGATCAGCCCATCCACCCCAGCCGCAACCGCTTTCTCCGCAAACCGCAGGTTGACGACATCATGAAAAACCAACCCGCCATACGCATGAATACGCTCCACTACGTCGCGGGAGATGCCCAGCGAGGTGATGACCAGCGGCACCTGATGCGCCACGGTGCTCACCAAATCTTCCTCCAGACGTGGATTACCTTTGCGGAGGCTGAGATTAACCCCATGCGGCGCGCAAACCTGTCCTTCCGCTTCAAATGCCTTCAGCCGACCCTCGACCGCCGCCAGATAGGCTTCGTACCCGGCATTATCACGCTGGTTCAACGCCGGCGCGGTCCCGATGATGCCGGAGCGGCAGCACGCAACAGTCAATTCCGCGTTCGAGACCAAGAACATCGGCGCAGCAAGCGCCGGCGCCGACAATCGGCCTTCCCATTTTACCGGAACACGCATCACGGATACAGAAGCACTTTGGAGGCCGCACGCTGATGTGCCAGATCAAACCCCGCCAGCGCCTCGCGCAATGGCAGCCGGTGCGTGATCATCGGCAGGAAGGACCCAGGCGCTTCCACCAGCGCCGCGATCACCGCGTGCCAGGCGCTATCCGGCGCGCGCGAGCAGCCGATCATCTGCTGGCGTCCGCGCACGATCAGCATCACATCGAGGCTGGCCTGTTTCTCCGGCATCCCGGCCAGCACGAACACGCCATACGGCTTTAATACAGCCAGCCCGATATTGATCACCGGCGGCGCGCCGGATGCTTCGAGCGCCACGTCGAAGCCTTTGCCCGCAAGCCTGCTCAGCAGCGCCGGGCCGCCAGGCTCCGCGAGGTCGACCAATGTTTCAAACCCCAGCCGGCGTAACGTCTCGAACCGTGCCAGATCGCCATGCCCTACCACAACAACCTGCGCCGCCCCGGCACGCCGTGCAAAAATCGCCGCCCCCTGGCCAATCGGCCCCGGTCCAAACACCACAACGCGGTCCCCCGGCGTAATCCGGCCGAGCTGCACCGTATGCGCGGAGGTGGTGAGCGGTTCGATCAACGCGCCAAGCTCGGCATCGATCGCATCGGGTACATGCAGGCAATGTTTCGCCGGCACCTCGACATGGCTGGCAAACCCGCCGGAAACCTGCATCCCCAGCCCCAGCCGGTTCACACAATCATTATGCCGCCCGGCTACACAATATTCACAGGTCCCGCAGGATAGAGCAGGCTGCACCACAACCCGGTCACCGAGTTCGAACCCCGTAACCGCATTACCGAGCGCCACAACCGCGCCGGTAAATTCATGGCCAAGGGTCACCGGCAGGATATCCGAGATGAACTGAAACCCCTCTGCCCAATGATCAAGGTGCAGATCCGTGCCGCAAATCCCCGTTGCCGCAACCCTGATCACCAGGTTTTTGGAATCATGAAGCGCTGCTTCGGCAACATCCTGCAACACGACACCTTTGCCTGGATGGCTCTTCTGCAAGGCCAGCATCGTTATCCCTCCCGTCAAAATCCAATCCGCCCCATCAGACCAACATGCGAGGCTGCGTCAAGTGCTTCAACGACATGCGTGCATGAGGAATTCTCCGCTTAATCCCAGGGCATAACGCTTCTACCAGCGTATCATTCAACAAATTCAAACTCCCAAGGCGAGACTCATGAGCGACGCGGAATTTCAGTCCTGGATCGGCCGAACGGAAACGATCGGGGATCATGCCGGTCCGGGCCCGCTGATCCGCCTTGCCGCGTTGCTCGATCATGAGAAATCGCCATGGGAACCGGGGAAATTGCCGCCGCTCGCGCATTGGCTGTATTTTTTGCCGCGCGCCCGGCAGTCCCGGCTCGATGCCGATGGCCATCCACAACGCGGCGGCTTGCTGCCGATGGTGCCCTTGCCGCGCCGGATGTGGGCAGGCGGAAGGCTTGAAATACGCCGTCCCATCGAAGTCGGCGCCGAACTCACAAAGCTCAGCACGATCCAAAGCATCACTCAGAAAACCGGAAAATCCGGCGACATGGTCTTTGTGACCGTCCGCCATGAAATTTCCGCCAATGCGACATTGTGCATCGTTGAAGAGCAGGACATCGTCTACCGTGACCTCCCCTTAACCCCACCCATCGCGCTGCCGGCTGTCGCCGCCATCCGCCCGGCAGCCACCCAAACCACCATCATCCACCCGGACCCAGTTCTGTTGTTCCGTTTCTCCGCACTCACCTTCAACAGCCATCGCATTCATTACGACCGTGACTACGCGCGCGATGTCGAAGGCTATCAAGGCTTGGTCGTGCACGGACCGCTCATCGCCACCCTGCTCATGGACCATTTCTTGCGCCAAAACGCCGAACGGCGGATCAGTCGATTCAGCTTCCGCGCTCAGAACCCGCTCTTCGATACCGCGCCCTTCACCCTGTTTTCCGCCCCGTCAGAGACCGGCGTCGACCTTTGGGCCGCGACCGAGGATGGGCCGGTTGCCATGCAGGCGCATATCCAATGCGATTAGCGCAAAAACCTACCGCCCCCCTCGAACCAGGAGAACCGAACCATGCGTGATACCGTGATCTGTGAACCCCTTCGCACGCCGGTCGGCCGCTTCGGCGGACAGTTTCGTGGCCTCACCGCGCAACATCTGGGCACGACCGTTGTGCGCGAGCTCATAGCCCGTACCGGAATACAGCCGCATTCTGTCGATGATGTCCTGTTCGCGCAATGTTACCCCACCATGGATGCGCCGGCACTCGGTCGCGTCGTGGCACTCGATGCCGGGCTGCCGGTTGAAACCGGCGGCCTGCAACTCGACCGGCGTTGCGGTTCAGGCCTGCAAGCGGTGATCTATGCAGCCATGCAGGTGGCTACCGGCGCTTCCGATGTCGTGATCGCCGGTGGCGCAGAATCGATGAGCAACGCACCATTTTATTCTACCGCCGCGCGCTGGGGCATTTCTGGCAACGCGCTGATGCTGCACGACGCCCTCGCCCGCGGCCGCATCACCGCAGGCGGCAGCCACTACCCGGTGCCCGGGGGCATGCTGGAAACCGCGGAGAACCTGCGGCGCGAATACGCGATCCCGCGCGAGGAACAGGACGCATTCGCTTGCGAATCCCATCGCCGTGCCGTTGCCGCGCAAAATTCCGGAATATTCGCGCAGGAAATCGTGCCTGTGACCGTCGCCGGCAAAAAAGGCGAAACACGCATTGACCGAGACGAGCATCCGCGGCCAGAAACCACCCTGGCCAGCTTGGCCGCGTTAAAGCCCATTCTCGGTAAAACGGACCCTGATTCCACCGTCACGGCAGGTAATGCCAGCGGCCAGAACGATGGCGCTTCGGCCTGCATCGTCACCACCGCCGAACTCGCCGCCCGGCACGGGCTGCGCGCCTTTGCACGCCTAACCTCATGGGCCGTCGCCGGTGTGCCGCCGCATGTCATGGGTATTGGTCCGGTGCCTGCCACGGCCAAAGCGCTCGCCCGGGTCGGGCTGAAACTTTCCGATATTGACCTCCTGGAAGTCAACGAAGCCTTTGCCGCGCAGGTGCTCGCCTGCACAAGGGAATGGAAGCTGCAACCGGCTGATTTCACACGGTTGAATGTGCACGGCTCCGGCATCTCTCTCGGTCACCCGGTCGGCGCCACCGGCGGACGAATCCTCGCCACGCTTCTGCGCGAAATGGACCGCCGCCAGGTCCGCTACGGGTTGGAGACCATGTGCATCGGCGGCGGCCAAGGACTCGCTGCGATTTTTGAAAACATCTCGTTTAAGTAAATTGGAAAAGCGGATCGGCCGGTATTCTCAGCCCGGCCCCGCCACCAGCCCGCGATCATGCAAGGCCCCGAGTTGGGCGCTGCTCAATTTCAACACCTCCAGCAAAACCTCGTCCGTATGTTGTCCCAAAACCGGACCTGAAAGCGGTGGCGCGGCGTCACAGCCTGAAAACGCGATCGGGCTTCCGGGCGTCAGCGTCGTCCCGATTCCCGGGTGATCGACCTCGGCAAACAAGCCGTTGGCAACTGAGCAACGCCGATCCTCGCGCACAAGCTGCTCAAAAGATTGATATGCCCCCCAGCAAACGCGGTCCGCATCGAGCAAAGCGCCCGCCTCGATCAATGTTCTGTGCGCAAACCACGGCGTCAGTAACGCCACAATCGCGTCGCGTGCGCCAAACCGGTCGGCATCCCGCGTAAAATCACCCCCGCTCTGGTGCTCCAGCACCTTCACGGCATCCCCAATCCCTGTCGCCTTACAAAGCGCCTTCCACTGACCGACGCTGACCGCGGCCACCATCAGCCTGCGACCATCGCGCGTCTCGAAGTCATGCCCGAACGCGCCGTAGATATGGTTGCCATAACGTGGCCGGGCATGGCCGTTGATCTGCACTTCGGAGATAAATCCCAGATCGCCGATAATGGCCAATGCCACATCCGAGAGTGCAATCCTTAGCATCTGCCCCGCGCCATGCAGGCGCCGGTGCCGCTCTGCGGCGAGCAATCCCATCGCCGCCGTCATGCCGCACACCAAATCCCACGCTGGCAGCACATGGTTCACGGGCGCGCTTTCGCCGGGGTCACCCGTCACCAGCGGAAAGCCTACCGCGCAGTTGACCGTATAATCCAATGCGGTCGAACCATCGCGGTTGCCCACGATATTCACCATAATCAAATCGTTCCGTAATTTCTTCAGCCCGTCGAAATTCAGCCAGCCCTGCGCAGGAAAGTTACTGACGAACATCCCCGAGTCCGGCCCCGGCGCGGTAATGATCGCTTGTGCAAGCTCGCGCCCCTCCGGCCGTTTGATGTCGATACTGACGGATTTTTTCCCCTTGTTCAGCCCCGCCCAGTAAAGGCTTCGCCCTGACTCCGTGACCGGCCAGCGATGATAATCCAGCCCACCCTCGATCGGATCGATCCGGATCACCTGCGCACCCAGCTCGGCAAGCGACATCGTGGCAAAAGGCCCCGCAATGAAAGCCGCACACTCCGTAATCTGCAAACCTGAAAGTATCCCCAAGAAACAAGCCCTTTTTCAATACCGACATCGGCTATATAGCAGCCCGGCACTGAATTTCCGCCATGTGTTTTTATGCTTTGAGGATGAGAAAGCCTCTTAAAGACTTCAAGAATTAAAACCCTATCATTCATGGCGGTCCGCCGCTTTGCAACGCGAGATATGATGAACCAATCCGCCGATATCGACCCTGAGATTGTCCACGCCCGTGCCCTTATGGCCGCCGCCGCTCCCGCGTTCGACATCACAAAGCTGCCGCCCGAAGAGGGGCGGCGGCTCACCAATCTCGTCGCCATGGCGTTGAACGACGGGAAGCCCGATCTCCCTGTTGTGGAGACGATCACGATCGAGGGCCCGGGCGGTCTCCTCCGCACGCGGCTCTACCAACCGGAAGGTGCTGCAGGAAGCAGCGCGATTTATTACATTCATGGTGGCGGCTGGTTCGCCTGCGGCGTCGACACGCATGACCGGATGCTCCGTTTTCTCGCACAGCAAAGCGGCTTGAGTGTTTACGCCATCGATTACCGGCTATCCCCCGAACACCCCTATCCGGCGGCACTGGAGGATTGCCTGGCAGGGTGGCGGTGGCTGCGAACCCATGCCGAATCCTTCCGCATCGATCCGTCCCGAATCAGCATCGCCGGCGACAGCGCAGGCGCCAACCTTGCATTGGCCCTATGCATCAATGAACGCGACGCCGGCCAACGCCTCCCTATCGCCAGCGCCCTGCTCTACGGTTGTTTCGCGCCCAATATCGAAACCGCAAGTCGTGCGCGCTACGGCACTGGGGTCTACGGTCTCACCGGTCTGCGCATGGATTGGTACTGGTCCAACTATCTAGGGGCACATCTTCCCGCCCCGCCATATCTCGCAACGCCCTTGCACGCCGAGCTTCACGGCCTGCCCCCGCATTATATCGGCATCGCGGAATGCGACGTGCTGGCGGATGAAAACCGCATGCTGGCGCAGCGCCTTGCGGAAGCCGATGTCCCCGTCAAGTTGGATGTCTGGCCGACGCTCACCCATGGCAGCCTGCAAATGACCCGCGATGTTCAGGCTGCCCGCGCGGCCGTAACGGCCATCGCGAAAACACTGGCAGGCTGGGCCAGTCCGTAGTTTTTAACGCTCATCCTCAAACGCGCGGATACGCACGACATCGCCTTCGGCATAATCCGCGTCGCGCAGTTTGATCGCCTTGCGCACACCATGCGCGGTAACATTCGCCTTCCAGGCCTGCTTGGCCGGGCCTTTCGACAAATGCGCGCGTGCGTCGATCTCGGTTGCCAGCTTCTGCAATGTCCGCGCCCCGGCGAGTTCCATGGCGATATTCACCACCCGCTTCTGCGCCGCCGAAATCTCAGGGTCCAGCAAGGCAATGCGCTTCGCCAGGCTATGGACTTCCGCATCCAGCTCGGCTTCCGGCACGCTGTCCATCACCAGGCCAATCCGCGCCGCATCCTTGCCCCGCAACCTATCCCCGGTGAGCAAAAGCCGCTTCGCCCATTGCGGCCCGACATGATAAAACCAGAAATTGATCGGCGGCGAACCCAAACCCCGGACACCAGGATGCCCGATCAACGCCTCATCGCCCATGATGATGATGTCACATGCCAGCGCCATCTCAGCGCCGCCCGCCAAGGCGCGGCCATGCACTTTGGCAATCACTGTTTTATGGATATCGGGAATGATCAACATCTGATGCATCTTGCGGGTCATGGTCCAAACATCGTCATCCATGCTGCCCATGCGTGTCCGGTATTTACCGGACGTGTCGCCCTGATTGGCCGGATTATATCCATAGCCAAGGTCGTATCCCGCGCAAAAATCCTGCCCGGCGCCTTGAAGGACAATGGCATGCACCTCCACCAGATCATCGGCTTCGAGCATCGCATCATGCACTTCTTTAATCAGCTCCGGCGATAGCGCGTTGCGTTTTTCGGGCCGGTTCAGCGTGATATAGGCAATTTTATCCTTAATCTCGAAGCCGATAAATTCCTGCGTCTTCAACCATTTTCCCATTTACGTTCTCCCAACCAGGCGGCATCTCCGCCATCATTTGAAATTCAAGCCGCCCGCCGCTAAACGCCCGGACGCTTTACAATCAGCGCATCCACCGCAACCGTCCGCCCCGGCGTACAGATGACCGGATTGACGTCGATCTCGGAAATCGCATCCGCCATATCGGATGCCAATTCTGAAACCGCAACGATAATCCCCGCCAGACGCTCGATCCGCACTGGCTCAGAACCCCGAAACCCGTTGAGCAACGCGGCACCGCGCAGCCGCCCCAGCATCGCGCGGGCCTGGGGCAAATCCACGGGTGCCAGCTCTACCGCGGAATCCTTCAGCAATTCCACCATCACACCGCCAAGCCCCACCACCACCATAGGTCCGAAGGTCGGGTCCAGCTGGCTGCCGACAACGATTTCCAGCCCTGCCGAAATCATTGGCTGTACGAGCACGCCGGCAATTCTCGGCTGCGGCCGTACCCGATCGGCCGCCGTCATGATCTCCTGGAACGCATGCCGCACGCCGGCTGCATCGGCGATATTCAGCCGAACCACCCCCGCTTCCGTCTTATGCGCGATATCCGGCGATTCTACCTTCAACACTACCGGAAACCCTGCACGCTCCGCCGCCTCGACCGCCTCCGCCACCGTCTGCACGACCGTGTCAGCCACCACCGGCACGCCATAGGCCGCCAGAACTTCCTTCGCCTCGCGCTCCGTCAGGTTTTCTCCGGCTTGCGACAACAGCTTTTGTGCCGTTGAAAAACCGCCATTCCGTTCTCCCCCACGGGGACGGGCGGGAGGGCCATTGACGATCCGCGCCCGCTCATGCCAGGCGGCAAACACACGATACGCAGCTTCGGTCGACCGGAATCGCGCCACATGCGGATCAGCCTCGCATTGCTGCGCCCCAGGCCCGTCTTTCCATTCTGATATCCACGAAACGCAAACGGGCTTGCCCGCCTTTGCCCCAAGTGCCGAAAACATTTCGATATTGCGCGGCGTGACCAAAGGGTTGATGCTCGGCGCCATCACCACCAGCGCGCTATAGCCCGGGTCCGCCAACAACGCTTCAGCACAAGCCGAATAAGAGGCCGGGTTGGTTGCCACCTGCGCGGTGATGTCACACGGATTGTTGGGCGCACCGAAATCCGGCACGTTAGCATCCAGAACGGCCTGTGTCTGTGGTTGTGGCGGCGGCATTTTGACGCCGAACTTCTCAGCCTTGTCAAGCGTGATGATGCATGCCCCGCCGGATGCCGCAACCGCCGCCACGCCATCCGCCTTTGGCATTCCGGCCTTCGCCAGAAAGCTCGCAGTCTCGTAAACATCCTCGATATTATCGACTTTGATGATCCCAAGCCGCCGATACGCCGCATCAAACGCCGCGTTAGACCCGGCCAATGTCCCGGTATGCGACATCGCCGCTTTCGCCGCAGCGCCGCCGGTCGCAATCTTGTACATCACAATCGGTTTGTCCGCAGCCAGCGCCCGTGTGGCGGCCTCGAGCAACCGCTCACCATCGGCCAAGCCCTCCGCCACGCAGGTAATCACATTGCACGCCGGATCGCCCGCCAGATAACTCACATAGTCGCAAACATCCACATCGCAGCTATTTCCCGCCGCCATGTAATGGCTGTATGCGCCGCCGCGTTCCGCCGCCTGGGCAATCGCCTGACCCAACCCGCCGGATTGCGAGGCAATGCCGATTGTCCCCGTCCGAGGTAGCCGTACCGCATAGCTGGACGAAAAACTTAAACCCGCTTTTGAAACATTGTTGATCAGGCCGATACAATTCGGTCCAACAATGCGAAGCTGCGATGACCTCGCAATGGCTGCCAGCCTTGTTTGTAATGCCACCCTGTCAGCGCGGCCGGTTTCCGCAAAACCAGACGCGTAGATGACGCATCCCCCAATACCCGCTGCAGCGCATTGCTCAACCAACGCCTCGACCGCATCCACGGGCACCGCCAGAACCGCGCAATCGACAATTTCCGGCAGCGCTGCGATCGATTCAAAACACCGTACGCCGTGTAATTCTTCCGCCTTTGGGTTCACCCCGAATACGTGACCGGAGAAATAGCTGAGATTCTTCGCCGTCCGTGCACCGAACGATTGCTCGTTGCGGGAAAGTCCGACCACCGCCACGCTCTGTGGATCAATCAGCCGCTTCAGCTCCGCATAGGTATAGGCCGGGCGGTGATTTTCTAACCAGGACATGCAGCTTCCTCAGGTACACTTAATCTTATTGAAACAGCCGAGAGCTCCGGCCTACCGCAGGCTCGTCGGGATCTTGTTGAAGGGCAGCCCTTTATCCGCGCGCATTTCGCCTGGCATTTTCAATACGCGCTCGGCAATGATATTGCGCAAAACCTCATCCGTCCCACCCGCAATGCGCTTACCCGGCGCGTAGAGCAGCGCGTGCTGAAACCATGCGTTATACGGCGCCAGCTGCGGGTCCATCACCGCTCCGGCCTGTCCGAGCAGGTCAATCCCGAAAGCGGCGATTTCCTGCAATTTTGTAGCACTCACGAGCTTGCCGATCGAAGCTTCGGGCCCCGGCGTCTTTCCGCGGGAAAGCGCCGTCTGCATCCGCAGGCGCGTATATTTCAGCCCCTGCGCTTGGCAATACCAATTTGCAAGCTTCTCCCGCACGGCAGAGTCCCGAATGGCGGGCGCGCCATCGAGTAATACCTGCTGCGCTAGCCGCAATATATCCTCAATATCCGGACCTTCCGCCTGCGCAACCGTAAAGCGCTCATTGGCCAACATGGTCATCGCGACTTTCCACCCATCGCCGACAGCACCCAGCCGGTTGGCGTCTGGAATACGGACGTCACTCAGAAACACTTCGCAAAAATTCGACGTGCCGGAAATCTGCTTGATCCGCCTCACCTCAATGCCAGGGGTTGCCATATCCAGAATAAAGAAGGTCAGCCCTTGATGCTTCGGCACGTCCGGATTGCTCCGCGCCACCAGCATCGCGAATTGCGAAAAATGCGCGTTGGAGGTCCAGACCTTCTGGCCGTTCACGACCCATTCATCGCCGCGTTGCTCCGCCTTGGTCCGCAACCCGGCCAGATCGGAGCCCGCCGCCGGTTCGGAGAAGAGCTGGCACCATACCTCCTCACCAAATAGCGCCGGCCTCGCATAACGCTCCGCCTGTGCCTGCGTCCCACAACTCATGATCGTCGGCAGTGCCATGCCGACACCTTGGTTGAAAATCCCCGGCGGCACCGAGAATTTATCTTCTTCCTGCGCAAAAATAATCGCCTGCATTTGCGAGCCCTCACGCCCGCCGTATTTTTTAGGCCAGTGAAATCCAGCAAAGCCTGCCTGCGCTTTTTTCGCCTGCCAGGCCTTGGAAAGCCGCACATCCTCTTCCGAGAAGGCCCTGCTGCGGTAGGCATGGCTTGTATCGGTCCTTAGCGCCGCATTCGCCGTTAAAAACGCCCTGGCCTCTGCGCGGAAATCCGCTTCCTCCGGTGTGTCGCTGAAATCCATCTATGCCACCTTGGCTTTCTCACTTTGTTCGGTCAGTTCGTCGAGCAACCGGTTTCGCCAATATCGCGCACTGCCGATATTCCCCGCCAATTGCTTGGCCCGTCGGTAGAATAAATGGCAATCCGAATCCCAGGTGAAACCCATGCCACCGTGAATTTGAATATTCTCCTTGGCGGCTTCGAAGAAAGCCTCGTTGGCAGAGAGCCGCGCCGCCGCGGCTGCAGCCGGCAGTTCCGGCGCATCGGCATCCAGCGCCCAGGCCCCGAAATACGCGTTGGAGCGTGCAAGCTCTGTCAATGTGTAAATATCTGCAAGCCTATGCTTGATCGCCTGCAGCGCAGCAATCGGACGCCCGAATGCAAAACGCTCCATCGCGTAATGCAACGCCATCGCCAAAGCGGCCTGGGCGCCGCCAACCTGTTCAAAAGCGAATAAAATCGCTGCCCGGTCGAGCAATCCAGCAACCGGGCTCCAGCCCTTGGCGAGCGGTAAAGCCTCGGCTGGTGCTTCATCAAATGTAATCGCCGCAGCCGTACGTCCAAGATCAAGCCCCTCGACGGTGCGCCGCATAACGCCAGGCCCGGAGAGATCGACAATGTAAAGTCCAAGCGCACCGCTTTCCGGGTGCGCCACGACGATGGCAAAATCGGCCACGCCACCATCGAAAACCGGCAATTTGGTACCCGATAATTTGCCCGACTGAACCCGTGCGCGAACCGCCTCCGATGACGGATCTCCTGGCCCCTCCGCCAGTGCAAACGTTCCTACGAGAGAACCATCTGCCAGAACCGGCAGGTATTTTTCCTTCTGCTTGGTGCTGCCAAAAGCCAATATCGCCTGCGCGGCAAGGTAAATTGTCGAGGAAAACGGCACCGAGGGTAACGCCCTGCCCATCTCCTCCGCAATCATGCAGAGCGCCTCATACCCCAACCCCGCGCCGCCAAAGGCTTCGGGAATTGCCACGCCAAGCCATCCCATTTCAGCAATCTTCGCCCAAAGCGCATGATCCAGCTTCGCACCGGTTTCGATCTGCTGACGCACCGCACCTGCCGGCAATTGTTTCGTGAGAAAGCGGTTGACCTCTTCACGCATCGTCGTCACGTCGTCGGAAAACTCGAAGTTCATCCTGTTCTGTCCAAATGCCGCTTTGCCACCGCGACGAACGCAGCGGTCTTAAATCTTGATACGTTTCTATTATGCCCTTGCACAATGTAATGTTGGACGATTTTATTTAATTCGTCGATTGCAATCACTCATGTGCAGCTCACGCCAAGTCGGCTGCGAATTCTCGAATCACGCCGATATCGTTGATATTTATGCGTTTTCGACAATGCTCCAGCGCCGCGTCAAGCGCATAAGGCATCGCCTCGCATCCTGCCTTAGCTTGCGCGCCTGCCCACCCCGGCCTATCTCGCAATCATCGATCGTTGGACAGCCGATGCGCTGCCACCGGTAAATCGCGCCAGTGCCGAGGTAGGAAACGTGAAATATCCCGAACTAAAAATGTTTATCGACGGCAAATGGCGCTCGTCGGAGACCGGCGAACAGGTCATCAACCCGGCGGACGGTTCAACCCTCGGCATGCTGCCCCATGCCAACAAGGCGGATCTCGACGACGCGCTGCGAGCCGCGCAGGCGGGTTTCGAAACATGGCGGCGCTTCCCCCCAGCCGAACGCGAGCGGATCATTCTGAAGGCTGCGGACCATCTCAAGACCCATGCTGAGGACATTGCGACCGGCCTCGTCCTCGACCAGGGTAAAACGCTGGAGGAAGCCCGCACCGAGGTTAAAATCGCCCAGGACCGTATCGCGTGGGATGCAACGGAGGGCCGGCGTCTCTACGGCCGCATCGTCCCCTCCGCCCCCGGCCTGCGCAAAATGGTCACCCGCCACCCGCTCGGCGTCGTCGCCGCCTTTACCCCATGGAACTACCCGCTGGCCTCTCCCACCCGTAAAGTCGCAGGCGCGCTGGCGGCGGGTTGCTCCATTATTCTCAAAGGCGCTGAGGAAACACCCTCCGGCCCGATGGCGCTGGTCCGCGCTTTCGCTGAAGCGGGCGTACCGGACGGCGTCGTCAACCTCGTCTTCGGAAAGCCATCCGAAATTTCAGCCTATCTCATTCCAAACCCCATCGTCCGCCTCGTCACCTTCACCGGCTCCGTTCCGGTGGGCAAGCATCTGGCGGCGTTATGCGGGCAGCATATGAAGCCCGCGATCATGGAGCTGGGCGGCAATTCGCCGGTCATTATCTGGGACGATATCGACCCAGATTCAGTGGGCCAGCTTTCGGTACAAGGCAAATCCCGCAATGCCGGACAGGTCTGCGTGTCCCCGACCCGGTTTTTCGTGCATGAGCGGGTTTATGACCGTTTTGTCGATTCCTTTGGCGCCGGCGCCGCCGCGCTAAAGATCGGTACGGGGCTGGACCCCGCCCTCCAAATGGGCCCGCTCGCCAATAAGCGCCGGCTGGACGCCATCGAAGCGTATATCGCCGATGCACGGGAGCGCGGCGCACGGCTTGTCGCAGGCGGCCAGCGTATCGGCAACCAGGGTTTTCTCTTCCCCATGACCGTGCTGGCGGATGTCCCGCCCGATTCGCGGGCCATGCTGGAGGAACCTTTCGGCCCCCTCGCGCTCGTCACCCGCATCAGCTCTCTCGATGAGGCAATCGCCCGATCAAATGAAGTCGAATTCGGACTCGCCGCTTACGCGTTTACCGATTCCTCCAGCGTTGCGGAGCATATTTCCGACGAGTTGGAATGCGGCAGCCTCTCCATCAACCACTACACATCCTCTTTTCCGGATGTTCCTTTCGGTGGCATCAAGGATAGCGGCTATGGCCGGGAGGGCGGAACGGAAGGTCTCCATGAATATACATTCTCGAAATCGGTCACGCATAAGCGGCTGAAGTTTTAAACGCCGCCACTAAAATTCCATATCGCGCGAGGGCGCCGGTGGCGCCGAATCTTGGCTAGGGGAGCAGATTTGTCGCCGGGGTGCTCACAACCCCGCATCCCTTTTAAGATTCACCCGGTCCCGCCTGGCGATGATCTGCCTTGCCCGCGCGCGCACCGGCGCATCCACCATGGCCTCTCCCACCTTCTCGGCGCCTTCGGCAGAAGCCGCGAGGACGCGCTCAGCCCAGGCAATCTCTTCCGCGCCCGGCGTAAAGCCCTGAAAGACCGGCCGAATTTGAACGGGGTGAATGCATAGTTTTCCGCCGAATCCTAGTGCGGAAGCATAGCGGGCATCATCCTCGGCCAACGAAGCATTACCAATATCGGTCGTCACACCATCCAGCGGCGGTGCCAGCCCGCCTAGCCGCGAGGCCAGAACCAGTTCAGACCTCGCCATCAGCAAAGCCTCGCGCGTATGCGCCACGCCGAGATCGGCGCAAAAATCAATGGACCCGAAAGCCAAACGCGCCACCGTACCCGCCCGTGCAATGTCGCGCGCGGCCGCAAGCCCCTCGGCTGATTCAATCAACGCAATAATCTCGCGCCCGCCCAGTGCCGCAGCAAGCGACGCGATCCCTGCGATATTTTCGGCTTTAGGCAGGATTACCCCCGTGACCTCCAATCCGCGAGCCGCCGAAACATCCTCCGCATACCAAGGTGTCGTCGTTCCATTCAATCGGATATAGACCGCACTATCCTTGGGCAGCGCTTTTGCCTTGTAAAGCTCGGCCCGGGCTGCTCCTTTCTTCTCCGGCGCGACCGCATCTTCCAAATCGATCACGATCGCATCAGCACCGGAAGCCGCCGCTTTGGCGTAACGCTCCGGTCTATCCGCCGGCACAAAAAGCGGCGCGATGCAGGGAAGCATCCGGGGCAGTACAGCTTGCGATTCAGGGTCCGAAATATATGACGCGGCGTTCATGCCCGTACCATCCGGCTTTCAATCCGCGTTGTAAAGGAACAACGTTTTCTCAATGATACCAACTCATTCACCCATACGGAAAATTCACTCGTTCCATCAAGGTATACGTAGCAAAATCCATCACATACCAACCTGCATGCCTTGATTATAGCTTGCCGCCCGGGATATGCCCAAAGCGCAAGAATCCGTTTTCAGCGCAGCGGCAATATAGTAGGGAGAATTCCATATGTTTGATCAAATTGACACCAATTTGACCGACCCGACGTTTTTCGCAAACGGCGACCCGGACGCCGCCTATCGTGTCATGCGCAAGGAAGATCCCGTACATTGGACGACCGGACGCCTTACCTTTGGCTTCTGGTCGGTCTTCAAATACAAGGATGCCCAGCAGGTTTACGCCGGCGATAATCGTATTTTCAGCATCCAGGAAACGGGTAACGTGCTGCCCGCACATCCCGAATTCGAAGACCCCAATCTCGAATTCCAGCGTCTCACGCGAGAGGGCGCCAATCTTTCCGCGATGGACGGTTCGCCCCATACCATTCTTCGTCAGGCCTTCAACGCGCGCTTCACCATCCCCAGCGTTGCCAGCCTGCAAGATCTCATTCGCAGCCTCTGCGTCGAAATTCTTAACGATGTCCTTCCAAAAGGCCATTGCGATTTCGCAATCGACATCGCGGCGCGGCTACCGCTGATGGTCATCGCCGATATTATGGGTATCCCGCGCGAGGATTGGGACGATCTTTATCATTGGACCAATATGTTTGCCTCGCCAGACGACCCCGAATTCATGCATGGCACGCCGCTGGAAACGACGATGTTCGGGTTGCAGAACATCAACGCCTATTGCCTGAAGCTGGCGCATGAACGGCGGATAAAGCCGGGTGACGATCTCATCAGCACCATGGCGCTGGTTGAGGTCAACGGCAAAAAACTTACCGATGAACAGCTCGCCTTCAACGGCTTGATGTTCTTCAATGCAGGCCATGAGACGACCCGCAACACGCTCTGCGCCGGCCTCGCCGAGCTCACCCGCCAACCCGCAGAGCTTGCCCGTCTGCGTGAGCTACGTAAAAACCCGCAGGCGCTGAAAACCGCGGTCGAAGAATTCGTCCGCTGGATGACGCCGCTCAACCACCAGATGCGCACGGCGACGGAAGACACGGTTCTGGGCGGCAAAACCATCCGTAAAGGCGACCGCGTCGTGGTGTGGAACGTTTCTGCCAACCGGGACGAGGACCAATTCGTCGACCCCTACCGCTTCGACGTGCAGCGCAGCCCCAACGTGCATCTCGGCTTCGGCTTCGGCAAGCATTTCTGCCTCGGCGCCAATCTGGCCCGGCTGGAAATGCAGACCATGCTGGAATACCTGCTGGGCGGCATGGAGAATATCGAACTCACGGCCACCCCGGAAGTGACGGCCTCCAACCTCTTCCCAGGAATCAAACGCATGCCGATCTCCTTTACCCCGCATGAAAAAATTACGGTCTGAGGGAGAGCAAGCATGTTCATCAAGCTCACCGCCGGTGCCGCAACGTTGGAAGATGTCGATAATTTCCGGGCCTTCAACGTGACGACTGACCTAAATACAAGCGAACAGCAGGCCGCTCTCAAGGGCGTCGGTCGTTTGGACGGTGGCCATGTCTGGGTCGACCCCGCATGGCTACGGGCGCATGGGCGCCCCGGCGATGCGGAATGGCTCTCTGGCCTTGCCAAAATGCTGGACTACGCCAAATCTGCGGGCTGGGTGGACGAGGCTGGCGGCATCCGGGCGCATATCGAAAATTGAAGCAGCACACCGCCCTGCCTCTTGGAAGGGAGGGCGGAACAACCTCAATCGACGCCGGATAAATCCAGCCCTAGCGAGAGACTTTTCCAAAGCTCGATTTCCGATCCGAAATTCTGCAAGTCGCTGATGATGCCCTCCACGGCATCCTCGCCCAAAACCAGCCTCCCTGGCGGGGGCTGCGCGGCGGCCGCAGCAATCAGCGCCTCGGCCGCCTTCCTTGGGTCCCCGCGCTGGTGGCCGCTCAACGCCGCAAGCCGCTCCCGCCGTGCTCGGTTTTGCAGCCTGTAATCCTCGATCACATCCGGGGCCGAACGCCGGTTCTGCCCGAGATCGGTCCGGAATGCCCCTGGAATGACCGTCATCACATGGATTCCAAAGGGCGCTACCTCCTGCGCCAACGCCTTGGAAAAACCCTCCAACGCCAGTTTCGCAGCGCCATAAGTCCCGATGCCCGCCCCGGTCGCATAAGCCGCCATCGAGGTGATATTCACGATCAATCCGCGCCGCCGCGCCCGCATCATGGGCAGCACTGCCTTCATCATGGCCAAGGGCCCGAAAACATTGGCGGCAAACTGCCCGTGAATATCCTCCCAAAGGCTCTCTTCCAACGTCCCCTCAAAACTATACCCGGCATTATTCACGAGAACATCAATACCGCCCACCACGTCATCCACCTCCCGGACGACTGAGCCGACCGCATCATGATCCGTGACGTCGAGGATAAAGCCACGGCTCAGCGCCGGATGCATGCCGGCAAACGCCTCCAACGCCGCTTTTGTCCGTACGGTTCCGGCCACCAAATCCCCATGATTGACAACCGCCTGCGCCAACGCCCGGCCGAGCCCGCTGGAGACGCCCGTAATCAACCATTTCCGCATCGACAGAACCTTTCACGACCGCGGGGCAAAGTAGCGCAGCGCCGATCGGCTGCAAATCGACTCCTCTCATCTTTCAATGAGGATTTATCAGTCGCTTAAGGTCAGGCTTGGCGCCTATATTCTCTTTGGGAAGAAATGAGGTTCAAAAATGGCAGATCTATGCCCCGTCGATCGCTTTCGTTATCCAGCAGATGACGTCCTGCTCGATCCCTACGAATTTTACCGCGAGCTTCGGTCGGATGCGCCAGTCTATCAGGTGCCGGGCACCAATGTATACATCGTCAGCCGCTACGAAGACGTGATGGCCGCCAGCCAAAAACCAGAAATTTTTTCGAGCAAGCGCGTCTGGATGCCAAGCGATGATCCTGAAGTCGCCAGAATTCGGGCGCAGGGCTTTCCGGATTCCAACAGCCTGACCGGCACAGACCCGCCGGAGCATCAGCGTTTCCGCGGGCTCGCGATGAAGGTTCTCTCCCCACGCCGCTTCGCCCAGCTCGAGCCCAGTATCCGCACCCTGGTCAACAAGCTCGTCGATGCGTTCATCGCGGACGGCAAGGCAGACCTACAGCGGCAATTCGCCGTCCCGCTGCCCTTGATCGTCATCGCCGATCTCCTCGGCCTCGACCACGCCGACACCAAGGATTTGAAACGCTGGTCGGATGATTATTCCGAAGCCATGGCATCCAACTCCAAGCCACTGGCGCATCACCGCGTGCTCGAATGCGCGCAAAGCCTTACCGACATGCAGCTTTATTTCTCACAAAAGCTCAAGGAAAGGACAGAAAATCCGGGTGATGACACGATCAGCGACCTGATCCGCGCCAACAACGCTCTGAAGGATCCTGTCGAGCATATTATTCTTGTCGATATTCTCCGTATTTTCCTCATCGGCGGAAACGAGACGACGGCGCTGGCCATCGGCACAATGATGTATCAGCTGCTTAGCAAGCCGGAACGTTTTGAACGGCTAAAGCAAGATCCTTCGCTCATCATGAAGACGATCGAAGAGTCGCTGCGCTTTGAATCTCCCACGCAATGGTCCGGCCGCAATACCACGATGGACACGGTCTTGGCCGGCGTCACCATCCCAGCCGGCTCGCGCGTCTATCTCAACTGGGGCTCAGCCAATCGCGACGCGGAAAAATTCCCCGATAATCCGGAAGAATTCATCCAGGACCGCACGAATTCTGGTCAGGTCGCCTTCGGCTATGGTCCGCATTTCTGCGTCGGCTCCCCGCTCGCCCGCATGGAAATGCGCATCACACTGGAAGTCTTCGTGTCCCGCCTGAATAACCTCCGCCTCGCCAATAACGATGGTCCGCATTTTCATCCGCACTCGATCCTACGGGGGCTTTCGAAACTCAACGTCCAATTCGATCCCGCATGAACGAAGGCGACGCTTGTGCTCGGCAACGGAAGCCCTCGCCACTCGTACAACCAAAATGAAAAGCAGGACGCCATGGCCAATATAATGGATATCGTCATTCGTCAGGCCCATATTATCGACGGTACGGGACAGGACGGCTTTACGGCCGACATCGCCATCAAAGATGGACGCATCGCGGCCATCGGAGACATCACTGAAACCGGCATCGAGGAATTCAACGCAACAGGCCTTATTGCGACACCAGGCTTCGTCGACATCCACACCCATTACGATGGTCAAGCCAGCTGGGAGCATCGCCTAACCCCCTCGTCCATGCATGGCGTTACCACGGTCGTTATGGGCAATTGCGGAGTCGGCTTCGCGCCCTGCCGGGAAGGCGCGCACGAGACGCTTGTGAACCTCATGGCCGGCGTCGAGGATATTCCGGAAATCGTCATGACCGAAGGCGTGCCATGGGCCTGGGAAAGCTATCCCGACTATCTGGATTTTCTGGGGCAGCGTCAGTTCGATATCGACATCGCCGGATACGTGCCCCACGCGGCCTTGCGACTCTATGTGATGGGCGAGCGCGCCTGCCGCCTGGAACCCGCGACCGCTGAAGACCGCACGCGCATGGCAACCCTTCTGCGGGAGGCGCTCCTCGCAGGCGCGCTGGGCATCGGCACCTCGCAGACGATCAACCATAAATCGAGCGACGGCGTACCAATCCCAACCCTGAAAGCCACGGAGGAGGAACTCACCGAGCTTGCCCTTGCCATGCAAAGCGTCGGCCGGGGCGTCTTCCAATATGTGACCGATTTACAAAACCCATTACATATTCTCGATCAATTTCAAATGCTCGAGCGTATCGTCGAGCGTTCCGGTCGCCCGCTCACCTTCACCGTGACTCAACAGCACCTCAACCCCAATAACTGGTCGTTTCTCCTGGATTGGACATTGGCAGCGCAGCGCCGGGGACTGCCCATCACCGCGCAACTCTACCCCCGCCCGGTTGGCGTCATCCTCGGCCATGAGCTTTCATTGAACCCATTCTATTCAACGCCGACCTATCAGCGGCTCAGCGCCCTACCGTTCGACTCTCTTATCCGCGAACTGCAAAAGCCGGATATTCGCAGCGCGATATTGGCGGAGAAGTTGGACGCAAATCCCGCAACCCTCCTCGGGCTGCGCGTTGCCAATTACGACGAAATCTACCCGCTCGGCGATCCCCCGGATTACGAGCCACTTCCTGAGACCAGTATCGCGAGGCTTGCGGCCGCCCAGGGTATACCGCCGGCAGAACTCGCCTACGACCTCATGCTCCAATCAGGCGGCCGAACCCTGCTCTATATGGCCACGGCAAATTACGCCGCGGGCAATCTGGACATGTGCCGTGCCGCCTTATGCCATGAGGGCAGCGTCATTGGTCTCGGCGACGGCGGCGCGCATATGGGCTCGATCTGCGACGCAAGCTATCCGACTTTCATGCTCACCCATTGGGTCCGCGACCGCAAACGCGGGCCGCGCCTGTCCCTCCCATTTGTCGTGGAAGCCATGACCCGGCGCACCGCCCGCGTTGTCGGGCTGAACGATCGCGGTGTCCTCGCCCCCGGCTATCGCGCCGATATCAACCTCATCGACCACCTCAATATGAGCCTTGGCAGCCCCTTCATTGCGCGCGATCTTCCGAGCGGCGGCCGGCGCCTGATGCAACATGCGCAAGGCTATGTCGCCACCATCGTCAACGGGCAAATCGCCTATCGCAATGGCGAGCCAACCGGCATCCTGCCCGGCCGCCTCGTCCGCGGCCCGCAATCGCTGTACGCCTGATCACCATGGCAACCGAACGCTTCCCCTGGATTCCTGTCGCGCAGATGACCTCAGCCCAGCGCGAAGCCGCCAGCACGCTCGCCCAGGTCTCGGGCGGCACGACCAGCGGCCCTCAAAGCTTTCTCCTCCGTAGCCCTGAAATGGCGGATCATCTCCACCACCTCATCCACTATCTTCTCGGCAAAAGCCCGCTACCGCGACGACTGGCGGAATTTGCGATCCTCATCCAGGCGAAATTGTGGAATCAGGACTATGAATGGTGGGCGCATCACGCCCTCGCCTTGCGTCATGGCCTTGACCCTTCGGCCGCTGAAGACCTGAAATCCGGCCGCCACCCGGCAAAACTCCAACCCGACGAAGCGGCCGTTTACGATTACTGCATGGAGCTTTCAACGAAGCATCTGGTGTCGGATGCCACCTTCGTCCGGCTGCGCGCCATCCTTGGCGAACAGGCGCTGGCTGATCTCACCGTCCTTACCGGCGTCTATGTCACGATCTCGATGATTCTGAACGTCGCCGAAGCCAAAGCACCGGATAATGATCCGGTACCCTTTGCAAATGAACAAAAGCCTTCGCAAGGCTAAACCATCTCGACGTTGCACTTTCTAATTTCAGCAGCCCTGCCGGACAGAATAAGCCATGCCAAATGTCGATGACGAGCATCTGATCCGCAGGCTTCTGCAATGCCAGGGAAGCTATGATTGGGAGACCATCGCGGAGATCCTGGCCGATGATGCGGTTTTTGAAATGCCGTTCATCCAGGAAAAATTTGTCGGTAAGACACAGATCATCGAACGCTGGCGGCCCTCCCTAGAACGGATGGAAGGGGTCAAATTCTACGAAATCGAGATAAGCCCCATGGCCGAACCTGGCCATTACATGGCTAAATTCCGCAACATATGCTCAGTCCGCGCGACCGGCATGGTCTACGACCAGATCTATCTCAGCCTGTTTCACATAAACTCCGGAAAAATCGTTTATTTCGCCGAGTATTTCGACACGTTGCGCCTCGCCCTTACGCTTCGCCGTGTTCAACCCATGGAAGCATCGCCCAATGCCCCGGAATAGTCTGCACGGCCGCGTTGCGCTTGTCACCGGCGCCGGTTCAGGCATTGGCAGGGGCGTGGCATTGGCGCTCGCGCGTGAGGGCGCTGCTATCGCCGTCGCCGATATTGATGTGGCTGCGGCCGCAGAAACCATGCGCCTCATTCTGGCTGAAAACGCTCGCGTCATCTCTATCGTCATGGATGTCACGAATATCGCCAACGTCGAAGCGGGTTTTGCCGCAGCCGCGCAATCCCTCGGTCCGGTGGATATCCTCATTTCCAGCGCAGGCGGCAATGAGCATCATCCAGGCGGTAACAGCATTACAAATATGGACCTGGCAAGCTGGGACCGTGTGCTCAATCTTAACCTCAACGGCACCGTCTATACGTGCCGAACCGCAGCAAGTGGCATGGTTTCTCGCAATTGGGGGCGCATCGTCATCATTGGTTCCGCTTCCGGCTACAGGCTCGCAAGCGGCGGCGGCGCCTATGCCGTCGCCAAGGCCGCAATTGCCGCCTTCACCAAAATCCTCGCCCGGGAGCTTGCCTCGAATTACGTCACGGTAAACGCCGTGATTCCCTTCTTCGTGGACACACCAATGCTCCGACGCCAGTTTCCAAGCGATCGCGAATTGGCGGCACAAATGGAAGATGGCCCGCTCGCCAATCCCATGCATGTCGTCTTGCAGGTTGAGGATCAGGTCGAGGCTGTTCTGTATCTTTGCAGACCATCCGGCCGCTACGTCACCGGTCAGGCACTGCACGTGAATGGCGGGGCGTTTATGCCCTAAGCCCTTGAACAAGCTGTCAGGAAGTTCAATTTCGCAGCGCTGGCCGCCCGTTTAGCCAACCCGTCGCTCAACAAATTCAACCGGCACCCCATCGGGATCCGTCACGTAAAAACTCCGGATCGTACGGCTTTGATTGTCTACGATGTCGGACGTTATCTTCACATCGCCGCGCGCCACCAGCTCATCGTACTTCGCCCTGGCATTCGGGACAAAGAGCGAAAGATGCGGGCTGCCGATATGATGATGATCGACCTGAAGCCGCACGCCGCCCTTCGTCCGGTATTGAAGGAGTTGCAGGGTAAAGCCGCCGAGCGTCAGGAACACGCTATCCAGCGTGGCACCCGGATTATTCACCAGCCTACCAAACGCCTCATTCGCACTATACATATGCGGCCCCTCGTCCATCCCGGCGACATCGCGATAAAATGCGGCCGAGTGCTCAATGTCGCTCACTGTCAGCCCGACATGCCAGAATACCGATGCCATCAGAGAGCCGTCGCCGCCTTCGGGGTCACGCGTACCGGCATCGATTTATACCCAGGAAATTGGTGGGACGCGACGCGCTGCACCGGCCCGGCCAATTCGATTGTCTCCACATGGTCCAAAAATGCCCGCATGATATGGCGCAGTTGCAGCCGGGCGACCACCGCGCCGAGGCAGAAATGATCCCCAGCGCCGAAGCCGACATGCGGCGTCGGACCACGCCCGATATTGAACACGTCTGCATTTTCAATTGATTCTTCATCACGATTTGCCGAGCCATTCCACACCACCACCCAATCTCCGGCGCGGATCTGCTGGCCGCCCAACACGGTATCCGCGCTCGCCGTACGAAGCACATGCGCCACGGGACTCACCCAGCGGACAAATTCATCCGGCAGCGTTTCCAACAGGCGCCGGTCCGCTTGCAACCGCCGCATTTCATCCGGCCGGCGCATGAGTTCGAGCATCCCGCCTGCCAGCGTATTGCGTGTCGTCTCCTGCCCAGCCGCGATGAACATGAAGCCGTTGAACCCCACCTCTGTCTCAGTGAATTTTATACCGTCGATCTCGGCCCGCGCCAGAATACTGATCAGATCGTTATCGTCCGAATCACGACGCTTGCGCGCCATATCCTGAACATACGCCACCAAGGTCTGAACCGCCCGGCTGCGCGCCGCCAAGGCGTTCTCAGCACCGTAATCCGCATCCGCAGGTGCGCTGCCCATATTTGCCATCTCGAACAGCATCGGCCAGTCCTCGCGCGGAATCTGCATAATCTCGAAAATGACCGCCGATGGCAATTTGGCCGCGATGTCATTTACGAAATCGCATTCGCCGCGCGTGATCAGCTGACCGATCAAGTCCGTCGCCAGACGCTCGACAAATCCGTCCAGCTGCGCCACGGCTTTTGGCAAAAACCGATGATGCAGCACTTGGCGCATCTTGTTATGCCGGGGCGGATCATTGGAAGCGAGCATCGCCCCCTCTATTGCCAGGCGCATACTGGGAGAACGTGCTGGGTCGGCAAATGCCGCAGTGAGCGGGAGCGTCGCGCCCGATTTCTGCGCGCTGAACAAAACCGGCTGGGTATAAACCGCCCGCACATCGGCAAGCTTGGTCACAGACCAATAGCCGCGCCCATAATCGGTCTGCGTCCAATGCACCGGATCGCTCTCGCGCAGCCGGCGCCACAACGCATGCGGATCACCCTTCGCAAAAAATTCAGGGTTTGTAAGGTTTAAATCATCATCATACGAAATCGCTTCCACCGAATTCCACTCCCGTTCGTGATCCGTCTTCTTCAAATTGGCACGCGAGCAGCACTTGTCAGCGCCGCTGAATGTTCCAGTAAGCCGCCGATATCAATTCGTCGCTAGGCGAAGTTTTATGGTATTTCCTTGAGAAATTCTCCTACGCGCGTTATCGGAAGCGGGTTGCCGTCCGCCCTGATATCGGGGCAAACTACGCAACAAACAGCAGCAACAACGCGCAGCGCTTGTTAAATTCAAACAATTCATGGGAGCCTCAATTGTCCTCATCAAAAAGGCCAGCCGCGCTCGTCACCGGCAGCAGCCGCGGCATCGGCAAGGCAACCGCGCTTGCACTATCGCACACGCATGACATCGTCCTCACCTACCGCGCCCGACGCGATGAAGCCGAAGGCGCTGCCCGCGAATTCGAAGCAGCCGGCGCCAGCGTCTTCATCCACCCGGCCGACATCACGAATCCCGATTCCCTGGTTGAGCTGGCAGATGCGAGCCTCGCCCATTTTGGTAGAATCGATACCCTCGTGACCAATGCCGCAACTGGCCTGCACTGGCCCATCAGCATTTCCGGCTGGCAACAAATCCAGGATTCCGTGCAGGTTATCGCAGGGAGTTTTGCCACCCTTGTCAATCGCCTAAGTCCCTTCATGCAGGAAGGCGGACGCATCGTCGCCATCAGCGGCCTGGACCGTATTTTCGCCGTCTCGGATCACGGCCTCGTCGGCGCGGGCAAGGCCGCCGTTGAATCCATGGTCCGCAATCTGGCGATGGAGCTAGGCCCGCGCGGGATCACCGTAAACGCGGTCGTACCGGGCGCCTGCCGCACGGAATCGTTGGAGCGCGCGCTGGAACGCAAACCGGGCTCAGAACAACCGCTCATCGACTGTATCCCCCTTGGCCGGATGGCGACACCCGCGGATGTCGGCGGCGTTGTTGCGTTCCTGTGTTCCCCCCAGGCCGCCTACATCACGGGAACATTCATTCTCGTCGATGGCGGCTTCAGCGCTGGAAATTTCTGGACCGCGCGCCAGCGCGCATCCATGGAGAAAGCCGTCTGGTCGGATCGGCCGCTCGGGCAATAGCATATCACGCGCGCGAGGCTGGTGGGGCGGCCGCGCGCCGAAAAGACTCTCATACCACCGGTCATTATTTATGACCGTTGGTATCACGCAGGCAGTTTCTCACGCCGGTACTGTGCGGCCGGATGCGTTGCAGGCATTCGGCCATTGCCATGCCCCATCAATTTCTGTCGGAGCGTACCTTCCCGGTAAGCGGTCTTGAACAATCCGCGATCCTGCAATTCAGGCACCAACAGATCCGCGACATCCTCAAACGTGCCCGGCGTGAACGCCCGGCAAATATTAAAACCGTCGATATCCGCTTCATCCTGCCAGGCCGCGAACGCATCGGCCACCTGAGACGGCGTACCCGCAATCGTCGATCCCCGCCCGAGATGCAGATCTTCTGCAATGGCCCGCGGCGTCATGATCTTACCCGCATCTTTTTTGGCGAAGCTCTCCGCGGTGGAGCGGTTGGACTGCGTCTGCTTGAATGGAATCGGCTCATCCAGGCCAAGCTTGGCAAGGTCCATCCCCAATGCGGCGCTGATCATCGCCCATCCGCCTTCCGGCAACACGGCCCGATGGTGCGCCTCCAGCTTCTCCTTGGCTTCGCCTTCAGTGGGTGCGACCACCACCACCGCGTCCACAATCACCTTCAAATCTGCGGGGTCCCGGCCATTTTCCTTCGCGCGCCGGCGAATATCGGCCACCAGCTCTGCTGCCGCGCGTTTGTTTGTTCCGCCAATAAAAATACATTCGCAATGCTTGGAGGAAAACTCCCGCCCGCGTTCCGAGGTGCCGGCCTGATACAGCATCGGGGTGCGTTGCGGCGATGGCTCGCTGCGATGAATGCCGCGCATGTTGAAATACTTGCCTTGATGTTCAATTTCATGAACCATTTCAGGACGTGCATAAATTCCGGCCTCGCGGTCGCGGATGACGGCGCCATCCTCCCAACTACCTTCCCACAATTTGTAAACCACATCCATGAACTCATCGGCCGCCTCATACCGCTCGTCATGCGGCAGCTGCGCCGGCCGGCCAAGCGCACGCGCCGCACTGTCGAGATACCCCGTGACGACATTCCATCCCATCCTGCCATTGCTGAGATGGTCGAGCGTCGACATCCGCCGCGCGAAAAGATACGGGTCCTCGTAAGAGAGATTGCCCGTCACGCCGAAGCCCAGATGCTCCGTGACAAACGCCATGATCGGGATAATCATCAACGGATCGTTTTGCGGAAAATATGAGGCGCTGCGAATGGATGCATCGGCGTTGCCGCCGTAGACATCCAACACGCCAACCAAATCCTGAAAGAAAATGCCGTCGAAAAGTCCGCGCTCCAGAATGCGCGCCAGATTCGCCCAATGCGCCATCGATGTATAACGCATCGCCTGATCGCGTTTATCCCGCCACTGCCCCGGCGGCGTAAAGCCCACAGCATTGGTGTCGAACGCATTCAAAATAAGATGCCGGCTCATTCAATGTAACCTTCCCGAGGCTGTTTGCGGTAACGTCTTTTTCTCAGCGGCCAATTCGCCCCGCATCGCACGGCTTGCAATTTAAATCAAATGGTTTATTCTGGCAAGGCCGATTGCGCGCCTTACCAAATTGCCTCGCGCCTGCTGGAGCTTTCTTTGACGAAACAAACCGCCATTCAGCCCCGTCCGCCCCCGGATAGCGAAGCACTCAATGCCGGGCGCCTCGCACTAATCCTTGCCGCGGAGAAAATGATCGCCGTGCACGGCCTGAGCGGCGTGTCGCTGCGGCAGATCAACGAGGCTGCCGGCCACAAAAACTCCGGCGCCACGCATTACCATTTCGGCTCCCGCCACGGGCTGATACAGGGCGTGCTTAACTACCGAATCGCCGCTATCGCCGCCCGGCGAGACGCGATTATCGAGCGTTTAAGGCAGCAGCCAGAAGGATTTAATATACGCGGCCTGGTTAGCGCGCTGGCGCATCCATTGGTCGAGGAACTCAAGCCGCGCGCAGAGGGCAATTATTTTCTGCGCTTCTCAGAGCGCATCCGGCGCGAGCGTGACGCATTCGAGGTCGAATACAGTTTTCCCATCGAATCCTGGCGTTTCGCGCAGGACGAGTTGCTGCGCCGCCTGGCGCATCTGCCGCACCCGCTCGCCGCGCTGCGTGTGCAAATGGTCCTGGATCACGTCATCTCCGGCCTGGCGGGCATCGAGGCGAAACTTCGCTACGGTCCCTGGACCAAAGATACATTGATCGCCATCGAAACACTGATCGATTTCATCGCCGCCGGCGTCGCGGCACCCGTCGGTGCCGAGGTGACGACCGCATTGGAAAACATCGGCTCGGAGGCCGGCACATCGGTCTCCGGCAAAGAGAAAATGAGGAAACGAAACGCATGAACAGGCTCAAGGGAAAAACGGCGTTCATCACGGGCAGCGGTGCTGGAATAGGACGGGAAGCGGCGATATTATTTGCGCGGGAAGGTGCGAATGTCATTGTCGCCGAACAATCCGAAGAAGCGGGCCGGGCGACAGCCGAACTTGTTCGCGCCGAAGGCGGACATGCAACCTTCATCCAGACCGATGTTTCGGACGAGCAAAGCGTCGCTTTGGCCATCGCACGAACGATCGAGACCTATGGCGCGTTGAACATACTCTACAACAATGCCGGCGGCTCCGCCGCGAGCGACGGCCTGGTCACCGAAATGACGATCGAGGCATTCTGGCGCCCCATTAAAGTCGACCTCTTCGGCACCTTCCTCTGCTGCCGGTTCGCGATTCCGGAACTCATCCGTGCCGGGGGCGGCACCATCGTCAACACCACCTCCACTACCGCCCTGCGCGGCGTACCCGGCGTAGAGGCTTACAGCGCCGCAAAAGGCGGTGTCATCTCGCTAACCCAAGCCATGGCAATCGACTTCGCCGAGCATGGCATACGGGTCAACGCCATCGCCGCCGGCGGCATCCGAACCGAACGCACCGCCAAACGCATCGCGGCTTCCCCGCATGCAGCCGCGACTCAGGGCGCGCATCTGCTCGGTATCGGCCACCCGCGTGATGTCGCCGATGCGGCGATCTTTCTGGCCTGCGATGAATCGCGCTACATCACCGGAACCGTCCTTACCGTCGATGGCGGCTGGTGCGCCGCCAGCCCTGGCGTGCAGGCCAAGCAAAAACCGGCCACTGCCGAACAGGCGCACGCATGATGCAGACAAGCCCCCCAACCGCCCAGCGCAACGAGGTTCTGGACATCGACCTTTACGGCGCCGTGAAGCGTGACCCATACCCCTATTATGTCGCGTGGAATCGCCGCCCGCCATTCTTCATCATGGTGGAAGGACACCGGCAGGCCGTCTTCACCCGCCAGCAGGAAACGCGTGCGGTGCTTGAGGATTATACGCGTTTCTCAAGCGTCAAGCGCCCTTACCCGGGAACCGAAGGATTTTACTTCTTCAATTCCATTCCCACGGTCACAGATTCAGACCCGCCGACCCATACCCGCCGCCGCCGCCTGATGTCGCCAGCACTCACACCGCGCAAGCTCGTAAAAATCGAGGCCGGGCTGAACGAGGCGGTAAGCCGCCAGTTGGATAAGATTGAAGCCGGCGATGGGCAGTTCGACCTCGTCGCCGATCTCGGCCGCCCGCTCTCCATGCAGATTCTGCTTGGCTTGGTCTGCGATCTTCCGGAAGAGGCCTGGCCAATCTTCACCGGCCTGATGGAAGCCCAACGCGTCGCCTTCAACCAGCTCGGCGGCAACCCGGAAGGCAAAGCGCGCTACCAGCAAGCCTGGGACGCCGCACAAACCTATTGCGCCTCCCTCATTGAGAGCCGACGCCGCAACCCGACCGATGACCTCGTGAGCAACATGCTCGCGGTGCAGAGCCGGGATGATAGTCTGCTGACCTCCGAAGAAGTTTTTGCCACGCTCATGATCCTGTATTCGGCTGGACTCGGGGGCACCACCAACACCCCCGCATGGACGCTCTGGCGCCTGGCCCGGCACCCGGACCAGCTCGCGTTGTTGCGGCGCGACCCCTCGCTCATCAACGCCGCGGTGACGGAATCCTTGCGCATGGAACCCTCCTCCTACGCGTCATTGCGCTATGCCACGGGTAATTTCGAATTCGCCGGGCTCGACCTCACGGATGGCATGCCCGTCCACACGCTCAGCGCCGGCGGTAATTATGACCCTGAAAAATTCGAAGATCCGCTGCGTTTCGATATCACCCGGCCGACGGATTGGCTGACCCTGACTTCCTTTGGCCATGGGGTGCATCATTGCATCGGCAATGCCGTCGCGCGCATCGTAGGCCGCGTTGCCACGGCAAGCACGGTACAGCGTTTTCCCAGGCTGCGCCTCGCACAAGAAAATTTCATGCCGGAGATTGAAGGGGTTCTGAAGCAGCGGGCCCCCGTTTCTATCCCGGTGCGCATCGATTGATGGTGAGACCCGGCAAAAATATCGTGCAGCGGCGCGACACATCTTAAGCAATAATTATTCTCTCGCAGGGGAGTTAAAAATGGTCGCCGTCTCAATCGGGCTGTGGGGAACGCCGCAATGGAGCAATGGCGACATTCCAGGAATCCTCGAATCGATCAAAATCGCTGAAGCCGCAGGAATCGACTGCTTCGACGCCGGCGATCATCTCGCTTTCTCCCCTGCGGAAATGGTAAACTACCCGTTCAGCGGCGGGCGGTTTTCTGATCCTGACGAGCCGTTCCTTGAGCCGATGATTATGCTCTCCGGCATCGCGACCGCGACAACGCGGATGCGTCTTGCAACAACGCTGTTGCTTGCCCCGCTCCGCCCTGCTTTGCTGCTGGCAAAACAAGCCGCAACGCTCGATGTTCTGAGCAATGGCAGGCTGGATCTCGGCGTCGGCGTCGGCTGGCAGCAGGCCGAATATGAGGCCTCCGGCGCTTCCTGGGAAGGTCGCTTCGCCTATCTGGATGAGCAGATCCAGGCATGCCGGGAACTCTGGGCCAATGCGCCTGCAAGCTATGAGGGCAAGCACATCCGCTTTTCCAACCTCCACGCCAAACCATTCCCGCGCCAATCTGGCGGCATCCCGATCTGGCTCGGCGTGAAACCGACCGAACGCAGCTTCCGCCGCATTGCCGAGCTGGGCGATGGCTGGCTATCGATGGAACCCGACCCCGATTTGCTGGGCAAGCAAGTCGCTACGCTACGCACCGCCATCGCCGCGCATGGCCGCGACCCCGGCAGCGTTAAAATCCGCGCCCGCCCCGGGATCATCCGAGATTCCGGCGGCAAAGCCGATCTCGACGCCACACTCGCCCAAATCCCCGCCTTCGTCGCGGCCGGTGCCGAGACGCTTCAATTCTCTCCCTTCGCCTATTGCGCAGATCCCGGCGATTTCGAACGCGTCATCCGGCGAATCGTCGCCGCAAAATAATACAAACGGAGGCGTGAAATGTGGCTTGAAGATTTCCGCAACATCGTCACCAAGGGCCAGATCGTGGAACTCTCTCATGTGCTCACCATGGACATGCCGCACAGCCCTAACCATCCCCCCTTCATGTTCCGCCTGACCAAGCTGCACGGCGACGCGAAGGATAGCGACAGGTTCACGGTCTCCAGCGATATGTTCACCATGGGCAGCCATAACGGCACGCATATCGACGGCCTCGGCCATGTCGGCTGCTGTGGCATGGTCTATGGCGGCGTACATGGAGACAGCATCTCCACCCGTCGCGGCGGCTTCGAGGAAATCGGCATTGAAACCGCCGCGCCGATCTTCTGCCGCGGCGTCCTGCTGGATGTTCCACTGCTCCATGATGCCGAAAGCCTGCCACCCGCTTATGAAATTTCGCAAGCCGAACTCGAGGAAACCGCCCGGCGCTGCAATGTCGAGATCCGCGCGGGCGACGCCGTTTTAATCCGGTCCGGCTGGGAGCGTTACTGGACTGACAACCGCAAATATGTCGGCCTGCAGGATGGCGGCCCAGGCCCCAGCCAGGATGCCGCAATCTGGCTTGGCGACCGGAATATTCGCGCGACCGGCGCAGACACGTTCGCCTATGATAAGCGCCCGTCCAACATGCCCTGCCATATCGAATTCATGGTCAACCGGAATATCCATATCATGGAAAACCTACGGCTCGATGAACTTGCAAGGAAAAAAATCTACGAATTCATGTTTTGCGCCCTCCCTTTGCCCATCAAAGGCGGAACCGGCTCACCCATCCGCGCGATCGCCCTGACATAAGACATATTCCGATATTTCGAGGTCGTCGCACGTTAACCAATATCCACCGCCAACCCTCGGCGGCCTCACACCTTCGAGCCTGCAGCACCGTATCGTCGGCCCGCCTGAGTTGCCAACGCAACTTATTTCAGCTGGAAACCCAGCCTGTGCAAGGCATCGCGCAACACATGGCGGCCGTTCAATGAACCTTCGTCCCGCACACGGTTGCCTGCTTGCGTGGACCAGTCCTGTTCAGGGAGTCCCTGTTCGCGCTGGAACGCCCGGAAACGCTGGTTGTATGATTCGACATCGATCAATCCCGCCTCCCCAAATCCATATTGCTCACGGAAGAACACCGCCTGCTGCGGCAAGCGCGGCTTTACATCCGCAGGGCGTTGCTTGTCCGGGTAACCGACCACAAGGCCGAATAGAGCAAATACATTTGGTGGCAGGCCAAGCTCCGCCGCAACCTCCAGCGGCTTGTTGCGTAAAGCGCCGATATAAACCCCGCCCAGCCCAAGCGATTCCAGCGCCACCATCGCATTTTGCGCCGCCAGCGCGGCATCAACCGCGCCCAGCAGGAAGCTATCGAAATACGCCAACGCCTCGGCCGGCTGTTGTCCTGAAGCGGCTATCTGGCCCAAACGGTTGAGGTCCACCAACCATACCAATAGCAGCGGCGCCTCCTCGATATGTTTCTGGTGTCCAGCCAGCGCCGCGAGCCGTGCTTTGCGTGCGGGCTCTTCGACCGCAATCAAGCTCCAGGCTTGGAGGTTGGAGGATGAGGCCGCCGATTGCGCGGCCGCTACCAGCGCCCGCAAGGTGCCCGCGGGCAATGCATCCGGCAAATAGGCGCGGACAGAACGATGCGACAGCAACAAATCCAGCGTTTCATTCCATATCGCGGGCGGCGCCGACCCATCGCGATAACGCGCCTGCAACAGCGCTTCGGAAGATGCCGCATCCGAGCGAGCGGATTGCGTCTGCGGAACGATGGAAGAGAGGTCGTTCATTCTTATCTCCAGTCGTGGTGGTAGGGCAGCTGATAACCGTTACACTGGGGTTTGTACCTGCACCAAAACCATAGCGAACGAATAGAGACATTGTCAAAATCGCTAGTGGCCCAATCAGTTGCTTGAGGCATTTTTAGCGAGTCGGAGCCAGGTTGGCCTCACGTAAAACCAGCGGCCTCCGGAGCGCCGCTTTATTTAAAAATAAAATACTCAAAATATCCTTTCTACGCGAGTAAATTCCATTTTTATTTTTTATGAAAGGACTTTATCCTTTCACCTCCCTTCCTTCGAGAACAGAACGTTGCGTGGGTTTCTCGACCTATCAGCAATATAAACACTAACATAATAAAATATCGTAGTTCGCGCCGCTAACTTTCTCTACAAAATGAGTTAAGTTAGGTTCCGCTCGGCACCGCCGGAAGGCTCTGGAGCGTGCAATGTCCGCTGCCTTCCAGTGTTTACGGGAACAAACGGAGCCATCACATCGCCAGACCCGGCCACACACAAACAGGGGAAGCAAAAGCAAATGAGTGCAGCACAGGAACAAACCAAACCATCGCATACGCATATCGGCGTGAAGCCTTTACAGCCGCATATCGGCGCGGAGATTAGCGGCGTGGATCTTCGCCAACCGATTTCTGATGCAGTGCGTGACGAGATCAAAAAAGCGATCCTGCAATACAAGGTCGTGTTCTTTCGCGATCAGGATCTCTCCCCCGAGCAACACGCCGCCTTCGCCGAGCGGTTCGGGCCGCTCTATACGCATCCCAATACGACGCGTGATCCCAAAATCGCTTCCATTCATAAAATCTCCGCAGTCGATTTTTCGAAATACGAAAAACTTGCGGACCCAACCGCGATCAATGCTGGATTTCACACCGATACAAGCTGGCGTCTGGTGCCAACCTGGGGTGCCGTTTTGCGTGCGGTCAATCTGCCGGAGGTCGGCGGCGACACGGTCTGGGTCGACGGCGCGGCTGCTTACAATCACCTCTCGGATGATTTCAAAAAGCGGCTCGAAGGCCTGCATGTTACGCATGATTTCCGCGATGCGCTAAACCGCCAGGGTCTGGACTACCCGATCGTCGCACACCCCATTGTTAAAACGCATCGGGAAACCGGTGAAAAAATCCTTTGGGTGAATTTCACGCAAAAGCCCCATATCATCGGACTGGATATCGCAGAGAGCAAGGCAATCCTGTCGCAGATTCTGGATGAATACCGCCGTCCGGAAATTCAGGTGCGCTTCTCCTGGCGCCCCGGTTCGATCGCCTTCTGGGACAACCGCGCCGCAGTGCATTACGCGGTACGAAATTACGGTGATTTCCCGCGCGTACTGGACAGAATCCTGATCCAGGACGAACGACAATACGCCGATATCTAAAACCACGTCACCGCTTCCGGCGCCTGCGCGCCGGAAGCGGTTTAAAGCCTGACATCATTACTCCGCCGCGATTCCCGTACGCCGCGCCACTGCGTAACGGTTTTCCGGAAACGGCAGGCCAAGGGTCTCGCGGAATGTCTCGCCCTCATATTCGGTCCGGAAAATTCCACGCTTCTGCAAAATGGGAATCACGGTCTCCACGAACAGATCGAGCTGATTCGGCAGCGATTCAAAAATGTTGAAACCGTCCGCAGCCCCTTCCTCCAACCAGCGTTGCATCTCATCTGCGACATGCTCCGGCGTACCGCTGAACGCATTGCGCGGCGTGGCGAACTCCAGCGCAGCCTGACGCAAGGTAAGTTTGCGTTCTCTGGCCGCGCGGGTGATTTTCAGCACCGCGCTCTGGTTGCTGTTGAGTCCGAAATGCGCAACATCCGGGAACGGCGCGTCAGGGTCGTATACCGTGAAATCATGGTCGTTGAATGGCCGGCCCAGCATACGTAACGCGTTTTCGAGCGAAACAAGGCCAACAAATTCCTGATACTTCGCCTCCGCCTCGGCCGGCGTGCGCCCAACCACCGGACGAAGGCCCGGCAAGATCAACGGCCCCGGGTCGCGGCCAAATCCGGCAGCGCGGGATTTGACATCCCGGTAATACAGCTTCGCCTCATCAATGTTGTTCTGTCCGACAAAAATCGCATCGGCCCGCCGCGCCGCAAAGTTAATCCCATCCTCAGATGCCCCAGCCTGGAAAATCACCGGCTGCCCCTGTGGCGAGCGCGCGATGTTCAACGGTCCCTGTACGGAGAAGAACTTCCCCTGATGATCCAGTCGGTGGAGCCGGGCCGGATCGAAAAACTGGCCGCTGGCTTTGTCATGCGTCAGCGCATCGTCCTCCCAGCTATCCCATAGCCCCTGCACCACGTCCAGATATTCGGAGGCAATCTGATACCGCACGTCATGCGCGGGATGCTCAGGCTTGCTGTAATTGGCTGCACTGCCTTCCAGCCAGGAGGTCACAACGTTCCAGCCCGCGCGCCCGCCGCTGATATGGTCGAGCGAAGCGAATTGCCGGGCAACGTTATACGGCTCGCTATAGCTCACGGTGAGCGTGCCCACCAAGCCGATATGCTCGGTGACGCCCGCGAGTGCGGAGAGAATGGAGATAGGCTCGAACCGGTTGAGGTAATGCGGGCTGGATTGAGGGGTGATGAATACGCTATCCGCGACGAACAGAAAATCGAATTTCCCGGCTTCGGCGAGCTGGGCCTGGCGCTTATAATAGCGAAAATCCGTGCTGGCGCTGGGCTTCGCGTCCGGGTGGCGCCAGTCCCCCCAGCCGACGCCATTGCCGTGCAGGACGAATCCTAGCTTGAGCTTGCGGGATTTGGTCATTTTGGCTGGCCCTTATCTATGAGATGGAAAAAACTTTTTCCATCTCATACCCCGCCTTTCCCTACAAATGTACTCGAGTAATATTTATATCCAATATGAGTAAAGCTTAAGTGAATGCACGCCGCTCGCCTGCCTGTTCAGAGCAATGTCAGGAAAACGTTGAATACCAGAAATAAATCAACAGCGATCAGTTAACGTTGCCTTATATGCCGCGGCGCGCCTTGAAATTTTGCCCATTGAGCTATCGGTCATATTCGTTTTCTTCCCGCCTCTTTGGCTGTTGCGCACGCGAAATGCCGCGCTTAGGGATGCTGGCATTACAGGAAAATAAAGGGCGGTTTAGAAATTCATGAGCGATCAACCTCTCCTTCCCACCGCGCTGAGCGATGTCGCCGCACGTCAACTTGCAAATGCGACCAAAACAACCCCGCAAATGTCGAGCATCACGCCGCGCTGGCTGGTGCATTGCCTGCAATGGGTGCCGGTCGAGGCCGGTATTTTCCGTCTCAATAAAGTGAAGGACGCTTCCGCGATCACGGTGGATTGCTCCGGCCGGGATGAGCGCGAATTGCCGCAGACCTTCGTGGATTACGAGGAATCGCCACGCGAAATTCTACTGAGCGCCGTAAACTCCGTCGTCGATATCCATACGCGCGTCTCCGATCTTTACTCTATCCCGCATAACCAGATCGCCGAGCAGCTGCGCCTGACCATCGAGGCGATCAAGGAGCGGCAGGAAAGCGAGCTGATCAATAATCCGGAATACGGCCTGCTGGCCAATACCGCGCCCGAACAGCGAATCTCCACGCGCACCGGCGCCCCAACGCCCGATGATCTCGATGACCTGCTGGTGAAGGTGTGGAAGGAGCCGGCGTTTTTTCTGGCCCACCCAGAGGCAATCGCCGCCTTTGGCCGGGAATGCACGCGTCGCGGCGTGCCGCCCCCCACCGTCTCCCTGTTCGGCTCGCAATTCATCACTTGGCGCGGCGTTCCGCTCATCCCATCGGACAAGCTGGCAATCACCGATGGCAAGACGAATATCCTGCTCATCCGTACCGGTCAGGCCCGGCAGGGCGTCATCGGGCTGTTTCAGCCGCATTTGCAGGGTGAACAAGGGCTGGGGCTCTCTGTCCGCTTCATGGGTATCAACCATAAGGCGATCGCTTCCTACCTGATCTCGCTCTATTGCTCGCTTGCGGTCCTGACACCCGATGCCATCGCGGTGCTGGAGAATGTCGCGGTCGGCAAATACCATGTCTATAAATACAGCTGATCCGCCGCCGTTCGGCGCTGCGGAGCTGGCCAGCCTGGCGAATGCGATCTTCCGGGAACTTCCGGGCGGACCGCCGAGCGGCTTGGGCGCAGCGATTCCTGCGCCGCCATTAAGCTCGCCAGCCTCGCTCGCGGGACTTGGCCCGCCTGCCGGCGGCCCACCGCCCATCGGCGGATTCGGTTTTTCACCGCCGCCCGCCACACAAGCGCCGGTGTCCGGCTTTCCGGATTTCCCGTCGCATAGCCTAGGCGTGCCCGTTCCGGTAGCTCCGGCATTTTCACAATCGGCGCCCGCGGCATTGCCCTTTTCCTTGGAGAGCATCCCGGCTTTGTCGGCTTCCCTGCCGCAGGATGCCGAGCTGCGCGCCCTGCTGGCGCCCCTGCTCGCCCCGCAGAACCCCGCTATCCCTCTCGGACAAAGTCAGGTTCCGGGTGAATATTCCGGTCTGCCGGCGCAGCCTTCCAACCCCGCGCCCGACTATTATTTCATCCAGCCCACCGCAACGCCGCAAATCCCGGCAAGCCGGCATCCCGCTTTCAACGCAGAATCCATCGCCCGCGATTTTCCGATTCTCTCCGAGCGGGTGAACGGCAAAAAGCTGATCTGGCTGGACAACGCGGCGACGACACAAAAGCCCCGCGCGGTCATCGAACGCCTGAAATACTTCTACGAGCACGAAAACTCGAACATCCACCGCGCCGCACATGAGCTGGCCGCCCGTTCCACCGATGCCTATGAAAAGGCCCGCGAGACGATCCGCCGTTTCATCCATGCCGGCTCGGCCGAGGAGATCATCTTCGTGCGCGGTGCGACCGAGGGCATCAACCTTGTCGCCCAAACCTATGGCAAACGCTTCGTCCGCGCCGGCGATGAGATTCTCGTCACGCAGCTGGAGCACCACGCCAATATCGTGCCCTGGCAGTTCCTCGCCGCCGAGGCCGGCGCCAAACTCGTGGTCGCGCCGGTCGATGACTCCGGCCAGGTATTGCTGCACGAATATGAAAAACTGCTGAACGCCCGCACACGGATCGTCACCTTCACGCATGTTTCCAACGCGCTCGGTACGGTCACGCCGGCCCGGCAAATGATTGAGCTGGCGCATCGCCGCGGGGCGCGCGTGCTGCTGGACGGTGCGCAATCCATCTCGCACATGCCCATCGACGTACAGGCGCTGGATGCCGACTGGTTCATTTTCTCCGGCCACAAGGTCTTTGGCCCGACCGGCATCGGCGCCGTCTACGGCAAAAAATCCGTGCTGGATGACAGCCCGCCCTGGCAAGGCGGCGGCAACATGATCCGCGACGTGACCTTCGAAAAAACCGAGTTCCAGGAAGCCCCGTTCAAGTTCGAGGCCGGCACCGGCAATATCGCGGACGCTGCCGGGCTCGGAGCAGCGCTGGAATATCTGGAGGGCATCGGCATGGAAGCCGTGGCCGCGCATGAGCACGCGCTCATCGCCTATGCCACGGAACGCCTGGCGCCGATCCCCAAACTCCGCATCATTGGTACCGCGGCGGACAAAGCGGGAGTGATTTCCTTCGTGCTCGACGGTATTGCGCCCGATGCGGTGGGCCGGGCCTTGAATGAAGAAGGAATCGCCGTACGTTCAGGTCATCATTGTGCGCAGCCCATACTGCGCCGGTTTGGCCTGGAGGCAAGCGTGCGCCCATCCTTTGCGTTGTATAACACCATCCCGGAAATCGACGCACTCGCCGATGCGGTGCGGCGCATCAGCGCCAATCTGGGCGGATGAGCATGTCGGCACCCGAACCCACCCCGTCGCTCCGCGCCACGTTGGGCCATTTAAAGGTCGTCGGCGGTGCTGACGCCACCCGCATGGACAGCCAAATTCTGGCAGACGTCCTGTGGCTCAAGCTTCGCCAGGAGGCGCAGGAAGCGCTCGCCGCCGCCCCCATGCTGGCCCCGCTATTTACCGAATCCATCCTCAACCGCCGCAGCTTCGAGGCGGCGATTTTCCACCGGATTGCCGCCCGGCTGAAAAACGACGTCGTCGGGCTCGGCGTGATCGTCGATGCCTTCTACCGCGCCACCGAAGCGGAGCCGGGGCTGATCGGCGCCCTGCGTGCGGATATCGCCGCCGTCGTGGAGCGCGACCCGGCGACCGAGCGGTTCATCGAACCCTTCTTGTACTTCAAAGGCTTTCACGCCTTGCAAATCCACCGTCTGGCGCATTGGATGTGGCAAGGCGGCGAGCGGGATTTCGCCTTATACCTGCAGAGCCGCTCCTCGGACGTTTTCCAGACGGACATTCACCCGGCCGCCCATATCGGCAAGGGCGTGTTTCTCGACCACGCCACCGGCCTGGTCGTGGGCGAGACAGCAGTGATCGAGGATGAAGTCTCGCTCCTGCAGAATGTCACGCTGGGGGGCACCGGCAAACATGCCGGGGACCGGCACCCAAAGGTTCGCCGGGGGGCCATGATCGGCGCTGGCGCAAAAATCCTCGGGAACGTCGAAATCGGTGCGAATGCACGGGTCGCCGCCGGGGCGGTCGTGCTCACCTCGGTCCCCGCCAATGCAACCGTGGCCGGCGTACCGGCAAAGGTTTTGAAGTTCGCCGACGCGGCAAAAATCGCCGAGGGATTCGACCGATCCGACGATATCTCGCTCATGGACTCGTTTAATTTTTCGATTTGATGGCGTGCTGGTGCCCACCAACGATCGGACCGGCTGGGTCTGCGAATATTTAGTGCGCTAAATCACGCGTCAAACTCTACCCATAGATGAACCGGAAACGGCGTTTTTGCAGCATCGATCTGGCCGGCCGGACCCGACGACCGGCGAAGCCCGTTTTGCAACAATAGCGGCTTCAAAATGGCTGGAATCAAAGCCTGATTGATGTAAGCGCCGAAGCATTTATGCATCCCATCCCCCCATAGAATGTAATGATCCCATGGCCGGTCAAAGCGAAAATCTTCTGGATCCGTTAGACGTAGCTTGTCGAACATCGCTGAAAAATTAGCGGCCATCACCATGCTTCCCTGTGGCACGCGTACGGCGCGCAAAGTATTGGGGGCTATGACTGTCTCCCGCGTCGCGCGACGGTAAATAATCGGGTTCACGGGGTTGAACCGCAACGCTTCAAAAATATACGCCGCCAGCAGCTTGTCGTCGCCGGCCCGGGCGGCGCCCTGCGCACCGGCCAGAGCATCCGGCCGGTCCAATAGCTGGTCGAGGGCGAGGATGGCAGCTTTGGACGTGGTGGGAACGGCGCCAATGATGAGCCCAATCAGATAGTTGCGGATTCCCAGGTCATCCATGCCCGGCAACCCCGCGCGCTGCATCGCGAGGCAACGGTTGAGCACGTCATCCGTTTCGGTCGGCAGCGCCTTACGTGCCCGGATCGCGTCATCCAAATAATCCCGGCATTGCGACGCCGCGTCCATCGTGCGGATATCGAGCGCGGCATCCGCTTCAAGGTCGATAAAGAGGTACCAGAACATCAAGGTCGTCCAGTCGATCATCTCCTGTTCGGAGGGACCGGGCGTACCGAAATAACTGCCGACGAGTTGGGCCGGAACCCGCAAGGTGAGCGCTTGGGGCACATCCATTTTACCCGCGCTCTCCCGCACCCGTTCCCCGGCAACGCGCGCAGCGAAGGGTACGATGATACTGCCGAGATCATCCCGCCGGACCGCGAGGCGCATATTGGAGACATCCCGCGTGTAATCCGGGCTATCCTGCATGCCGAGGAAAAAATTCTGGCCTCCGGTAATCCGCATCATGCGGGGCCCGTAGACGACCTCGAAATCATCGTCGCGCGCCAATACGTCCTTCACATCGTCGAAACGGGTAACGAACACCGTCCCGGAACTATCATACGCTTTAACGATTTTCCGGCGGAGGGCGAGGTTCGGAATAAAAGCGCGTGCGAAGGTGAACGCCAGCCGCAAACCGTTAGTTGCAGTCAGCGCGGCAAATACATTGGTTTTGAAATTTGCACGACCCGATTTCAAAGCGTCGAAAACGATCAAGAGCAGTTTATAAAGCGCGGCAAGCCCGGACGCGAATACGGCCAGCTTGGTGACGATTGCCGAAAGCGATAATTTTATAGTGTTCACGGGGGGTATGTCGTCACGTCGGGTCAACGCTGCCCTGCGCAATGTCGCGCAACGCTGTCAGGCTCGGCAGGAAAAAATATTCACCCCCGCGCGTTTCCACAAATTGCGGCATGTTCGCGCAGATGAACGGCGCGGATTGTCGCGCCGTATCCCCCGCGATGACGAATTTGGCGCCCGGGCGCCGTAGGCCGACTAGCGGGTCCGTATCGTTGCCCACATTAAAACTGGCACCGTAATGCACCCATTGCTGCTGCACGAACTCGAACTGGTTAAACAGGCTCGCGCATAAGGCCATAAAAATCACCCCATGCTCGCCCTCATTGTCACGTGTGGTGGAACTGCCGTAAGGCGCGCCCCTGCGCAGAATGCGGCGGCGATTGGTTAGTGATGTGCCGGCCGGAGCACCCTGGGTGGTGAGCAGCGGGTCCAGCGCGTCACGCGGGTTCGTGCGACGAATATGGGCGGAGACCGGACATCTTGCACCGTCGATATCACCGTTATAGCGAAAATCGGTGATCAGCCGGTTATACGCATTTAGCCGCTGCGTTTCGAGCGCAGTACGGGCCGGCCCCTTGAGTTCGATGGCCGGGATGTCACCCCAGGTTTTTTGAAGCGCCAACGCCTCCGCATAGCTTGGCGCCATTTCAAGCGGAATGCCCGAAGGCCAGCGGCCCGACATTTTTGCAAGCAGTGTCTCCCGCGCCTCATCGCGGCTCGCGATGCCGCCGACATGTTGCATGAAATCGGCCTGCGCATCGATATAGGCGTCAAAACGCCTCAAGTTTTGGTGCAGCTTGCGGTATGCCATGAAAGTGCCGTTACGCATGAACGCCCACGGCGCCGCGGTCGGGGGTAATTCCTGAGCCTCATTCGGGTGACCGAGGATAAACTCCCCGGTCGCGAGCGGCGTCCAGCGACTATTGCCGGGCACCAGCTTTCCGGCCCCGATAACCTCGACGGCTTCGGCTTTCGGTTCGTATTGGCCCACGAAAGTCGGGTCGCCGATGCCATCGGTAAAACCGAAATGTTCGCGCGCCGTCGGCACCACGGTGCCATCCGGCATCCGGCGCATGATCGCCGATGCGTCCTGAAAATCAGGGTTCGGCCCGCGATGCCCGGTGAGACGCGTCACCCCCGCCGACACGTTTGCAGCCTGCTCCAGCATCGCCATGCTCTCATCCAGCTCAGGCACTGGCGTCCCATCCTGCAGCGCCTGCGCGTTCAGCGAGACGAGGATGTGGATTTGCCTGCCCGTCTCCTCTTGCCCCGCCAGCCAGATCGGGTCCCATGCGCTGGGCGCGCTGGGGCCGATATCCCCTAAAATACTCCAACGCTTGGCCATGCCATCGATGAATTCTTCGGGCATGCCGGCCAATGTCCTCGTCGGCAACTGCAGCGCCGCGAGCCCGCGATAAGACAGCCCGATATTCAGCGCCACCAAAGGCCGGGGAACGAAGGGACCAACGGTTTCATCGTCGATCGCGCCCCAGCGCTCGGCGCTGGTGACCGCGCCCAGAATAAGCCCGATAAAATCTCTGCCGGCGGCCGCGCTCGCGATATTGAAAAAGATATGCCTCGTGATCGGAAACCCGAACCGCCCATATGGCCGCAATATATTGCCTTGGATATCGGCCAGGTCGAGCGGACGCGGGCCCGCCCCTCCCGTCCGTCCTCCGCCTGCAGCGCGCCCCGGGATAGCGAGTCCGCTCATGCGCCAACCACCCCGGGGGGTTGCATGTCTGCTCCTGGGTCGTTCGGCTTGGTGCGCGTCACGAAATCGCCAAACGCATCATAGAGCTCCTGGTCGCCTTTGCCTTGGGTATCGATCGCGAACTGGGTGAACTCGCGCTGCAGCGTAAGGGCTTTGAGGACCGTGGGAAGATCTGCCCCCGGCCCTGGCGGGGGCGACGGCGGAAACGGCCGGCGCGCAGCCTCTAACACCCGCCGATAGCCTGTAAAGATGGTGACGCCGAGCGCCAGAACGCCCAGCAACAACAGCCAGGGGCGCCAAATGAACAGCCCGGCAACCGTAAAGACGCCCGCCGCGCTCGCGCTGTAGATATAGGGTTTTAAATCGAATGTCGGCAGACCCGGGGGTAACGACCAGTAATCGTTAAATGGCATCGTCGTTTCGACCTGACATTTTTGGATATAAGCGCAAAATTGCGCAGGCTCATCTATATTGTCGAAGCCGATGCAATGGCGAAACACCTGGGTGAGCTCGAGCGACATGGTTCGCCACAGGATGGTGAGACATTCCCTAAGATTTTCGGCACCCCCGCCCGCCGCATCGAAATCCGCAACGAAAACCAGGAACGGGGTGGAGAGGCGATCAACTGTTTGCGCCTTCAACGGGTTTATTTTCAATATCGCCGATAGCACGCTGTCTTGCGAAACCCGTCCATTATAGACGACATCGTCCAGCACGAAAAAGCGTGCAAAATGTGTAATGATACTTCGCGCAAAGGGATTTGCTGGCGCGCTTCCCTGTGTTGCCACCGTGCGCTCGCCGGTCGGCATCGCATTCAACGTTTCCCGAAGCGCGCGCCGGCGGGATACCCACCGGCCATCGACCAGTTCAGGGTCCGGCCGAACCGGCGCCAGCACGGTCAGAAAATAATGGCCTGCATCGTAATTCGGCATCACGTACCAGCCGGGTTGGGCGGGCCGAGATGCAGCCTGATGCGCTCGGCCATTTCAGTATCCAGGCTCGCCGTCGGCGCAGCACCCTGCGAACCTAAGCAGTTTTGCAGCTTCAGCAGCGACTTGAGATACTCTTTCGTAAAATTCTGTGGCGTAAGAGCAGAATATCTCACCGCAAGGCCGCGTATCTCGCCTAGAATGGTGAGTGCTGATTTGATATCACGCTGCGCAGCGCCCGGCGTCGCATTGTAATAATAATCGGTATCGATCTGATTATAAGTAATGTACGATTTGAATGGATTGATCGGAATTGAATGTGGATATTTCACGCTCGAATACCAGAATAAATCCAAGCCATCCGGAATGCCATCCGAGAATGCGTCGATATACTGGTCCCATGTACCGTTGAAGTTGCTGCAGAACAGCATGTAGTCATAGCTCAACACCTGTTTACCCTGGCCAAGATCTGGCCATTGGTCACCACGAATGATGACCCAGCGGGCGAAATGGATAAGTCGGAGACCCAGAAGTCCGTTAAGCGTCGCAGGAAAAACACGCGCCACCGAAAATATGAGCGCCTGAATCGTGGCCCTCCATTTCGGCATGGGCGTAATGACGTTCATGGCGTAAGCCTTGCCGGCAATATTCGACATGTCCGCCCCGGTTACTTATTTCTATAAAGATAAAATCTCAAAGTTAAGTTACCAGTTGGGACAAACTATTCAATCAAAATCATGTTGGGTACGTGACGAAATTTTGCTGAAGTCGCTTTGTCATACATAGAAATATCCAACAAAACGCAAAAGGAAGTTCAAAAATAAAAATATGTTAGTTTTTTTGTATGTAGCGGCTGTCTAAAACTTATAGAAACGAAGCGCTGTCCGATCTCTCGTCGGGGCGTTCGAACCTAACTGAATATCACTTCGCCTTTTGGCCAAGAGATTGACGCATTGGGCATTGACGTTTGCGCCAATCTTGCCAGGTTAATTCTGCCGGTTAATTCTACGACCCACAATGAGAGTGTGACGCCTCTTCCCTCGGTCGTTGCGCCAAAAACTCGCCCCTTGCTTGCTTCAAATAGTGGCTTGCTGCAAATTCTGCGAACTTACAAAGAGCCCCCTATTAGTCTTCGTAAAATGGATTGCCTGTCGGAAAGAGGAATGCGAATAATGAGCAGATCGAAGGACGCTTCCGCGAAACGGTAATGGCAAACACAGATCTCGTTGATCAGGTTTATGAATGCTCGCTGCTCCCGGAATTATGGCCTGCGGCACTGGATGCGCTGGCGGCCATTGCGGAGGCGCGCGGCGGCACATTGTGCTATACGGCAAGCTCAAATAATCTGACATGGACGGCTTCCGAAACTTTATGCTGTGGCATGCGGCGTCTCGCAAAGGGAGATATGCTCACCCGTAGCGAGCGGCATTCCAGGCTCCATACGGCCAGCCATCCCGGTTTCCTGACCGAACACGATATTTATGGCGAAGACGAACTCAACAACGACCCGTTCTATTACGACATGCTCTGGCCGGCCGGGCTGGGATGGGCCGCCGCAACCGCAGTACCGCTGCCTACGGGCGGCAAAGTCATCATCGCGGTGGAACGCAACTATGCGCGCGGCCCCGTGGAACCCAGCGTCATCGCGCAATTGGACGCGCTTCGTCCGCATCTCGCCCGCAGCGCGTTTCTCTCGGCCCAGCTTCAGCTGGAGCGCGCCCGCATCGCCAGCCAGACCTTGTCCCTGGTTGGCCTGCCGGCGCTCGTCTTCGATCAGCACGGCGCCGTACTCGCGGCGAACAGCCTGATCGAAGCGCTGCATGGCCATATCGTCTGGCGCGCGCAGGACCGTATCGTCTTCAAGGACCAAAACTCGGACTGGCTGTTCCAAAGGGCGATCGCGACCATCGACCTGCCGGACATGGTTTCGGCGCGCTCTTTCCCTGTGCGCGGGAACGATACGCAGGCCGCCATGGTGGCGCATGTCATCCCAATACGGGGCAATGCGCGCGACTTATTCGTTCAGTGCACGGGCGTGCTGGTGATGACGCCGGTCAGCCTCCCGAAGGCACCGCCGATCGAGCTGATCCAATCGCTCTTCGACTTGACGCCTGCGGAAGCCCGTGTCGCCCGCAGCCTCGTCGCAGGAGAAACGGTCGAGGAAATCGCTTCCGCCTCCGGCGTCTCGAATAATACGGTTCGCAGCCAGGTCCGCGGCGTGCTCGAAAAAACCGGGTGCCGCCGTCAGGCGGAGGTCGTGGCACTGTTGGGCAATGTCGGCGGCACGGTGGTGTAGTCTTCGTTAGAGGCTGTATCTCTCACGAAGTAGAATTGCACATCGTATATTAACTGTCCCCGAGCATCGATGGGCCATCGCCGACGCGAGCAAATTACATTGCTTTGTATACGAACAAACATCACGAAATGAACAAATTTTAACTTAAAGATAATCTTCAAAATAAAATCATTGCACTCATCAGTTTTGATGATGCAGTCGCCCGATCGCTCCGCCACTTTGCCGGATGTTCAGACAGCGCTTGAATGACAAACCGGCAAAACCGATCGTCATGCCGCTTTTACATTCCAGCGCCGTGTGATTTCGATCATCATGGGAGAGCATCATGTTACGCAAAATCGCTGCTATTTGGAGGCGCAGCATATTCGAAACGCGGTCCGATACCGCAATCGAATACGCAATGATCGCCGCATTAATCGCTGCAGTAATGATCGGATTTGCCGCCGCGCTGGGCACAGATGTCGCGGGAATATTCTATGCCGCTTCAAGCAGTCCCTAAATGCAAGCGTGTCGGGATCGAGGACGACGCCGTACTCCAAAGACTTTTCAATACACAGGAAAAATCATGGAAAATAATATTGAATCTCCATCCACCGAAACTCTGGAACGGACCAAAAACGAGTTGTATCTTCGGTACGGAAATGAGATATTTGACGTGCTCTTTCTAAACTTGTTTGACGCTCGAAAAGTTGCGGACCGTCTCGCTACGAGGACCGGTTTGGATGTCGAAATATTCGACCATAAAACCGGTGCCGTATTCGATCGCTATTCAGGACGCTGAACAACGTTCAATGGGTCATTTGAAACAGCCCGCGAAAATGGCGCTGACGCCCTGACGTCAGCTTCGCAATTTGGCAGGAACGGTTTCGACCCTATGCCGGCTTGCTTCACCCATTGGCACCCCATATCAACAGATGAAGTACAATCTCTCCTTCATCCTCGAGGTTTTTATGGCACTACCAAAGCGCAAACTCGGATCACAGGGTCTCGAAGTCTCGGCAATCGGGCTAGGCTGTATGGGCATGAGCCAATCTTACGGCGCGGCAGACGAGGCGGAATCCATCGCCACACTCCACCGGGCAATCGAGCTGGGTTGCACCTTCCTGGATACGGCGGAGGTTTACGGCCCATTCACCAATGAAGACCTTATCGGCCGCGCACTCGGCCCCAAACGGAAGGACGTCGTCATCGCCACGAAATTCGGCTTTGATATCCAGGACGGTAAAATGGCCGGCACCAATAGCCGGCCCGCGCATATTCGCGACGTCGTCGAACAATCGCTCAAACGTCTCCGCACCGACCATATCGACCTGCTCTACCAGCACCGTGTAGACCCTAACGTGCCGATGGCGGATGTCGCCGGGGCGGTGGGCCGTCTTGTCGCGGAAGGCAAGGTGCGGTTTTTCGGCCTGTCGGAAGTTGGCGTCGCGAATCTTCGCCGCGCCCATGCCATCCACCCGGTCTCCGCCGTTCAGAGCGAGTATTCCCTTTGGGAGCGCAATTTGGAGGCCGACATGCTCCCGGCCATGCGAGAACTTGGCATCGGCCTGGTGCCCTTCTCCCCCCTAGGCCGGGGCTTCTTAACCGGCGAAGTCAAACGGGCCGAAGAATACCCGGAGACGGATTTCCGCCGAAACGACCCGCGTTACCAGGCTGCGAATTACGACGCCAATGTCGCCGCTGCGCAGGCGGTTCGCGACATTGCGGCTTCCAAAGGCGCCAAACCCGGGCAGATCGCGCTGGCCTGGCTGCTCCATAAAGGTCCGGATATCGTGCCGATTCCCGGCACCAAGCGGCGCAGCTACCTAGAAGAAAACATCGCCGCCGCGGCGATCACGCTCGATGCCACGGAGAGGAGGGCGCTGGACGAAGCGCTCGCGCCAGATAAAATATCCGGCCCGCGCTATGGCGAACGAATGATGTCGATGGTCGATCGCGCCGTTTAGCGTGGGATGATATTGCGTGGAACCATTTCATGGTCCCACGCAATATCTGAATCGTCTTCTACCTCTGACAGCTGCGCTGGAGGCAGCGCTATTTTTCCAGTTGCGAGACGTCGCGCACCGCGCCACGCGCCGCATTGGTCGTCATCGCCGCATAAGCGCGCAAAGCAGGCGAGACATGGCGCTTGCGCTCTGCCGGCTTCCAAGCCGCGCTGCCCTTTGCCACCATCTTGGCGTGGCGATCCGCAAGAACGGCATCGTCGAGGTCGAGACGGATAACCCGGTTGGGAATATCGATCACGATCGCATCGCCGTTCTCAACCAGCGCGATCAAACCGCCCTCCGCCGCTTCCGGCGATACATGGCCGATTGAGAGGCCGGACGTACCGCCGGAGAAGCGGCCATCGGTGATGAGCGCGCAGGCTTTGCCCAGGCCCTTCGATTTCAGATAGCTGGTCGGGTACAGCATTTCCTGCATACCGGGGCCGCCTTTGGGGCCTTCGTAACGGATCACCACCACATCGCCCGCCTGCACCTTGTTGCCGAGAATGCCGGCCACCGCGTCGTCCTGGCTTTCATAAACCCGCGCCTTGCCGGTGAAGGTCAGGACCGATTCATCAACCCCGGCGGTTTTCACGATGCAACCCTCAGGCGCCAGATTGCCAAACAGTACGGCAAGGCCGCCATCGCGCGAAAAAGGGTGTTCGGCGGAGCGGATCACGCCTTTTTCCCGGTCGGTATCCAGCGCCTCCCAGCGCGCGGACTGGCTGAACGCCGTCTGCGTCGGCACGCCGCCCGGCGCGGCCAGGAAGAAATGGCGCACATCCTCGCTCGTCGTGCGGGCAATGTCCCAGCGGTTGAGCGCCTCCGCCATCGTCGGCGCATGCACGGTCGGCAGGCTGGTATCGATCAGCCCGGCCCGGTCCAGCTCGCCCAGTATCGCCATAATCCCGCCGGCGCGGTGCACGTCTTCCATATGCACGTCGTTCTTTGCGGGAGCGACCTTGCACAGGCAGGGAACCCGGCGGGAGAGGCGGTCGATATCGGCCATGGTGAAGTCAACCCCGCCCTCCTGCGCCGCCGCCAGCAGATGCAGCACGGTATTGGTCGAGCCGCCCATCGCGATATCGAGGCTCATCGCATTCTCGAACGCCGCAAAGCTGGCGATGCTGCGCGGCAGCGCGCTCGCATCATCCTGCTCGTACCAGCGCCGCGCGAGATCGACGATCACATGCCCGGCCTCACGGAAGAGTTTTTCCCGGTCGGCATGGGTCGCCAATGTCGAGCCGTTGCCGGGCAGAGAAAGGCCCAGCGCCTCGGTCAGGCAGTTCATCGAGTTTGCGGTGAACATACCCGAGCAGGAACCACAGGTGGGGCAAGCCGAGCGCTCGACCGCCGCGACTTCCTCGTCGCTATAACTATCATCGGCGGCGACAATCATCGCATCGATGAGGTCGACCGAGCGCTTTGCACCTTTCACCACCACCTTTCCGGCCTCCATCGGGCCGCCCGAGACAAACACGGCGGGGATGTTGAGCCGCATCGCCGCCATCAGCATGCCCGGGGTAATCTTGTCGCAATTGGAGATGCAGACCAGCGCATCGGCACAATGCGCATTCACCATATATTCCACGCTGTCGGCGATCAGCTCCCGGCTCGGCAGCGAGTAGAGCATGCCGTCATGGCCCATCGCGATGCCGTCATCGACCGCGATCGTATTGAACTCCTTGGCGACCCCGCCCGCCGCTTCGATCTCGCGGGCGACCAGCTGGCCCAAATCCTTCAGATGCACATGGCCCGGCACGAACTGGGTGAAGCTGTTGGCAATGGCGATGATCGGCTTGCCGAAATCCGAATCCTTCATGCCTGTGGCCCGCCACAGCCCTCTGGCACCGGCCATGTTGCGGCCATGGGTGGTGGTTCTGGAACGGTATGCGGGCATTTTCGGTCTCCGATGACAGGAAGAGGCATGAATAAAGAACTTTCGAAACATTCGGAAATATATTATTTCAGCCGTATTAAGACGTGTGAGATATTAAACATGGATATAAGGCAATTGCGGCATTTCGCGGCGGTGGCGAATACGTTGCATTTCGGGCAGGCCGCGGAAAATCTCGGCATGACCCAGCCGCCGCTCAGCCAGTCCATCCTCGCCTTGGAGCGCGAGATCGGTGCGCCGCTTTTCATGCGAACCAAGCGCAGCGTGGCGCTGACACCGTTTGGCGCGCAATTTCTTCCCCATACCCAGGCAGTGCTGGACGCCGTGAATGCCCTGCCCGAAACCGCGCGGCAGCTGCGGGACGGCACCGCCGGGCATCTGGCAATCTCCTTCGTGAGCACGGCCGATTACAGCATTCTCCCGGCGCTGGTCCGACGCTATGCAGCACTCTATCCGAACGTGGAGATCTCGCTCACCGAAGCGACGAGCAACGTCCAGATCGCGGCGTTGCTCGATGGCAAATTTAATGTCGGCCTCGTCATTCCCCCGCCCAATGCTGTTTTTCCGGAAGCCCTGTCCTATCTGCCGCTGCTGCCGGAAAAGCTGGTCGCCGCCGTACCGGATGGCTGGATCAACGAAGGGCGATTATCGCTTTCAGGCGGTAGACTGGCGCCGCAAGCTTTGGCCGGCGCGCCGCTCATCCTGTTCCCGCGGCAGAGCGCGCCGGCCTTTCACGATCTGGTCACGGGCTATTACGCGGCGCATGGGTCTGCCGCGCGGATCGTACAGGAAGCAATCCAGATGCAGACCATCATCAGCCTGGTCTCCGCCGGAATGGGCATCGCGCTCGTCCCCGCCTCCCTGCGCAACCTGGCGCGTACCGGAGTCAGCTATGTCGATCTGGACGGTACGGCGCCGGTCCTCGAAACCGGGATCGTATGGCGCTCCGGCGATACAACGCCGACCATCGCGCGGTTCCTGGACATCGCGCGTGAGCTGATCGCCACGACCGCGGAATTACCGGGCTCGGTGGGACAATAGCTGCCACCTGCCGGCTGCTATTGCCGGAAAGCGGCGCTGCCGATAACCAGCCCGGATGTTCACAAGTCACCTCACGCTCGCGCACGGCCTGCTCTGGCCGACGCTGCGGGCGCTTTCCACGCGCAGCTGGCTGATTGTGCTTTGCGCCCTGTTCGCCGGCGGGCTGGTGAAGGGGGTCGTCAGCATCGGCGTTCCGCTCGTCGCCATTCCCCTGCTCACCGGGATCCTCTCGGTAAAACAGGCGGTTCTGCTCATCTCCATGCCGATCATCGTCGGTAATATTCCGCAGGCGCTGGAGGGTGGCAAAACCTGGACTTCCCTGAAAAACATCGGCTTACTGGTGCTTGGGGCCGTTATCGGCATCGCGCTCGGCGTTAAAATCCTGCTGGCGATACCGGGCAGCCGGGCCACAGCACTTGCTGGGCTGATCCTGGTCATCGCCTCCATCGTTCTGCTCGTCAGCCCGAAATTCCGGCTGCCGAAGCGCACCGCCGGCCCGGTTGGGCTCGCTGCCGGGTTTTTCAGCGGGCTCATGGAAGGCATTTCGGCCATTCCCGGGCCTTTATTGGCAACCTATCTGATCGCCAGCGGCTCCACCGGAAAGCGCTTCACCAAAGAAATCGCGCTCGTGCTGGTGATTTCGATCGCCGTGCTGATCGCGATATTCGGCCAGTCACATCACGCCAGCGCAGCTGATCTCCTGGTGTCCACCCTGGCGGCCATTCCCGTCGTCGCCGGTATCATCGCCGCGCGCCCACTGCGCGACGCGCTTCCGCCCAAAGCCTTCCGCATCGTGGTGCTCGTTTTTATCCTCCTCGCCGCGATACAAATGATCCTGCGTTCGGGGATGCTGCGCGTCTAATTCTGCAGCAGCATAGGTGCCGGGCTCGGCAATACCTTCGGCGTGGCTTTTACGATGGCGACAATCCTCCTTTGCGCCTCGTCCAACGCCATTCCCGCCGGCGCCGCAGCGGTGCTCATGTTTTTGATCGGCTGCCCCCAAACAATACCGTTGGGAATGATCACCTGCACATTCGCATCCGTCACCACCTCGGTCCAGAGCAGAGACAGCGCCTTCACCGTGCCACTATTACCGCCGATCGTGACCGAATTGCCGATCCGTAACGGCCGGAAAATCAATAGCATGACCCCCGCCGCCAAGTTGGAGAGCGTACCCTGCAACGCCAGCCCGATCGCCAGCGACGCAGCGCCGATGACCGCGACCAAACTTGTTGTCTGAATTCCGAATTGAGACAGCACGGCAAGCACGGATACGGTCAGCACAAAATACCGTGCGATCGAGGAGAAGAACCCACGCAGCATTTCGTCTACATGTTTCGATTGTCGCAGGCCTCGGGCAACGAGAGGATCTGCTGGTCCGGAAAGCCAGAAGCCGATCAACAATATCGCGAAAGCCCCGAGAAAATGCAGGGCATTATCCAAGATGAAGGGCACGATCAGCGACGGGTCCATCGCCAT
>Ga0116226_10000104_pt1 | contig 60058 bp, 62 predicted proteins | sample S1TSphfallax_FD_89692 | JGI IMG/M metagenome (GOLD analysis project Ga0116226, IMG submission 89692) | Host-associated microbial communities from peat moss isolated from Minnesota, USA - S1T2_Fa - Sphagnum fallax MG | ecosystem: Host-associated > Plants > Peat moss > Unclassified | place: USA... | reverse complement strand
GTCTATAAGAAGCGATTGAATAAAAACAGACATCGTTCCATTATCCTTGCCAAAGGCGGTGAATATTGGATTTATCAGTATCTTTTTGCCAAGAAAGACAGGGATAATATTAATGAGGAAGAGCTGCGATATTTTAGGAAAATTGCTTTAGATTATGCTCACAATTTGAAAAACGGATTAAATGAATTTTTAACAGATCACGAATTAATAGAGGTATTTTTATGAAACAAACCTATAAAAGTGATGCCTTTGAATCTATTCATCTTTCTGCAACTGCTTTGTTCAAGGCGGGAGCTATTGATGAAATCACCATGCGTGATTATGATAAAGGTTGTTTAGTGGAAGTAGAAGCATTTGAACCCAAAGCAATCAAGAACATCCGTACACAATGTAAATTAAGTCAGGCAGTATTTGCAAAATATCTTAATACCAGCAAATCCACTATTGAAAAATGGGAGGCAGGCTTGAAAAAACCCAGTGGTACGGCGTTGAAATTACTCATGATTGTACAGAAATATGGTATTAAGGTGTTAAGTCTTGAAGCAGAGCCTTTTGCCCATTAATCATCATAAAAAGCTGCATCAATGGTATCAGCTTCATGGCAGGCGTGAGTTGCCGTGGCGGAATGTGCAGGATCCTTACCCCATTTACCTAAGCGAGGTGATGTTACAGCAGACGCAGGTGAAAACCGTGCGGGAGCGTTATTATTTCCCTTTTTTAGCGGCTTTTCCGACACTTAAAAGCCTCGCACAGGCTCCTTTACAGGAAGTATTGAAACAGTGGGAAGGGCTGGGATATTATAGCCGTGCTGCCAATCTGCATAAAGCTGCCGTGCAATGCGGGGGAGTTTTACCTGATACGATAACGGCACTGATGAAGCTTCCAGGCATTGGGAAAAATACGGCTCATGCTATTGCCTGCTTTGCTTTCAAACAACCCGTTCCCATCATGGAAGCCAATGTAAAACGGATTTTATGCCGTGTATTTGCCCTGGAAAACCCTGATCCTGCTCTCTTATGGGAAAAAGCTGAAAGATTGCTGGATAAGGAAAATCCCTTTGATTATAATCAGGCGATGATGGATATTGGAGCATTAGTCTGCAAAAAAAACAGTCCTCATTGTGATATTTGCCCACTTAACGGGATATGTGAAGGACAACAAGATCCGCTTTCCTATCCTGCCCCCAAAGCCTCAAAGAGAGTCCGCATACGCAAAAAACATATTGTGGTATGGCAGGATAAAAACGGGAATTATATTTTACATAAACGCACGTCACGCTTTCTGGGAGGACTGTATGGCTTTCCTGAATATGAGGAAAAGGTAGAAGAAGTCAGCTTTGAAAACCTGCATTACCCTTTAGGTGAACATTCGCTTATCGGAGAAGTCAGTCAAACCTATAGCCATTTCACATTGGAAGCAAAAATACACCACATCAGGCTGGACAGGGTGCTGCCAGAAGCGATGACGCTAAAGGAAATGCTGGCTGCTCCCTTATCAGGAGTGGATCATAAAATAATCCATTTACTGCAAAATCAAAAACTTTTACCAGCACTTTCCCCTAAATTTTTTAATTAGGCAGCTATCCTGTCAAAAGCGTTGCGGAGGGATTCCACCAGATCCAGTTTTTCCCAGCTAAAACCGCCATCTGCTTCGGGTTTTCTGCCAAAATGCCCGTAAGCAGCGGTGCGATTATAGATAGGGCGGTTAAGGTTCAGATGTTTGCGAATACCCCTTGGTGATAAATCCATGAGTTCCTGTAATATGATAGCCAGTTTATCATTATTCACCTTTCCCCCTACGGTGCTGACGTAAAAAGAAATGGGTTTTGCAACGCCAATAGCATAAGAAACCTGAATCAGGCAGCGTTCTGCCAAGCCCGCAGCCACTACGTTTTTTGCCAGATAGCGGGCAGCGTAAGCAGCGGATCTATCGACTTTGGTAGGGTCTTTTCCTGAAAAGGCTCCGCCACCGTGGGCTGCTGCACCACCATAAGTATCCACAATAATTTTACGTCCTGTAAGCCCTGCATCGCCATCAGGCCCACCTATAATAAACTGCCCTGTGGGATTGACGTAAAAATCTTTTTCTTCACACATCCAGCCTTCAGGAAGGGCTGCTATCACATATGGGCGTACAATGTCCCGCACTTCCTGCTGCGAAAGTCCTGCTTTATGCTGGGTGGAAACGACAATCGAAGCGGCCTTTACGGGTTTGCCATTTTGATATAATAGCGTAACCTGGCTTTTGGCATCTGGCAGTAAATTCGGCTCTTTTCCGCTATGACGTGCCTGCGAAAGTAGTTGCAGTATTGTATGGGAAAGATAAAGCGGAGCGGGCATATATTCTTGCGTTTCATCACAGGCAAAACCAAACATGATGCCCTGATCACCGGCACCTTCGTCTTTGCTATCACCCGCATCAACACCCATCGCAATATCGGCAGATTGCTGGTGCAGCAACACTTCAATCCTGACATGCTGCCAGTGGAAACCTTCCTGTTCATAGCCAATGCGTTTGATCTGTTCACGGGCAATGGCCTCAATCATGGCGGGAGTGATGGAATCGGCTCCCCGCACTTCGCCCGCAATCACCAGACGGTTGGTAGTCGCCAGCGTTTCCACAGCAACCCGTGCTTCAGGATTTACGCTCAAAAACGCATCCACGATAGCATCGGAAATCTGGTCGCATACCTTGTCAGGATGCCCTTCAGAAACGGATTCACTGGTAAATAAATAATCGTTTTTAGCTACATTGTCGAATGGTGACACGTTTTCTCTCCTGAGTGGTTGGCAATAATACATTTGCAGGAGAGCTGAGCTTCTAGTGTTACCTAAAAAACAATCTCACTTAGACCCATTTAGACTGTAAAGTCCGTGGTGGCAAGCTAGTCAAATCCCCACAAATAATATAGACATCATCAGCAATTACACCTGCCTAGTCAAGTAAATTATGATTTTTCTTTTTCAGCCCGTTCTGCCAGTTGCTGTATGAGATAGTCCATCCCATGTTCCTGAATAACAGAGGCAAATTCTGAACGCTGGGTGGTTGCCATACTGATACCTTCTACCGTAATATCATAGACTTTCAGCTTGTTGTCGCTTGCTTTTCTCACACTATAATCGACAATAATATCTTCTGCCTGCGGGCGTTTGATACGCATGGTGACGACATAACCACCCTGATCAGAGGGAATTGTTTTGGTCACTTCAAAATTCACGTTGGTAAATTCATTGAAGCTGGAAGTATAGTGGGTAAGAAGAAATTTGCGGTAGTTTTGAAGATAGGATTGTTTTTGCTCATCTGTTGCAGCTTTATAACTTCTTCCCAATACAAATTTTGCAATCGTATCTACATCGACATTATCACTAAAAAGTGCTTGCAAGCTCTGAGATTTATCATCGGCACTGCGACTGGAAGTCACAATCTGCATTGCCTGTTGCCCCAGATGCGTAACAAACTGGCTGGCTTCCGCTTTGTCATCTGCAAGAACAGGCGTGAAAAAGCCTGAAATAGCCAGTAAAAGTACAATAATAGTATTTTTTGTGAAGAAGGTCATTTTATGCTCATGAATTATTAGTTTTGATGGTAATTATTAATCATATTCTTGCGATTTTGTAAATAAACACTTCGGAACGTCGCATAAGGATCCAGTGAGTCTTTATATACCTTGTCGGTGAATTTCAGCAAGTCACTACGGGTATTAATCCCGTTGAGTCCTGCACGGGCAAACGATTCGGGAGTAGTGAAAATATAGGTGAAGGGATCGCTAGCAATATCAACCCCCAAACCAAAGAGATCGCGTAAATCAGAAGGTCCAAGGATAGGAATCACAATATAAGTACCTGGTTCAGTGCCATACACCCCCATCGTTTGTCCAAAATCCTTGCGGTGTTCTTTGGGTATTCCAAATTCACTGGCTACGTCGAATAGTCCCAATACCCCCAGGGTGGAGTTAATCACAAAACGGCTTGCCGTCCTGCCCGCATTGGTTCCGTCCCACTGAAGTGCAGAATTTAACAACACCACAGGAGCAGAAAGATTGGTGAGGGCATTTTTTACTCCCTTCTGTGCTATTTCGGGTACAACCCCGCGATAAATATGGGTAAGTGGCTTAATAAGCACACCGTCCACTATTTCATTGAAGCGGAATATGACACGATTCACAGGTTCCAGATAGTCATGCACTTCAGAAGCGGGCTTGGGGCTGGAAATTTCCCCTATGTTTTTGCCACTGACTCTAGCCCCTTCCGAGCTATTATATTGCTCAAGCGGGGTCTGTGCCAAAGCAGTAGATGCACTTTGTGCAAACAACAGACTGGAGAGAATCAGAGCCAGATATTTTGTTTTCATACTTACCAGTCTTTTTATGTTTAGTAGATTTCCTAGTATCATTTATATACTATCAAGTGCAATATGCAATACAGCAATGCCTGCATCTTGTATATAACTTAATTATAAATATTCCGTTTAAGAAATTATGCAAGAGCCATTTTGTTATAAAAGTTGCAAAATTACAACATTGCGGTTTCCTGCAAAATCGTTCATAAAGGAAAAGTTATTAAAGAATGAGGAAGCGTGTGTCAGTAATAAATTTTTCATATGAAGTATTTCCCCCTAAAAATCAGGAGGCAGAGCAGAAAATTGATGAGGTTATCCAGTTGCTTGCCCCATTTAATCCCGCTTTTATCTCCGTAACCTACGGTGCGGGGGGGACGACGCGTGACTATACGCACAAACTCGCCAGTGCCATTGCAGCTAAAGCTACTACGCCTGCTGCTGCCCATTTAACCTGCGTAGGAGCCAAGCGGGAGCAGGTGGACGATATTGCAAGGGAGCATTGGAACGCGGGTGTGAAGCACATTGTGGCATTACGCGGTGATGCTCCCAAAGGAGCCACCAATTATGAACCGTTTGAAGGTGGCTATCTTCATAGCAGTGATTTGATTAGTGGATTGAAAGCAATAGGAAATTTTGAAATCAGCGTAGCCGCTTTTCCTGAAAAACACCCTGAATCCGCTTCCTTTGAGGAAGATATTGCAACCCTGAAACTAAAAGCATCACTAGGAGCAGACAGAGCCATTACCCAGTTTTTCTTTGATGATGATTATTATTTAAGGCTCCGGGATCGCTGTGTTAAAGCCGATATAACCATGCCGATTGTGGCAGGCATCATGCCCATTAATAATTACTTGGGAATTAAAAAATTCTCTGCCAGTTGTGGAACTACCATTCCCGATTGGGTACATGCAAAATTTGAAGCGATTGGGGATGATTTGGTCGCACATGACGCATTCGCTATCCAGCTTGCCACCGATCAATGCCGAAAACTGATGGAAGAAGGCGTTGAGCATCTGCATTTTTACAGCATGAACAGAGGCGATATGATAGCGGAAGTGTTGAAAAATATAAGCTAATTGTTTGGTTCGTCACTTTGTTTGGCATGATGTCTTTTCTGGTTTTCTATTTCTGGTGTCCAGTCATCTGCCTTTCTGCGACCTTCCTTGATTTCCGCTTCACTCATGCCCCATGCAATGTCATTAAGCATCCCCAAAGCTCGTGTTTCACCATTTTTGGAAGCAAGGTAAAACCAGGTATAAGACATCACCTTATCCATAGGAAAGCCGTTACCACCGCCACGATAGACAAATCCCATAGCAAACTGGGCTTCAGCATAGCCCTGATTGGCAGAGCGTTGATACCATTTCGAGGCTTCTTTTTCGTCTGCTTCCACACCCTCACCTTTGCGTAACGCCTCTGCCAGATTATATTGTGCTTCAGCATCGCCTTTTTCTGCCAATGCTTTCCATTCCGCAACGTCTTTTGCGGTTGCTATATCGTCATATCCGAATACGGGCAGGGAAAGTAATAGTAACAAAGTAAAAGCAATAGGAAATTTCATGTTTTTAACCTGTAACCCGTTGATATTAAACGCTGTGTTACATACCATAGCACGGCATTGGTTAAAGAAATGATAATAACCCCCTGTAAAATAGAACTATCCGAATAGTCCGTCAAAGCATAACGAAAACCGTCAATCATGTAGAAAAACGGGTTGAAATAACAGACCATATGCCAGAATTGCGGCAGACTTTTAACCGAGTAAAACGTCCCTGAAAGGAAGGAAAGCGGCGTGATGATATAATTGGTAATGGCAGAGAGCTGATCAAACGTCTGTGACCATACTCCCGTTAACACCCCCATCAATGCCAGCATCATACTGGAGGCGAGAATATAAAACAGGGCGAGTGCAGGGTGAGCTATGGTAAAGGGAACGAAAATATAGACGGAAAGGGTTACCACAATACCTACCAGTAACCCCCTTGTCACGCCTCCCATCATCACGCTGAAGGTAATTTCGGAACCCGTAAAAGGAGGTAGCAATATATCAATAATAACGCCCTGAATTTTGGCAATCATGAGCGAAGAGGAGGTGTTGGCAAAGGCATTCTGTACCACTGCCATCATAATTAACCCAGGCGCAATGAAATGGGTATAGGGCATCCCCATCACTTCATTACTGCCATTACTGCGAAGCGAAAGGCTTAACACCGCCAGAAAAAGCAGGGTAGTGATTACAGGAGAAAGTAACGTCTGGTTCATCACTTTCAGAAATCGCCATACTTCTCTTTTATAAAGCGTCCAGACTCCCAGCCAATTTGTATCGTTTGTCATCATATATTTTTCTTTAAAATAATAGGCGTTAAAAAAGATTCGCTGGCAGGTTCTCATTCAAGTCCTATTGCATTCTGTCCTCCCGACTATGCCATACCCTGATAATTACCGCGGTATCAGGTGATTCCAGCCTATATCGCAATACATATCCAGATATGCCAAACGCTATGAATAATTCCCTGCGTTGTGTATCGTCTGACATGGGTCTTCCGATATGTAAAGAAGTTTCAAGCATTTTGGCTCCTTCAAGGATAGCAGAAGCAGCACGCCTGGCAGCCTCTGGATGCTTATCTAGCAGAAAAGAATACAGTCTTTCAATATCCAAAAGGGCTTCAGGCAGCCATTTTACTTCGGACATGCTTCAGCCTTACCATTAGCGAGATTCGTCAGCCAGTTAGTAACAGATGCTTGTGAAAGGGCTTTTCCAGAAACCTGGTATGCTTCCCAACGCTTTGTATCCTCTGCTTTTTCTCTTTCATATTGCTCTTCACGTTCAAGATAGCTCTCAATAGCAGTTTTCATCAGCCAGTGCGGTGAGCGATCCCGAATTTCTGCCAGTATTTTAAGACGATGGATGGTATTTATATCCAGCTTTACCCCTTGCGTGGTTTGCATAATGCTATTCCTCCTGCTTTTAGAAATTAATTTCATACTATCGCTTATTGCAACTTATTGCAACCTTTGCTTTTACTACCCCTTCGGGACAGAGACGTTAGTTTTACCTTCTTTTTCTAAAAAAACCTTTCAGCAACTCACTACACGCTGTTTCTTCCACACCCCCAATCATTTCAGGGCTATGGTGGCAACTGGTTTGCGAAAAAATCCTGGCTCCGTGTTCCACTCCGCCGCCTTTGCTATCATATGCACCAAAATAGAGACGGCGAATACGGGCGAAGGAAATCGCCTGGGCACACATGGGGCAGGGTTCAAGCGTTACATAAAGATCACAGGTGGGAATACGGGGAGAATCCAGCAGTTGGCAGGCTTGTGCTATCACCAGCATTTCAGCGTGATGCAAAGGATTTTTATTCGTCTCGCTCAGGTTGTGGCTGGTGGCAAGCACCTTTTGGGTGGTGATTTCCACGATAACCGCCCCTACTGGTACTTCTCCAATCAAAGCTGCCTGTTTCGCCTGTGCGAGGGCAAGCTGCATATAGGAGGGATTTTGCATTGTAATCAAATCTTCATATTTTAAGGTGTTTGCATTTGTGCAAGAATAGCGTATTATAATTTGGAAAATACTATTGGTATGATATGTCAAACCCTGAAAAAGGCAACGAAGAAGAAGAAGCGAAGAAAAATCCGCTCGGACTGAGTGCGACTACATATGGGCTGGGCAGTTCCATCTGGGCAGGCATTGTTTCCACGGCAGCGATAGGAGTTGCTTTTTTTGCTACGCTGCAATGGGGAAAGCATCTGCCGAAAGTAGGTTCGGTAATAGAAAAATGTTCAAAGTTCCTGTTGGGGTTAGCAAACTACGCAGGAGAAATCCATTTTGGTATTTCTCCTCTTATTTCTCTTATAAAGCGGGAAAAAGTGCATCTACCAACCTTTTCCCTGCCAGAAAAAGGCGATACTTTGGCAGCCAATGTTGTCGCTGCTTTTTCGGTGGGAACTATTAGTAGCCATCTTTTCCAGATACCGTTTTTTGCCATGGGAGTAAAAAAAGTAAAGGATGCAACTAAAAAATACGAAGCGGTAGTGGCAGAAAATGCTGCTTTAAAAGAATCATTAAGTCACCAGGTGCCAGATGAAAAAGTCTCTGCATTCATAAAAACTCTGGCAAGCAATCCTAAAACCCCGATGAGCCACGCAACCGCTTCTAATGATCAGGTTCTCCAGAAATAATATGCGAAAAAAGAATGCTGAGAAGCCTGGTACGGGAAAACCCTGTGCTATAGAAGGTTGCCCGTTTGCAGGGGATTACAAAGCACCCAAATCCCGTTTTAACCTTACGGAATATCAATATTTATGCCTTGAACATATTCAGGCATTCAATCAGGCATGGGATTATTTTGCGGGCTGGAGCCAGAAGCAGATTGAGGATTTTATGGATGATGCGATGCGGGGACATCGCCCCACCTGGCAGATGTCGGAAAAGCTCGCCCATAGCAGCCTGTTTTTTTCAGCGGAACATTTAAGGGATAATTTTTTTGATTCAGTAGGAAAAAAAGCGGTTGTGAATAGCTATCGCTTGACACAAAAACAGCGGGAAGCGTTTGTGGTACTTGACCTTGAGCCTGACTCTGGTATTGCTAGGTTGAAATCGCACTATAAAAAGCTGGTGAAGCAATGCCATCCTGATGTGAATAAGGGAAATAAGGCACTGGAAGAGAAATTCAAGCAGGTGAGTGCGGCTTATAAGGAATTAATGCTCTATTACGGATCTAAAAATGAAAAATAAAACGCTTGTTACCCATTCACCTGATGAAGCTGACCTTCTGCTCTCTGCAAAAGAATTATTTGGTTTGCGTAAAGAGATAAAAGTGCCTGCTTTTTCGCACAATTCCGAACATGTGCCAGAAGTTGACCCCAATTATTGTTTTAATGAAGAAGTTACGCGTGCGATTCTGGCGGGTTTCATGTATAATCGCAGGGTATTGGTGCAGGGGTTTCACGGCACGGGAAAATCCACCCACATAGAACAGATTGCAGCACGGCTTAACTGGCAATGTATGCGGGTGAATCTGGATAGTCATGTAACGCGTGTTGATCTGATTGGGCGGGATGCGATTATCTTGCAGGACGGCAAGCAAATCACCGCCTTTCAGGAAGGGATTTTACCCTGGTGTATTCAACGCCCCGTTGCCCTGGTGCTGGACGAATATGACGCAGCCCGCCCTGATATTATGTTTGTGATTCAGCGTATTTTAGAAGCCAATGGCAAGCTCACTTTGCTGGATCAGAATAAAGTCATTACCCCGCATCCCTATTTCCGTATTTTTGCTACTACGAATACGGTGGGCTTAGGCGATACGAGTGGCTTATATCACGGTACGCAGCCCATTAATCAGGGACAGATGGACAGGTGGAATATCATTACTACTTTAAATTACCTGCCTGAAGCGGAAGAAATGAACATTGTGCTGGCAAAATCCCCCACCTATCACAATGCCAAAGGCAAAGTGGTGATTAAGGCTATGGTGAATATGGCGAATATGATTCGGGAAGGCTTTAGAGCGGGGGATGTTTCCATCGTCATGTCACCGCGTACGCTCATCGCATGGGCAGAAAACGCCCGTATTTTTGAAGATGTCGATCTGGCTTTCCGCCTTACGTTCCTGAATAAGTGCGACGAAACCGAAAAGCCCATCATTGCGGAATATTACCAGCGGTGTTTTAATGTGGAACTGTTGGGAGATGTCGCATGAGATATAGACTTGCTTTGTTAATGCTTCTAACCCCTTTCTGTGTGCAGGCAAACCCCACAGGCTTGCGCACCATACAAAATATGAAACAATGTATCATGAGTAATGATACTGCTTTCTGCCATAGCATTATCACGCCAGCTTCTTATGAAATATACGATAAAATCTATAACTATAAACTTACTCCCTGCCTTCCCACCAATCTCACATTTGAAAGCGAAGAGCAAAAAGGCAATAAACTAATAGTCAAAACCTCATTTCCCTCTGATACCCCCAACCGTGTTAATCAATTTCGTGTGGTGATGATAGGCAACAAGATTGACATCCCCCAGTCCTTCCAGTTGGGCTTTGGCGAGAAATGGCAGGATAAAATCAATCTCGCAGAACAGCTATATTTGATGATGCGTGCCAATATGCAGGATAAATTGAGCTGTGATATGTTGACGGGATTGTTGAGTAATAAGAAATAGTTGACTCCATTATGCCTGCCTGCGAACCTGCCCAAGATAGGCACGGGTTTTGCGAAAAGCTGCAAGTGGGATGATTTCCACCTGATGGAACATCTGTTTCCAGCTCCTGATAAACACGGCAAACACATCTTCCAGCGTTGCCTTAATCCCCATATAATGTACCAAAGCGTAAAGCATGAAACCTGCATTAATGGCGGAAAGTAAGGCTTGTGAAAATTCAAGATTTACCATATGATGCACCGTATAATAACTGCAATAGCTTAAGAGTGCCAATTCAATCAGGCAATAAAGGGCAGGAGCAGCCGTTCTTCCACTGACTTTAGGGGTTCTGCCAAACGGAATTTTTTTACCCGTAATCATCTGCTGGAACTGTTTGAGAATACCGCCGATCATGATGGGAAACAACATGATAGTTAAGGCACAAATCCGAATGGAATCACTGTATTTATACCCGCAATTTCTCAGATCACGGCTATAAAGCATGAGGCAGGGTAGGGTAGAAAGCGTGATCCAGCCTATCCCTGAAACTTCACCAAAAGGATAAAGTAGCATGGTCGCTGCGGCAATGCAGGTCGTGGTGGTAGAAGAAAGATAATGAAACCGCATGAAAAATTCTTTTGCCAAGGCAAGATTAAATCTGGATTTTCGCATATAACTAAAGAGTTTAGGCAGAATAATCATACCGCCATTTGCCCATCTGCGACGCTGGATAAGGAGCGAGCCAAAATCAGGCGGGGTAGGGCTAAAGGTCATACGTTCAGGATAATTATAGAGTTTCCAGCCTTTTTCCACCAGATCAATCGTCGATTCCGTATCTTCAATCACCGTTCTGTCCTGAATATAGACCGCTACTCTTTTATCTCCTTCCTCATGAATTTCCTTGATTTCTTCCAATGCCTTATAACGCAGCATGGCATTGGCTCCCACCCACGAAGTGGCGTTCCAGTCGGTATAGCCAATATGGGTTTGAAACTGAATATCAATACATGCACCCGCAACCCTTTCCAGGCTATTGGGAGAGTTGGGAATGGTGGAGCAGGGTGATTGCACCACCGCCATTTTCTCATTGCCGTTTGTTTCCATCAGGTGAATCACCCGTAAGGCATATTCCGAAAGCATTACCGTATCCGCATCAATCGTATCAATATAGTCTGCTGCGGGAATGGTAAAGTCCGCCTGAGAAGCCGTAGTTTCATGCAGTTCCAGCCCTTTTACGGTTTGTACTTCTTTCCATGATTTTCCCACCAGCGAAATATAGCAATTCAGATTCATCGCTTTATTGGCTTCATGCGAAAGATTAACGTATCTTTTGCGTTCAAAGCTGGAGAAATTCACGTTAAACAGGGCAGCAATGCGGTTATAATGCGTTTCAAGGAAGACTATATCCATTGCTTCATCTTTGCTAATCTGCTCCCGTAACTGCGTTGCCAAGGCACGATGAGCATTTGCAGGAGCCAGTAAAATAGCATCCGAGAAAAACTGTTTATTATAGGGAAGTTTTTCACCTGATTCGAGCCTGGTAAAGGTCGCATTGATTTTTTCCAGCCAGTCTGCCACTTCATCATAGAGAATCGAAAGTCGATTAAGTTCAATCGCATAATGCAGATTATGTTCTGCCTTGCGTGCCAGAAAGCCCTCTTTTTCCTGGTTATAAAGTGCAAGCGGTTCAGCAAAACTATCCTGAATTTTTCCAATCAGGTTACGCGTAGCTTCCAGTTTGACAATATCTTCCAGGGAGTTGGGACGGTAAGGATCGTCAATCAACAGCACCACATTTTTCTGTGGATATTCCGACAAGGCAGCCGACATCATGGTTTGCCATACCACTTCCAGCTCCTCTTTATAGGAGGGAATAATGACGGAAAGACTGGGGGAAGGCTGCATATAAAAACGGTTTAACTCCTCACGGGTTGCAGGAACATGAGCCTGTCTGCGTTTATAATAGCCAATCAGGCAGATATGATACAGCATGTTTCCGTAAGCCATAAAAAACATGCAGGCTCCAAACCCTGCCGTTTCCGCCACCAATACATAGTTGTTATGCTGGTAATAATCATACCCGTAACGCCCTAATGCCACATAAAGCATCCCGAAAAGGATAAAAGTGGCAAAGGTCGAAATGCGGGCTAAATTCATTTCCAGTTTATTATTGATAGAAGGGGTGGAGATCATAAAAACACCTGTGATATTTATTGTATTTTTATTTTTACCTATTTACAGATTACATTCAAATTAACTCTTTGTAATAATCTTGGGGGCAGGATTTTTTGGTTGGAATCCTGTAAAAAATCTGATAGGAAAAACGGCTTGAAATAAAGAGTTCTTTAGAAATTCGCTAGGCTGAGGCAAATGCGAGGCAAAACCGCAGGCAGAAGCGGAAGTAGTAATAAATGTACATGAGCATTCGAGTATGGTTTTAACGACGCAGTTGCCCAGCATAGTAGAGTTTATGAAGAAGTCTGATAGTGATGATGTAAGTATGAATATGGACAATTTTAAACAGGATAAGGATTTTTCCAGAACGCTACGCCAGTCAGGGCAGTGGCAGATTGTGTGTGATACTTTAAGTATGTTGCTGGCACTTGGCATTGCTACAATCCTCTACCATATTATTGCGTGGCTGTGTCGTGCTTTTCAACCTGTTCCTATTGGGCATGAGCAGGTGATATTATTTTTGGTGGTTGGGCTTTTATCGCAATTATGGCTGAGTAATAACGGGCATTATCGCCAGCGTATCCCCGCATGGGAGGCGTTTGGTCATCTGCTTACCCTTGGAATTGTGGGATGTGTCGTGCTGGCGTTCGCCCATTTGCTGGCTCCTTTCCTTTTCTCCGCACTGTTTTTATTGAGCGGGTGGGCAGTTTTTGTTATATTCCTGGTAATGGGTCGGCGGATTTTAAGAAAAATCCTGAAAAAAAAGGGTAAATGGAACATTCCTACTATTATTGTCGGCAATAGCCATTCTGCTACTGCCCTTATCCATGCGTTACATCTGGAACCCCAAATGGGTTTTTCGCTTGTAGAACAGATAGATGCTTCTGAAATGAACAAGCTGGTTGAAAAAGGTGCATGGGAAAGACTGCTGCTTTCGTGCCAGGCATCTCATCTTTTTCTGGCTCTCGAAGGAGCGGAGTTTGAACGCCATAAAGAAGCAATTAAGGCGTTGGTAAGGGAGCGTTTGCCCTGTTCTATTGTGCCACCCCTTATGGAATTGCCGATAGGTACGCTCTCACAGCATCACTTTTTGATGCACGATGTTCTGATGCTGCATGACACCAATCGCCTGTTACTGCACTTGCCCTGCCTGACGAAACGTGCCTTTGATATTATCTGTTCTTCGCTTGGGTTGCTGGTGTTGTCCCCGCTGATGATTCCTGTGGCATTTAAGATAAAGAGGGATGGCGGAGACGTGTTTTTCAAGCAAAATCGTGTCGGGAAAAATGGTAAATTATTTGCCTGCTATAAATTCCGTTCCATGCGTGTGGATGCAGAGCAGTATCTGGAAAAATATCTCGCTGAAAATCCTTTGGAAGCGGAAGAATGGCATAAATTCCAGAAACTGAAAAACGATGTCCGCATTACGGAATACGGGCATTTTATCCGCAAAACCAGTATTGATGAATTACCCCAGCTTATCAATGTGTTAAAAGGTGAGATGAGTCTGGTAGGGCCGCGTCCCATTATGCCTGATCAGGAAGTGTTTTATGGCGAAGATTTCAGCTATTATACCAGCGTGCGTCCAGGTATTACGGGGCCGTGGCAGGTAAGCGGGCGTAATAAACTGACCTTTTCCGAGCGTGTTGCTCTTGAGTGCAGCTATGCCCGCAACTGGAGTTTATGGCTGGATATTGTGATTATGCTGAAAACCGTACCCGCTTTGCTCAAGAAAGACAGTGTGTTTTGATGTTTAAATCTTGTGTTAATAAAAAAAATATTCTAGTAGTGCTGTTGTTAAGTTTTTTTCTCTCAACGCAAACTATGGCTGCACCTTTCTGTATCTCCATTCAGGGAATTGCTCCGCAATGTGAATATTTTGATGCAGCACAATGCCAGAAACGCAGTTATGAACTTTCGGGTATCTGTATTGCCAATCCGGACGAGCTGATTTTATTGTCGGGAAACAAGGCGTATTGCGTAGTCACTTCAAACCGTTCTACGATTTGTGCCTATACGGATCGTCCGAGTTGTGAAAAAGAAGCCTATAGTGCCGGAGGGGTATGTATTGATAATACGGCTCCTTTGGGAGTGCAGCAAGATCCGTATCGTAGTGATAGAAATAAAAATTATTAGGGATTATTATGAAGTTTTTGAAATCTTTGACGTTTTTGAGCTGTGTGATGCTGCTGGTTTCAAGCTGTGTCAGTGTACCAACACAACCCAAGCTTCCTTCTGCTCCTAAAAATTTCGCTCCGTCTCTTGCAAAAGCCGAACGGCTTGATCCCTACCTGCTCCAGATTGGCGATGTCATTGATATTAAACTGATGCTGAATCCTGAACTTAATGAGCAGGTGGTGGTTAGGCCTGACGGTATGATTTCTACTACTGTGGCAGATGATGTGATGGCTTACGGCAGAACGACTTCGCAGGTTCGCCGTGCATTGGAGGCGGAATACAAACAGGTATTGCATAATCCGCATATTGGTGTGCTGGTGCGTTCCTTTGCTCCCAACCGTTTTTATGTCACGGGTGAAGTCACCACGCCAGGGGAATTTATCAGTGTAGGACCTTCGCTTACCCTATTGCAGGCGATTGCCCGTGCGGGGGGGGTAAAAGGTTCTGCCCAGACGGATAAAATCCTTATTATCCGCAGGGGTGCAAGTGAAAAAGTGCAGGCATTTGTGGCTAGTTACAATGAAGCAGCTTCGGGAAGGGATCCTGCGAGTGATGTGAGGCTTGCCCCATATGATGTTGTCTATGTACCGCGTTCGGGAATTGCAAATATCTATCTGCACTTTAACCAATATATACAGCAGTTTGTACCTGTAAGTGCAGGCGCAAGCTACCAGATTAATAATACTGCCTATTCAAGGTAAAACAGGTAAATGACTTATGAATATTGATCCAAGTACAAGAGGGCTATTAACCGTATTATTCCGCCAGAAGGGGAAAATATTGCTGGTATTCCTTCTGATTATGACAGGAATAACAGGCTATCTGATAAAAGCCCATCCTATGTATGAAAGCACGGGGAGTATTCTGGTGAAATTCGGGCGTGAAGCCATGCCGGATTTATCCGATAAAAACACGCGTCCGGAAGAGCTGGCACAAAATGACAGGCGGGAAACGATAGAGTCCTATATGGATATATTGCGAAGCCATGATCTGGTGCAGGAAGTGGTCAATGAATTTACGCCAGATAAAATCTACCCCGATATTACCAATAGGGTGAAAAATACCGATTCTCCAGTAGAAGCCACCATCCGCGATATTATTAAAGGTGATCTTACGGTAAAAGCAGCACAGCAGAGCAATGTGATTGAAGTGACCTTTGCCAATACCGATCCCAAGCTGGCAGCCGCTTTTGTCAGTCGCCTGATAGAGGTGTTTATTGCAAGGCAGACGGAAGTCTATAATAATCCCCAGATTAAAATCCTCAAAGAACAGATGGAAAGTGCGGGTAATAAATTATCCGAATCCCAGAACCGGTTACAGGATTTCAAATCCAAAATTGGTGTTTCTTCGATTGATGAAGAATTAAGCCGCCTTATCCAGCAAAAAGGCGAGGCAGAAACCATTACGTTTCAGGCACTGGGTGATGCCCAGACCAAACTTACGGAGTTGAAAGCAAAAGAGGCAGAGCTGCTTTCTACCTATCAGCCCGATAGCCTTCCTGTACAGCAGATTCGCCAGAGTATTGCTGCCGCCCAGCGTATTATTGCAGAACGTAAAAGTGATATGCGTCCCTCAGGTGATATTATCAGCGATTCATCGGATGAAAATGGCAAGCCCAAAAAAGGTATATTGGGAGCCCATATGGCGGATGTCAATAACCGTATTGAGGAGCTGGAAAAGCAGCGTAAGCAATATAATGACCTGGATCGTACCGTCAAAATTGATGAAGATAATTATAAAAATTATGTGAAGCATTATGAAGATGCCCGCATCAGTGAAACCCTCAATGATAAGAAAGTCACGCGTTTGTCCATTGTGGATAAACCGATTGAACAGGTGAAGCCTGCCCGTCCCAAAAAAGCGATTATCGTGGGAGCAGGATTCCTGATTGCCCTGATTTTGAGCTTGGGAACAGGGTTGATAGCAGAAACTTTTGATGAACGGTTTTCTTCTCCCGAACAGATATTTCCTGTGCTGAATGTTCAGCTATTAGCCAGTTTTTCTAAAAAAGGATGAATCCAGTCATGAGTGAAGTTGTCAATGAATCTACCCTACCGCCTCGTCAGGTTGCCGTTACCCTTTCCTGTGAAAGGCAGTTTAGCGAACTTAACCGATTGGTGCGAACCCTGGAAGCAGGGGACGACCTGACCAGTCACCGTATTATCCAGTTTATCAGTGCCTATCATCGTGAAGAAGCCAGTGATATTGCGTTTGAAACAGCGATTATATGCCAGTTGTTAAATAAAAAAGTGCTGTTTATTGAGACTACGCCTCCTACGCACGTTGCTGCGAAAGTCCTTTCGGCTGCCGTGAAATTCCCGCTTAACACGATAATTTCAAAAAGCAAAACTTTCAATGAGGTGATAGTATCTGCGGATCGCACGAATCTTCATTACACTGCCATTAAAACTTCAGGTGAACATGCCATTACACTTAATGATATGAATAGCATAGAAAAACTGATTGTTTCTTTTAAACCTTTATACGATATTATTATCCTTGATGGTGTAAATATTATGAATAATACGCTGGGGCTTACACTGGCAAAATCAGTCGATGGCACTATTTTAGTGATAGAAGCGGAAAATACCCGTGTTCCTGTTGCCTTGAAAGTGAAGGAACTCATTGAAGAAAGCGGAGGGAAGGTGGTAGGAGCTATACTTAATAAACGCAGGTTTTATATACCTAAATTCCTCTATCGCTGGCTTTATCACTGATGCGTATCGCTCATGTCATAGAAGCAACGGCAGGGGGAAGTGCCAGAATTGCTGCCGAATTATGTCGCAACCAGATAAAAGCGGGATATGACGTTACGCTGGTTTATTCTGATGTGAGAGCAGATCGTTTTTTTCTGGATGCCATTGGGGATATTGCAAACCTGACTAAAATAAATATTCCCATGTACCGCTCTTTGGGATTACATGATGCTAAAACCTTGTTCCACTTTTGGAAATTTTTTAGAAATACGCCCAAGTTTGACATTATCCATAGCCATAGCTCAAAAGCGGGTGCATTGACACGCCTCTTAAAACCCTTTTTTCCTGCCAGCAAACAAGTCTATTCCCCCCATGCTTTTTATACGATGGCTCCCAAAGTTTCCCCTCTCTATGGCTGGGTTGAGACTGCCTTAAGTTATGGTTGCGATGCTATTATTACCGTTTCTGCCTTTGAAAAACAGCATGGCATAAAAATATTACATATTAACAGCAAAAAGTTGCATGTTGTACCTAATGGGGTAGAATTAAACTGGGACTATAATAGAGAAACTGCCCGTACCCTGCTTGATGCCAAGCCTGATGAATATCTTATTGGATTTGTGGGCAGGCTTACGCTTCAGAAAAATTATATGCGATTACTGGAAGTTTTTAATAATCTGCAATCCCGATTTCCTCATCTGCGTCTTGTCATGCTGGGGGATGGTGAATTAAAAGCAGAAATAGAAAAATATATTGAATTAAAGCTCTTAAAGGAAAAAGTCCGTATTATTTCTGGTATGGATGCCCGCACCGTCATGGCAGGTTTTGACTGTTTGTTATGCAGCAGTGATTATGAAGGATTCCCCGTGATTTTTCTCGAAAGTTTGGCAGCGGGCGTACCTATTGTCACAACACCTGTTGGCGGGAGTGAAGAAGCGGTTATCCCGCAGAAAACGGGTAGGGTGGCGACTGATTTTTCGGTACAAGCTCTTAGTCAGGCAATGCAGGAATTGCTGGAACAGGATAGCATTGACAAGCAGCTTATGAAGTTAAATTGCAAGGATCATGCTCGCAATTTCAGCATAGAAATCATGACGGAAGCTACTGTAGCTGTCTATAAGTCTTTATTAATACTAAGTTAGCACATACATGCTAAAGTTATAGCTCTCTTAATAACAAAGAAAAAAACATGAGAATTTGCCATGTCATAGAAGCAACCGCAGGCGGAAGTGCCAGAATCGCTATGGATCTGATTGGCGATCAGCTCCAAAGGGGAGAAGAGGTGACGCTTGTCTGCTCACAGGTGCGTGCCGATGCGTGGTTTCTGGAAACGGTTAAGGCAACAAAAGGACTAAAGGTGGTTACTATCCCGATGACGAGGGAAATTAACCTGGGAGATATACTTTCCCTGCTTCGTATCCTCTGTTTTTTCGCCACCACCAGGCGTTTTGATATTGTGCATAGCCATAGTTCAAAAGCAGGAGCTTTGGCTCGCCTTGCAGGGATATTGTTTCCTTTTACCAAACAGATCTATTCTCCCCATGCTTTTTATACCATGTCGAATGTGAAGACTCCTTTTTATGGCTGGATTGAGAAATTGCTCAGCTTTTTTTCTGATAAAATTATTCTGGTATCTCCATTGGAATTGCGTCATGCCACAGAAAGGCTGGCTATAAATAAGAAAAAATTGGCTCTGATTGTGAATGGTATTGCCCTGTTACCGCAGCATGATCGCCAGAAAGCCAGAATGGAACTGGGAGCAGAAGAACAGGAATTTGCGATTGGATTTGTGGGAAGGCTGGAAGAAGCGAAAAATCCCTTGCGACTGCTGGATGCCTTTGCCATAGTGGCAGAAAAGCTTCCTTCTGCTTGGCTTTATATCGTAGGGGAAGGCGTGCTGGAAGCCCCTATCAGGCAGAAAATAGCTGCACTCAAGCTAAACGTAAAACAGGTCATAAGCAACGAGGCGAGAAGGTTGATTCCTGGTTTTGACTGTCTGGTGTGCAGCAGTGATTATGAATCCTTTTGTCTCGTGATTATTGAAGCGTTGGCGGAATATGTACCAGTGGTGTCTACGCCTGTCGGGATTACGGAAATTGCCATTATACAGGGTGAAAATGGCTATATTGCTGATTTTTCGCCTGAATCCCTTGCAGAATCTATTATTGCCTTAAGTGAAAAAAATTATGCAATACGCATGGAAAATATGCAGAAATGTAGTGCAAATCTCCAGCAGTTTGATATAAATACGATGCTTTCTGACACTTACAACCTCTATAAAAATCTATTATGCTGAAATATCTGGTTTTATTCTTTGTGTGTTTTTCCACGCCCGTTCTGGCAGGCAGCTTTCCCGATGACACTATTGGTTCGGGATTCGGAGTACAGGTGAGGGTAGAACGTACTCAGGATAAGGATTTAAGCAAAATATCAGATATGGGCTTTCATTATCTGCGTTATGATATGCACTGGCATGATGTGGAAAAATATAAGAAAATGTATGACTGGAAAGTGTTTGACGCATTCATTGCCAGATTAAGAGCAAATAAACTGCACTCCGTCATTATCTTGAATGGAACCAATCCTTTATATGAAGAGGTGGTGGAAGTGCCAGGTGGCTATTGGGGCAAACCTACTGGTGTTGCTGCCCCGACAAAACCCGAGAGTATAAAGGCGTTTGCCGATTTTGCTGCGGAAGCGGTGAAGCGTTACGGTACCAAAGATATTATATGGGAAATATGGAACGAACCTGATTCCAGTGGCTTCTGGCCTCCCAAACCCGACCCAAAAGCCTTTGCCAGTCTGGCTTCGCAAACCTGTAGCAAAATACGCAATGTGGATGCCACGGCAACCGTGATTGCTCCCGCAGTAGCAGGGCTTCCCAATCTGGAAAATACACTCTCACGCGATTTTTTGGGGACTTTTTTACAGTCTCCAGCGGGTGCGTGCATTGATTATCTAAGTATCCATCCTTACCGCTTAAAGGATGTGCCTGAAACTGCCCTGTTTGATTATGAACATAAAGTGATACCTTTTATCACTAAATTTACTCCTGATCGTAAAACGCCCCTTGGTTTTGTGAGTGGTGAGTGGGGTTATACAACGGCGAAAATCAGCAAGACCCAACAGGCAGCCTTTTTACTGCGAACGCATCTGGTAAATAAACTGGCACATGTTCCCCTTACCATCTGGTATGAATGGAAAGATTCCCATAAAGACGGCGAAAAAGATGTGGAATCCAACTTTGGTATTCTGGATTATGAGGGCAATAATACAATAACAGCGGATACTATTAATGGCATATTGCCAAAAATCAAAAATGCAGTGATAGTCAAACGACTAATGGATAAAGATCCCACGCATTTTGTGGTGTTGATCAAACAACCAGACGGGAAATTACAGATTATTGTATGGATGGCAACCGATGAAATTAATTTGATAAAGACCCTAACCCTTGCTAATGCTTCGGGTGCTGTTCACTATAAAATATCTGCCCAGCCCCAACTGATTGATGTGGGTTCAGATAACCCTGCGTTTGAGATACAGTAGGTATTACTATTATTCCTCACTATCCGAAAATAAATCTCTGGTTGATGGCTCATTGTCATCAAAAGCTACTGCCCTTCTGGTAGCTCTTACGGCAAAATCAGGCACTTCATCATCTAAAATATTCTGCGTGGTTATGAGGGTTATTCTCTCATAAATTCGTCCCATAGTGCTTTTATAGGTGGGAAGTGTAGCGATATATTCCAGCATCGGTTTCGTTGGCTCTTCCAGTGTTACAAACATACCAATAGGCGAATGTAGGGAGCTGAGGGTAGCATCAAACTCCTTAATATCTTTTACCCCCACTTTTCCTGATTTTACCTGTATATAGCATTGTTTTTTAGCTACTTTACCTTTTACATTCGCATCATAAATATAGAAATAGCCGTCCACCCCGCCATCACTGCCTTTTTTCTCTGAATATACTCCTCCTACTGAAAAAACCGACCATTTCTCAAATTCCTTGCGGACATAGTCGTTTTTAGTGGCACGGGCAAGGCGGGTTGCACTTTCCAAATCACGGGGAATACCGAAAATAGTGACATCTTTATTGAATTTCTCAATCGCCTTTTTCTTTTGCTGTAAGGTGGGATTGGTATTGCCCTCCAGATAATGTCCATCTATTAACCGTTGCTGAATTAAGTCAATCGCAAGGTAGGTAATATCAATGCCTATCCATTTTATACCCATTTTTTGTGCTACCGCTACGGTCGTCCCGCATCCACAATAAGCATCCAGCACCCTGCCATTCTTAGGGCAGCTTGCTTTGATAATACGCTCCAGCAATGCCTCTGGTTTTTGGGTAGGATAGCCTAAACGCTCTTTGGCAGAAGGTGCGATGAAAGGTATCTGCCAGACATCATTTTCCCTTACTCCCTCTTCATTTATTGCTTTATCGCTTACCAGATAGGGTTCTTCACCTTTTTTGAAGCGATGCAATACGCCCTGTTCTTTTCTCTGTTTTGATCCAGCAGTATAGTCCGTATAAATAACATTGAAATAATAGTCGTTATTTTTACTATAGAACAAAATAATATCATGTAATTCCTGAAATTTTTTGGTCTTCCCTGTCCATCTTCTATAATGCCATATAATTTCATTTCTGAAATTATTTTTACTAAATATAGCATCCAGTAAAATCTTGAGGTAATGGCTGGCTGTCGGGTCGCAATGGAGGTAAAAACTACCTGTCTCCTTCAGTTTGCGGTGCATTTCCACGATACGCACCCCCATATTCACCAGATAGGCATACATGGATTTATCAGAAGCATTGGGGGATTGCAGCAATATCAGCTTCAACCCGTCTATTACACTATGCAGAACATGATAACGCTGGGCTTCTGTATGATAAATCAGCGTTTCAATTTCCTGTATCCCGATTAATGACCAGGTATCACCAAACGCTTTAGTTTGAGCGGTTGCTCCGTCATAAATCACGTTATAATCACGCTTTGAGTTAAACGGCGGATCAATATATACTAAATCCACACTATCATCTGGGATATGCTGTTTAAGTATTTCTAAATTATCGCCGTAAAAAAGTTTGTTCATTTATTCCTCGCTATCCGAAAATAAATCTTTGGTTGATGGCTCATTATCATCAGAAGCTATTGCCCTTTTGGTAGCTCTTACGGCAAAATCGGGAACTTCTTCATCTAGAATATTCTGCGTAGTTATGATGGTTATACGTTCATAGTGTGATGCTCCCAATCCATTTCTATATTTTGGCAAAGATGCAGCATATTCAAGCATTGGTCTGGTTGGTTTTTCGAGCGTTACAAAAATTCCTATAGGGGCATTTAAAGAAGTCAAAGTGGAATCAAAATCACGAATATCTTTTACTCCCACATTGCCTGATTTTACCTGAATGTAACATTGCCGTTTTTTCTTGGTATCATCATAAATATAAAAATAGCCATCTACCCCGCCATCACTGCCTTTTTTCTCCGAATACACCCCTCCTACTGAAAAAACCGACCATTTTTCAAATTCCTTGCGGACATAATCATTTTTAGTTTCACGAGCGAGCTTACGGGCTGATTCCAGGTCTTTGGGAATACCGAAAATCTCGACCTCTTTAAGGAGTTTTGCTTTGGCTTTCTTTTGCTCTTGCAATGTAGCATTTTTAAAGCCTTTTAAGTAAAAAGAATCTATTAATCGTTGCTGTATTAAATCAATAGAGAGATACGTTATATCAATCCCGATCCATTTTATCCCCAGCTCTTGTGCGGCTGCAATCGTAGTGCCACAACCACAGTAAGAATCTAAAACAACGCCTTTTTCTGGACAGCTTGTCTTAAGAATCCGCTCTAATAACGCTTTGGGCTTTTGCGTTGGATAGCCTAACATCTCGCTTCTTATTCTATCCACTGGATAAATATCAATCCACCAATCCTCAACTTTTTTTCCTTTTTGTTCCATTAATTCTATTTCTTCTTTTTTATCCTCATAGTTTTTTTTGAATACCTGCCCTGTATTATGAAGACCGCTTTTATGAGGTATTCTGGGAGTGTTAAAAATATAGTTATTAGATTTGGTATAAAATAAAATTATATCATGCTTTTTGGGATAAATTTTCTTGCTACTGCTGGGAGTAGAGTAACACCATGCAATCTCATTCCTGAAATTGTCTTTACCAAATACCGAATCAAGCACTATTCTGAGATAATAATTAGCGGTAGTATCGCAATGAAGGTAAAAACTACCCGTTTCTTTGAGTTTCTTATGTAATTCAACTATTCTGATACCCATATTTACCAGGTAAGCATACATGGACTTATCTTGGGCATTAGGGGATTTGAGCAAAATTTCTTTAAGTCCAGTTAAGACATTATGTAATGAGCTATAACGCTGTGCTTCTTCTTCATAGATAATATTTTCAATTTCCTGTATCCCAATCATAGACCAGGTGTCACGAAACGCCTGTGCCTGAGCGGTAGCACCTTCATAGATGATATTATAATCCCGTTTGGAATTAAAAGGCGGATCAATATAGACTAAATCCACACTATCATCTGGGATATGCTGTTTAAGTATCGCTAAATTATCGCCGTAAAATAGTTTGTTCATTGTTATTTCCTTGTTGCACGCATTAAACGTATTTATGCAGGAATAGGTGGCTATTTCAAGAAAATTAGAAGAACTCTTTTAAATCAGCCCATTGCTCTTAAAAGAATAGTAATTATTACCCGCAATAATCAGGTGATCATGCACAGCAATTCCCAAAGCAGCAGCAGCGGAAATAATCTGTTTGGTAATGTCAATATCTTCACGGCTGGGTTTGGGATCCCCACTGGGGTGGTTATGGGCGAGGATGATCGAGGCTGCACCCAATGCCAAGGCACGTTTCACCACTTCACGGGGATAGACGGGGGCGTGATTAATCGTACCGGGTTGCTGCACTTCATCGGAAATCAGGGCATTTTTATTATTTAGGAATAATACGCGAAATTCTTCAATGTTTTTATGCCCCATACTGATACGGCAATAATCCAGCAGGGCAGTCCAGGACTGGATAATCTGTCCCTGTGAGGCTTCTGCTTTCAGCATTCGCTCCGCAGCGGCATGAATCAGCTTGATGCTGGCAATAGCCGCTTCACCGACACCTTCTACTTCACTTAACGCTTCCGGGTTAGCATGGACTACTTTGGCAAAATCGCCAAAATGGGAAATCAGTTTTTTAGCCAGAGGGCGGGTATCGGCACGCGAACTGGCGGCATATAGCACCATTTCCAGTATTTCATAATCATCAAACGCACTTGCACCGTTTTTGAAAAATCTGGCACGCATCCGCCCACGATGCCCCGTCTGGTATTCCTGTCTATCAACAACTTTTTTGGTCATATATTATAAGGCGGGCAGGTAAAGCCTTTAGGCGAAAGGGTGAAAATTTCGCATCCGTCTTTTGTGACTGCCAGCGTATGTTCAAACTGGGCGGAAAGGGAACGATCACGCGTGGTTACCGTCCAGCCGTCCTTGCTATTAAGGCGGGTCTCATATCCACCTGCATTCACCATCGGTTCAATCGTAATGAACATGCCTTCTTCCAGCACCAGCCCCGTACCCCGTTCGCCGTAATGCAGGACATTGGGAGCCGTGTGAAACGTTCTGCCTGTGCCATGTCCACAATAATCCCGCACCACGGAGAAATTATGCTTTTCGGCATGGGATTGAATCGCATAGCCAATATCCCCCAGACGCACACCCGCTTTCACCTTTTCAATGCCAATCATCATGCACTCATATGCTACTTTGGTAAGACGCTGTGCCTTGATCGATACTTCACCCACCCAAAATGTACGGCTGGAATCCCCATGCCAGCCATTTAGCAGAGGCGTGACATCAATATTGATAATATCCCCGTTTTTAAGCTGGCGATCATCAGGTACGCCGTGACAAATGACGTGATTAACCGAAGTACAAACCGACTTGGGAAACCCGCGATAGCCAAGCGGTGCAGGAACAGCCCCTGCTGCCAGCGTCATCTCATGCACAATCTGATTAAGGTGATTGGTGGTTACACCTTCTTTGATATGCTCCGCCATAGCATCCAGAAGTTCTGCTGCCAGCCTTCCTGCCTTTCGCATCCCTTCAAATTCGGTGGGGTCTGTATGGATAATGATTCCACGTTTTTCTTCTGCCATAATGCTTTCCGTTTTATTCTTATTGCTATTAATCTAGCGTGAAATATCGTATATGTCTAGACAAACGTCCCGATCAGGATCAACAGCCCCGTTATCGCATTGGAACGAAAAACCGCATGGCAGCTTTTCGTATTATCCAGATTCACGCTTTCCACCTGCCATGCCAGATGAAAGGCAGCGAGAAAAAGCCCTATCAGATGCATACCCGCAAGATACCAGAAAATGCAGGCGAGGCTATAGAAGATACGAATCCAGAATTTACTGTTTTCCCCCCATTTCAGGGCAGTGGATTTCACCCCTATCTGTCTATCATCCTGCTTGTCCTGATGGGCATAAATCGTATCATAACCCAATGTCCAGAAAATACCGCCTGCATAAAGCAGTAAAGCACTTGGTCCAATTTTATCATGCACGGCAGCAAAGCCCATCAAGGCTCCAAAATTAAAGGTAAAGCCTAGAAATACTTGCGGAAAATAGGTAATACGTTTCATGAAAGGATAAATAAGGACAAAGGGCAGGGCAAGCAGTGCGAGCAGAAACACGGCAAATTTAAACTGGCATACAATGATAAGCGAAAGCAATAACAGGATAAAAAGCAATAAATTTGCCTGAGATAAACTAATCACACCCGAAGCAAGCGGGCGGTGTTTGGTGCGTTCCACTTGTGCATCAAATTCCCGATCCACCATATCATTAATAATGCAACCCGCAGAACGCATGGCAACTGCTCCAATCAAAAACCAGAGCAGTAATAAAGGAGAAGGATGTCCATTGCTCGCCAGCCCCACCGCCCACCAGCAGGGAAAGAGCAGCAGGTAAATGCCAATCGGTTTATCCAGCCGCATCAATTCAATATAGGGTTTTAGTAATGATGTTTGCATAATGTTTTGATTATATAAAATTATACCCTAGAATGCCAGCATGAAATAACAGAGGATTCAGGCAATGAAAGCAAGGGCAGGCAGAAACCGTACCTTAACCATTGAGGAGCATGAAAAAGCTGCATTATCCAGGCGGCTCCTTACGTTTGATAAGCCCGTGACGGTAGAAACGATTACCAACACCCTTATACATCAGGATATTTTTGCTACTATTCCCTTGCTACCTTCTGCCTTTATTGACCTGTTAATCATTGATCCGCCCTATAATTTAACCAAGACTTACGGCAAACAGAAATTTTCCAAAACTTCTCCAGCCGTTTATGAGGCGTGGTTTGAAAGCTGGTTTCAGCCAATGCTGCGATGCCTGAAACCTGACGCTTCTCTTTATGTCTGTTGTGACTGGCAGTCTTCCAAATCCATTCAGACGGTACTGGAAAAATATGTTATCATCAGAAACCGTATCACCTGGGAGCGGGAAAAGGGCAGGGGAGCTGCTGCCAACTGGAAAAACTGTTCCGAGGATATATGGTTCTGCACTTTATCTGAAGACTATTATTTCAATGTGGAGGCGGTGAAATTAAAGCGAAAAGTAATGGCTCCTTACCGTGATAACTCAGGGATTCCAAAGGATTGGGAAGAGACGAGCGACGGAAATTATCGCCTCACGCATCCTTCCAACCTCCTAACCGATATTTCCATCCCCTTCTGGTCGATGCCGGAAAATACCGACCATCCCACCCAAAAACCGGAGAAACTCATTGCCAAATTGATACTGGCAAGCTCCAAAGCGGGGGATTTTATAGGTGACCCGTTTTCAGGCTCAGGAACCACGGCGGTGGTGGCTAAAAAACTGGAGAGAAATTTTTGCGGGATTGAACTGGAAGAAACCTATTGCCAGCTAGCTGCAAAAAGATTGCAGATGGCAGAAGCAAACAGGATGATACAAGGTTATGATAAGGGGTATTTTTGGGAACGAAACAGTAATCCTCGTTAGAAACGTATTGCTTACTTTTTTGCCTGTTTTGTATGCTTTCCTGCATTTTCACCTCGCCGTAATAATACCATTATAACGTGGTAGGGTGCTATTCGCATTGTAAAACGTTGTCCAGATGTTATTGGAAAATTTCTGGATGCGGAAATTTCCGTAATCGGTTATCCAGATATTGCTTAAGTCGTCACCGCGAATGGCAATGGGGCTATTGAAGCTGCCATTGCTGCTTCCTGCTGCCGTTCCTCCCCATACTGTCCAGTTGGTTCCGTCATATTTTTGCACGCGGTTATTATAACTGTCCACTACCCAGATATTACCCGTATAATCTGCATAGATACTGGTAGGGTAATTGAATTGACCTGGTGCAGTCCCCGCACTGCCATAGATTGTCCAGCTTGTGCCAGCATAATTGGATTTCAGAATGCGGTTATTGCCCTGATCCGTTATCCAGACATTATTATTTGCATCCAGTCCTACATCGGAAGGGGTAGAAAAACCTTGCGTATAGGTGGTAAGTAGTGTGCCTGCTGCATTATAGGACTTGACGTTATTGGCACCCGAATTAGCCACCAATAAAATACCTGATTTACTGAGGAATATTCCCTGTGGCGTGCTGAGTCCTGTAACAAAATTAGCCCAGGTTCCTGTGCTGTTGGTATATTTCAGGATAGTATTTCCTGATGCCAGAAATATATTGCCGTTACTATCCGCAGCAATACCTCTTGGGCTACTGAAAGCAGCATTGGAGAGGGTAGTCCAGACACGGCTTTTACTGGAATATTTATAAATCAGATTGTTAAGATTATCGACCATATAAATACAGTCAGGAATGAGGTTGCTGGCATTATTTTTCTGTAATTGCCAGGGTTCCTTGTAGGTGACAATATCATCAAAATTATCCAGGTTATTGCCGGTATCGATCAGAGGTACGTTCTGGACATAATTGGCAAGCGTGCCTTTGGTTCCACTGCTATTACAATGGCAATTTACCAGCTCGGCTGCATTGACACTGCCATTGCTGCTTACTACTCCATTAGCAGTATAGGCTCCGTGTCCATTCTGCCCGTGGCTGATAATGGCATAGACTCCTGAAGAAGAAAGCGTGTTGGAGTTTGCATCCTGTATGCTAATGGCTTTGGTGCTGGCACTACAGGCTCCCCCAATGGAGATGGGGAGGGTATTGCTATTGGTAAAATCGGGATCCACGCCGAAGGTAAAACGGTTTCCCCACCCGTCATACATATAAGTATCAGGAAGCTGTAATGCCTTGACGGGAACTGCTCCTTCGACAAAACCACCCGTAGCGGTGTAATTGGCAGCAGGACTACCCCCCACACAGCTTCCCTGATTGGCAGATTCCACCCCATAATTGCTACTGGTGGAGGTAAGCGTAAGGCTGGCAGGGCAGGGGATTCTGCCAAATGCTGCACTGTAATTAAGCAGGGCATTTTCAATAGCATCCATGCGACTGACGGTTAAATCGACCTGACTTTTCTGGACGTAGGCAGAAAAAGTTGCCATTCCTCCGCCTATCACAATGGCAATAATGACAAGGACTACTGAAAGTTCAACCAGGGAAAAACCACGACGCATAATGATACCAATTTTCTTATTAAAAAAAGAATAGCATAATAATCTAAACTATATTATATGACTTTGGCAAACTTTAGTATAGTTATTTCTCGTGTAACGTACCCGTAGCTCAGCTGGATAGAGCGTCGCCCTCCGAAGGCGAAGGCCGTGCGTTCAAATCGCATCGGGTGCACCATTTTTTAGAGAAATTACATATTGCTTTTCGCATGAAAAAAGGTATAATTTTTGTGCAACAATAAGGACTGAATATGAATGCGGCTGTTTCAGAAGTGCGAGAAGAATCCTATACTGCGTTGGCTACCAAAACAGACCTGGAGCTTTTAAGGCATGAAGTTATCAATAAAGTTGGCATAATGCTGATTGCCCTCGGGGTTTTCACAATCACTTCATTTGCAGGCTGCCTGGCTTTTTTTATACAGTATATCAAACACTAAGCAGAAAATCTACCTGCTCGCCATTTCCAGTTTTGCCAGCTCAACGGCTGCCCGCAATTCAATATCCTGAATTACTCCCATCAATTTGCGATCATTGACATATTGCTGTTTCATGGTGGAGAGCGTCTGGTTAAGCCCCGCTACCATATTTTCGGTAATCGTACCGTTAATTAACGCAAGCCTGAGTTTTTCAAGGGAATCAAGGGTATTTTCACCCTGTTGCAGGACGGTTTTGCGATTTGCATCTTCATCCGTTATTTCATTCAGGCTGATGAGGGCATCAATATTGGAGAGGGCAGAAAGATCAGCAGGAGCAGAGACAACAGGAGAGTTTTCCGCTTCCGAAGCACCCAGCAAGCCAAAGAAATCACCACCTGAACCAGAAACTGATTTTTTTTTATTTATATTCCCTGTCTTTATAGCTGTAAATTCATTTACTCTTGTGACCATAAAACTATTGTAATTATCCATTATAAGGTTATAGCTATTATAGCCTGTCTTTTAAATAACACCAGTTAAAAAATCGGATAATAGCCATATGAGCCGTAATAAAAAAGTGATTTTTACCCTTACCAGCACGCCTGAAAAACAGGCGGATTTTGAAGCCATTATCAATGAGCGTAATTTTTCGGATGAGATAGTCTTTGTCTCTGTTCATAAGTTGGTGGATGCCTTCCATAATGCTCCGGAAGACACCAAAAGTCGTGTCAATAATGCAAAACAGAAACTGGAAGAAGCAAAGGGCTTCATGGATGCCTGCAAAATCCCTGATTCACCGGAACGCAAAAAGCTGGAAGCCTTATGTGAAGAATTGGGCATAAATTGTAACCCTGAAAATATCTATTTTGCCGCCGATGATGCGTCATTGGAAACGAAGGATCCTGACATCTGGGATCATTTGAGGGTTGAACTAGCTCCTTTAGTGCCTGAAAGCATACTGGATGCTATTCATAGTAATGGACCTTCGGTAGAGGCAGGACCTGTCATGAATGCGGTGGGCGGAGCAGAAAATCTGGCACGGCTGTTTCACAAGGCAGCAGCATCCGCAAATTATCCTGAAGGAAAGCCCATTGAAATAACTAAATATGTGACGTTGTATCTGAAATCACTCACTGGCAAGGAGCATACTATCACGGGAGAAGAACCCGTAACCCTTAAAAGAGAGATAGCACCAACCTCCAATCTCTATTTCTCGCTGGACGATGTGTTCTGCCCAATAGGACAGGACAAAACGATTGCAGAATTGGGAATGGAGCATAAGGCAAGTGGCAGTTTCAGGGCAAAAGTGGTAGATGGCTTGCTTGCGATACCCACGGATAAAACCATGCCTGAGCAGGAATTTATAGCGGATACTTACAAAAACGCTAATTATGTGATTGGGTTGCCCAATGCAAATCCTGAAAACCAGATAGTAAAAGGTATCATCGCCAAAAGAAATAATATCGAATTTCTTAGGGATAGGTTACATGGCGATACGGGAAAAGGCCCCAATCCTGAAACCGCATATGATTATCTTGCTTTGCCAAGGCAGGTGGTAGAAAATTCCGATGCTATCGTCTTTACGCCGTTTAACCCCAAAACCATTAGCAAATCAGAATATTCCACGCTGCTGCACTCGCTTTTTTCCCGCATAGTGCAGGAACAGCTCGAAGCCGATATTATGGGAAGACCCGTGATTCTCATGAATCATAATGGCTGTTATGATGGAATATTGGGTGTGGTGGAGCGGTTAATTGAAAACTGCATGATGAAGGGGTATGATCGCAAATCTTATGAAAAACCTCTGGTGTTAAGCAATCCTGAAGTTGAACATTTGGCAAGTTCCTATTTTGATAGTTTGAAAAGTGATAACCTGGAAGCATTGCACGGTGCAACATTGGAAGTGATTGAGCAGCGTCTGGACGGTAAAAAGCCCGTTGCACAGTTGCCATCCACCCCAAAGCCGGAAACTGAAAAGCACGGAACCAAAGCACCGTCTGATATATTTGTCGTGGGAGTATTTTGTTCCGCAGGTAGCAAAAATAAAATACTGAATGATAATTTGGAGAAATATGGGGAATTTTTAGCAAGAAATGAAATAGGTGCAGCATGGGGTGGTGGTGATCGTGATGCTATGGGATCTTTTTACAAAGGCTATATGGCGATTAAAACAGCCCATCCTGAGAAAAATACCCATATTTCAGGTTACAGCACCAAACCTATTCTGATAGCAGAAACCCAAAAAGGGAGAATGCCGAAAGTGGATTATGCTGAAATTAACAAGGATATAGGGGAACGCAAAGCGGGTATTATTTCTGATTCCAACATGCTGGTGGTTGCACCTGGTGGAGCAGGGACGGTGGAAGAGTGGTGTGCCACGCTTTTATTGAGGCAGGCAATGCCAGAGCAGTTTTCAGATAAAAAGCTGGTGCTTTATGCTCCTGATTTATACGGTAAGGAAGAGCCTTTCTGGGCAAAAGAGGCAAGGGTTATTCTGGGAGATGAGTTTATGAATAATGTTCAAGAAAACCCCGATTTTTATGCAGATCAGGGTATTTTGTTTGTTACGGATTTAAAGGAGCTGGAGCATATCACGTTGCAGCAGAGGGATGTTTTCGAGAAAACTTCCCATGTGGCAGCTATTCGGCAAAAAGCAAACGGTGGTGGGGAACGCAGGTTATAAATTGCACTTCAAAAATTTATCATCTGTTTCACACTTTTCCATTTTCTATAGCTATTTCATTCAGGCGTACGTCTGCATTAGCAAAACGTGCGGTAATGACCAATTCTCCTCAACGTCTATTCTTTCTTACTTTTTGTCTATTTACAATGTCTGACGAGCCAGCTTTTGTAATAATTACCTCCTTTTTCCTGTCCTTCAGAGTAATAGTTGCGTCCCGTTAAACCGCTTTGAAACAGCCAAACATATGGTCAAAGGAGTGATTCTCCAGCACCAGCACCACGATATGTTTAATGGGATCATTGGAAGTATTGTTCATATCAATATTATGTCTCGTCTATTGAAAAAATGCTAGACTTATTTTGCAAGTCTTTTATAAAACCTGGTATGAACCTAAAAAATGAGGCAGAACTATGTCGGAAAATACTTTTGATATGATTGTAATTGGTAGCGGGCCAGGTGGCTATGTGGCAGCCATTCGTGCCAGCCAGCTTGGTATGAAAACCGCCATCGTGGAACGTGAAAATCTCGGTGGCATCTGCCTTAACTGGGGGTGTATCCCGACCAAAGCACTGCTTCGCAGTTCGGAAATCAATCATCTGCTGCATAGTGCCGATCAGTTTGGCTTCACCGTAGGCAAGGTTGCTTTTGATCTGGAAAAAATAGTTAAACGCTCGCGTGATGTGGCGGGGCAGTTATCAGGTGGTATCAAACATCTGATGAAAAAAAACAAAATCACCGTATTTGATGCCACGGCAAAACTGGCAGGCAAAGGTAAAGTTGCTCTTGAAAAAGATGGCAAAGCCTTACCTGAAATCACGGGAAAAAATATTATTCTGGCAACAGGTGCAAGAGCCAGAACGATGCCCCATCTGGAGCCAGACGGCAAGTTAATCTGGACGTATCGTGAAGCGATGACTCCTCCCGAAATGCCAAAATCGTTGCTGGTGGTGGGTTCAGGTGCGATTGGAATTGAATTTGCCAGTTTCTACCGTAATATGGGTGCGGAAGTCACCGTGGTGGAAGTGATGGAGCGGGTGCTGCCTGTGGAAGATGAGGAAATTTCCAAATTTGCCCATAAGCAGTTTGAAAAACAGGGCATGAAAATTCTTACCTCCACTACGGTAAAAGAACTCAAAAAAGGTAAAAATAATGTTACGGTAGTGCTGGAATCAAAGGGCAACACATCCGAAGTGACGGTAGACAGGGTGATTCTCGCTATTGGTATTGTCGGCAATACCGAAAATCTGGGGCTGGAAAAAACCAAAGTCAAGGTAGAAAAAACGCATGTGGTGATTGATAAATGGTGTGCTACGGGTGAGCCGGGTGTCTATGCGATCGGGGATTTGACAGGGGCTCCGTGGCTGGCACATAAAGCATCGCATGAAGCGGTGATTTGTGTGGAAAAAATTGCGGGCGTGAAAGATGTCCACCCGCTCAATACCCGTAATATTCCAGGCTGTACTTATTGTATGCCACAGGTCGCAAGCGTGGGGTTGACGGAAAAAGCTGCCAAAGATGCAGGCTATAAGATAAAAGTAGGACGTTTCCCCTTTATTGGTAATGGCAAGGCAATCGCCATGGGGGAGCCAGAAGGGCTGGTAAAAACCATTTTTGATGAAAAAACGGGTGAGTTACTAGGTGCACATATGGTGGGAGCAGAAGTGACGGAAATGATTCAGGGCTATGCCGTCGCAAAAACGATGGAAGGTACGGAAGCAGACTTGATGCACACGATTTTCCCGCATCCGACTATCTCTGAAACCATGCACGAAGCGGTGTTAGATGCGTTTGGTAAAGTGATTCACATGTAGGATATATTTAAAGGAATTGCTTTATGAATGAAGATATCACCTATAAACCTAATAGCATTTATATGAAAATAAGAGGGATGCTTTCTGGAATACCCTCGGAAGAAGATGGCATTTTGCAAGGAGGTCTAGGTCTTGAAGTCCGTCAAGCTGATAGTATATTGCGGGAACTTATAGACATTAATGCTGAGACTCTTAAGCCTGATTTCTGGAATAAGAGTTATTCTGAGAAAGATCCAACAGTTAAAGTTGTGCTTATGCAGGCAAGAAGGAAAGCAGTAGAAAAGGGGGGGCTGGTCTGCCTCCTATGCCAGGACTAAGGGAGGAATTAAATAAAAAGAATTGGGAAACCTTCACAAAACGTTCAGATAAACCTAATCAACGTGGATGACTTTAGTTGCTGTATTTTTTACAGTTGCTTACTGAAAAGCAAGAGAGAGAACGCTGTCCATCATATCATTTTACCATCTCCTCTTTTACCTGCTTCACCGCAGCATTAATTTTCAAATCCAGTAATATTTTCCCATATTCTGTAGTAGCCTGTGTGGAATCCCCCATTGCACCTTTGGTACTATAATCCTCTGGTGTATAATGTCCCCGCAATTTTTCTCTTATTCCTGTAGGTTGTGCCACCAGCATTTCCGCTGTATCGGCAAAGCCTGCATGGGCTTCAATATCGGGTATATGCAGCGTTTCCGCAAACGCCACCTGTCCGTTATGTTCATTATAATAGTCGCTAATATGCAGCACTTTTACTCCCTCAGTCTGCCACTCTCTGGTGAGCTTATTCGCTACCTGTTCCTGCACTGCCTGACTGGCTCCGTGTTCACCAATAAAGCAGATGGTTTTGAAGCCGTGCTGCTTCAGGCTGCGAGCGGTATCTTCCAGTACGGCAGCAAATGTTTCAGGGCGAAGGGAAAGCGTGCCAGCAAACTGCATATGTCCTGTGGGAGGGGTAATATCGCCTTCGGGTACATATTCCATAATAGGAGCAATCAAAGCATTCCCCAATTTTTCAGCAATCACAGGCATGGTATAGCGTAAAATGGCATTATGTTTTCCAAGCACAATATGCAACCCATTCTGCTCGGTTCCACCTGTGGGAATAAGGGCGGTGGTCTTGCCAGATTTTATGGCATTGGCAATTTCCTGCCACGTCATATCTTCCAGCCAGAGCGATTCTGCTGCCTGAGCGGGCAGGGCAATGCACAAAAACAGTATAGAGAAAATCCTTATCATGATAAGGCAGCCTCCAGTACTTTATCCACACTTATCTTCTGCATATAACTATTGTCACGTTTTTCCTTCTCATTCATGGCAAAATCATGCGATTTAACGATTTTGACGTGATTCCCACGCGGTGCATAGACTTTATCATTACTCGGCCCATAAATACCCACGCAGGGAATACCGGCAGCAGCAGCCATATGAAACAGTCCCGAATCATTGCCAATAAAGAGTTTTGCCCGCTCCAGCAAGGCGAATGCCGTAAGCAGATCGGTTTTTCCGCTTAAATCCAGCATGTTTTCTTTTGGTATGGCATTGACTAAAAACTGTACAGATTCCTTTTGAGCTTCAGATGCCATCACACCAAAGGCAATATTTTCCTTATACAGCTTTTTAGCCAGTTCTGCAAAATTTTCGATTGCCCAGTCTTTAGCAGCGGAATTGGTTTTGGGAGCAAGGAAAATCCATTGTTTCTGCCCGTAAGGAGCCAGCAGGGCATCTGCTTTTGCCTTTGCTGCCACACTCGCCCAAAGACGGGTAGGGGGCGGGGAGTCGAGTTTCAACAGGCGAGCCAACTGCTCCGATTTGGAAAGATTTTTATCAGGCTTCATGAAAACATAGCGTTTTTTGGTTGCGACAAGATAGCTCAGCAGCGAACCTCTTAAATCCACCACCACATCCCATTTTGGTTGCCTCACCTCGTTCCATAAGGTAAGCCAGTGTTGATTATAAGGCTGTTTGCGTATCACAATCAGCTTTTCAAGGCGGGGAAATGCCTCAAATAGCTGAGCGGGTGCTGCCCCCATCGCAAGGGTGAAACGGGCTTGTGGGTAAGTATCCAGCAAATGCGAAAGAATGCCTGTTGAAATAATCGCATCGCCTATACTGCCACTACCAATAAAAAGTATATTCATTCTCTATCCTTACTAGCTGCTTTTTTGAAATAAAAGTCTTTTTTGATTTCACAGAGTTCAATCGTAATCTCTGTAGAGGAAGGCAAACTATCAGAAGCAAAGGTTCCAAGGTTCTGTAAAGTCGTTTTTATATCGCCAGGCAGCCTGCCTTCAAAAGCACGCAAACCAATATGTAGAAAATCTTTTTTATTACCATACAGGGTTACATTATAATGCTCATACCCTATCGCACGGGATTTAATGCTTTCCTTATCAAAACTTGGCTGCTGTGCTAATAAATCATGAATTTTTGCCGTAAATTGGGTAATATTTACTTGCTGTTCAAGTGGTTTGGAATATTCGATAATCAGATGTGGCATAATAGGTCGCTTTTGAAATGATTGAAAGACTAAAAAATCAAACGTATTAACTATCTATCCCCTTGACTTCATGGTAAAAAAAGCTACATTAATCAAAAATTGATGAGCTTCACAATGCCAGACTCTATACCAAACCATCTGATAAATCACGCAGATTATGCAGGTTTTGCCAAACGATTTTTTGCAGCCTGTCTGGATATGCTGCTTTATACTCCTTTTTATTATTACCTTAATAAATGGCTGGGTTACTCGCATCTGGTGTTAAGCGAATCCCTGTTTTTTGTCTTTGCATTAGTTACCTATTCGCTTTTCTTTGCCAGTAAATGGCAGGCTTCTCCAGCGATGTACCTGCTGAAATTCCATGTCACAGACGAAGAAGGCAGGCGTATAAGTTTCAGGCGTGCGGTATATTGGGGAATTGTGGGCAGTATTGGCTGGGCATTATGCTTTGCAGGTGTCATTTACATGCAGTCAAATTTTGATATTTACAGTGTGCGGGACATCATGCAAAGCTGCCAGGAAAATAATATTGCTGTACCTGATTGTAATAAAGAGATTGAGAGCGAAATTCATATCCCTGTGGAAAGTTTTCAGCAAATTTGCTTTGCAAGCCTTGGTCTGGCAGCGTTTCTCTCTTTCATCTGGGCGTTGTCCATTATCGTCCCCAAGGATAAAACAGGATTTCATAATCTGATCTGTGGCACACGGTTTGTCAATGGCAGGGTCTGAGACGATTGTAGCCCTTGCTACACCTGCGGGGAAATCAGGCGTTGCAGTTATTCGTATTTCAGGCGAACAGGCAAAAAGGGCGTTGTCTGCCTTTGGTGTTGCCGTTCCTACCCCCCGCCTTGTTACGCTGGTTTCCTTAAACTACAACAATGAAATCATTGACAAAGCGTTAATTATTTATTTTCCCACTCCCAACAGTTTTACGGGTGAAGACGTGGTAGAGATCCATTGCCACGGCAGCCGTGCAGTGATTAAAAAGCTGCTGGATGTATTATGCGAACTTAACGATTTTCGCCTTGCCGAGCCAGGTGAATTTTCCCGTCGTGCATTTTTCAATGATAAAATGGATCTCACAATGGCGGAAGGGCTGTATGATCTGATTGAATCTGATACGCAAGCCCAGCGTAAGCAGGCGATGCGTATCATGCAGGGGGAAGCTGGCGAATTTTATACTCAATTACGCAAGGCGACACTGCATAGTTTAAGTTTTCTTGAAGCCTATATTGATTTCCCTGATGAGGATATTCCTGAAAATGTCATAAAGGAAATTGATAAAGAAATTCAGACTATTATTAGTAATATAGAGCAGGCTTTGGAGCGGGGCAGGGTAGGGGAACGGGTGCGGGAAGGCATCCATATCGCTATTATTGGTGAACCCAATGTCGGCAAATCCAGCCTGTTAAACCTGCTCGCTAAACGGGAAGTAGCGATTGTTTCGCATCTGGCAGGCACAACGCGTGACGTGATTGAAGTGCATCTGGATATTAACGGCTATTCAGTTATTATGGCAGATACGGCAGGGATAAGGGAGCAGGTAGACGAAGTGGAAAGCGAAGGCATAAGGCGAAGTTTCGCACGGGCAAAGGCTTCGGACATCAACCTTATCATGCGGGAAGCAGGAAATAATCAGCTCAATCCTGAAATTGCTGCACTGGCAGAGGCGGAATCCAGTATTATAGTCGTGAATAAATGCGATATTGCCTTGCCTTTGACGGAGGGAAAAATCTTTATTTCTGTAAAGGAAAAAACAGGCATTGATGTATTGATGCAAGCGATTGAAGCCAAAATGGAGCAGGTGATTCAGGGAGAAATGTCGTTTGTCACCCGCAACCGTCACCGTTTTCATCTGGAACAGGCAGTGTCGCATTTGCAGAAATACTATCGCCTACCAGTAGAATATATTGAGTTGAAATGCGAGGAATTACGCCGTGCTGCTACGGAAATTGGTAAAATTACGGGCAAAATCGAGGTGGAAGAAATTTTGGGAGAGATATTTAGCAGTTTCTGTATTGGGAAATAGGGAAAAAGCGTTTGCCAAAATGGTAAAAAAGCGGTATGGTGACTGAATTAAAGGAAAGGATTTTATGCTAACTGCTACGTTTGATACGCATCGTTTTTATCAGAAATTCACGCATGATGGCTTCACGGAAAACCAGGCAAATGACGTAATTGAATTTGTTTCTGAAGCTATTGCTGCCAAAAATGCAGATTCCATCACCCGCCCTGAACAGACTGTTTTCAAGTCCGAAATGAAAGCAGACTTCGCTGAATTGCGTAGTGATATGCAGCAGATGGAAAGTGACCTTCGCAGTGATATGCAAAAGATGGAAAACGGGATTCGCAGTGATATGCAAAAGATGGAAAACGGGATTCGCAGTGATATGCAAAAGATGGAAAACGGGATTCGCAGCGATATGCACCAGATGGAAAACGGGATTCGCAGTGATATGCACCAGATGGATAGCAAAATCAACCAGTTGGATAACAGGGTTACTCTGCTTGCCACCAATATGAAATGGGGATTTGGGTTGCTCTTTTTCGTTCAGCCTCTGTTGCCTGGTGTTTATCACACTATTGCCGTGCTTATATCCAGTTTGGTGAAATAAGGCGTATTTGTCATTAAATCTTCATACTTCTTTGTAATATTTTTGTTATAATCAGAGGTAATTTAGTAGAAATAACCTGTGATTTGGTACGTTTATGGCAGATGACAATGACAACTTAATTCTTGGTGCAGAACGGTTTTCAGTTGAAATCGGTCAGGCAAGCGATATAGAATCACAAATTATTTACACCAAGGTATTTGAGCCAGGACTAAGCATACCAGCTTATTACAGAGATGGTGTTGTGTATGCCCCCTCTGAGGAAGAAGGAAAATATCAAGAAGCACTTAAATTCGCAAAAATATTATCGATTAACTTTAATGCTTCGGTTGATACTACAAAAGAAAAGAACATATTAAAACTTGATGATTCCGATCTAGATACATTATTAAATGCTTTTGATGATAATAAAATTGATGGATTATATCGTTACCAAATTACAAATGGTGATAAGTATTATGCTATTTATTCTGATAAAGGCGGTAATGTCGTATTTGGACATGAAGGCTGGAATAACGAAAAGAATGGATTCGTTAATCAGGAATTGATTTCCCAATATGTTAAACTAGAAGCTGTTTCACAGCAAGAAGCTTTTCAAAGCGAAGATCTTTCTCAATATCTGACAACTGTTTCCCCTGAAGCTGCTAAAGCAACTGAATTGCCAAGCCCTGAAAGCCCTGTTTCAACTGATAAAACCGCTCAGAAAACAGAACCAGAGCCTGTTATTACCACTCCCAAAGAAAAAACACTTGAAGAATGTATAATCAACCCCAACCCAGATCAGCAGACGACTCCGTACCCTTCTTTCGCCAGATCCAGCTCCAACTATTCCAGAGGCAGCACCCCTTCTCCTGCCAATACTTCAAAAGAAAAGTTCTGCTTTGGTGCCGTCTTCAGTATTGTAGTTGCAGCAGCGACAACATTATTAGGGATTAGTCTGGCAAATAACGCAATATTTAAGCAATCCAAAGGTAGCGGGCAGCAGGTTGGTCGTCACTAGGTTTTTTCCCATTTGGCTCTGCCTGTTCGGGGTGTTTTTACATATCATCTTTTCCGATCCCCTGCTAACTGCAATGGGGGTGCATTATTCTGGCGAAGAAGGGCATTTTTACGAGAAAATTCATGCAGGTACGGTGTGTATCTATATGGCTTTTATGCTGTTTATCTTTTTTGTCAAGAACTCTGAAAAATGGTTCCTGGATAACAAAGCGGCTTTTCTATTACTCGCAGTCTATCTGGCAGTGTTTCTCTATATGGCACTGCGAAGTGGCTTTGCCGGGCTGGCGGTGTTTCTGGATACGCATATTCCGATTGCCCTTGTGGCGGTTATGGTGCGTTATCATTCTCTTACAGGTTCTCGCTGGACGCTCAATCTTTTTATCTTTTGTGCCATTATTAATGCCATAACGGGTATTATCGAAGCGATTTATCAGGTGCGACTATTTGAATTTGACCCTGACTGGGTGGTGCTGCATGAGGAATATTTCCGTGCTTCCGCTTTTATCGGGCATCCACTGAATAATGCGATTTTTACCGTCATCGCCCTGTTTATTCTGCTCGCACTTGACTATAAACCCATTACCAAAATGCTGATGGGGACGATTCTGTTTGCTTCGCTTTTTGCGTTTGGGGGTAGATTTGCCTTGTTATTTACCATCCTTGCCTTGATGTTTTTAACTGCCCATTACATACTAAAAGCAATAAACAACCGAAACAGTACGCAATTATTGTTTATAAGTCTGTTGATAATAGTAGCAGGCGGGGCAGGGGCGATACTGCTTTATTTTATAATTTTCAACGGGTTTGGCGAGCGTATTTTTGCGCATCATCTGTTTGATAAAAGTGCCAATGCCCGCTGGATTTCCTTCATGGCGTTTCATTATATGAGCCGGGAGGAAATTTTTCTGGGCGTTTCTGCGGATAAAATTCTTGGTATCGTGATGCGTATCAACCAGCATTATGAAATGTCGGATATTGAAAATCCCTTTATTATCATAATGATGTATATGGGGCTTTGCATGTTTGGGCTGTGGTTGGTCGCAACGCTTTATTTTATAAAATCCTTGCTAAATCATGCGTCATTATTACTCAAAATCACCGTAATAAGCTATTTTCTCATTGCCTCCACGTCCAATTCTTTCGGAAGAAAAGATGCGAATTATATGATTATGGTGGCGATGGTGCTGTGTGCAAAAAACCTTAAAGCCCGCGAAAAAGCGTAATTAAAGCCTGTTTTTTATCCAGATAGAGCCTGTCTGTATCCAAAAACAGGCTACGGCATTTTTCATAATAGTCGCTCCAGAAATAAAGCGGTTTTCGCTCAAAAATCTGCCGGATTTTTGCTGCTTCGCCTGCCCACACTTCTGAAGCCAACTGCTGGGTAGCAATGCGGGCAATCAGCCAAAGCGTGAGGCGTTGGAGTAGCTGCCATTTTGCTTCATTATCCTTATTGGCAAATTTTTCGGCAAAACTATGCAGGCTGGCAATATTTTTGCTGCCACTAAATAATTCCAGTAACTCTTCATAAAGTATATCTGCCGCAAGTACCTGCATCTGAATCGCTACACCCGCAGAAAAATCCGATAATACCGCCCATTTCTGGTAATGTTCTGGCTCAATGTGAGGGGCAGCATTTTTCAATACCGCATCAAATGCCTGACGTTCCAAAGAATTAAATTTTATGATACGACAACGTGAACGAATGGTAGGAAGCAACGCACCGCTATTATGACTTATTAAGAGTATGATTGCCTGCGAAGGCGGTTCTTCCAGTATTTTCAGCAGGGAATTGGCAGCATTGCGATTCATCGCTTCGGCACCGTCAATAATCACCACACGCCAGTTGGCTTCCGCAGGGGTAAGGGAAAGAAATTCTGATACTTTACGGGTTTGATCCACGGCAATATCGCCTGAATCCAGCACCAGAAGATCGGTATGCCCACCCGAAATCACCCGTTTGAAGGTAGGGTGTTCAGGGGAAATATACAGGGATTGGCTTGTATCAGGTGCGGGAGCAGGTTCCCCAAACATATCAAAAGAAGGTTTTGATTTGATGGGGATTCCAGAAGCCAGTAAAAAACGAGCCAGACGATAGGCAAATGTCGCTTTACCAATACCTTTTTTACCGCTCAACAAGATGGCATGAGGAATACGCTGCTCATGATATGCCTTGAGTAGCAACTGTTCCTGTAAAGAATGCCCAACAAGCTGATCCTGCTGCTTGGGGTGCAAGCCAGTTTCCGATTCGTTTTTAGAAGTTGTTTTTGCCTTTGCCATATTATTCCTGTTTAATAGGGAAACCCAAAAACATCAAGGCGTTTATACAGGTATTATTGTCGTATAATTTATATTATGGAAAATTATTTGCGAGATAATAAAGGTTCATAAAACTTTAACACTATTCCATTAGGGTTGTGCTATAATCATAAAATAAGTGATATGCTAATCATGCTGAATGTTATGAAGTCCTTTTTTTATAGCTTTATTAAAGCACTGTATTTCCTGAAATTTATAAAATTCGGGATTATGCTGAAATTTTCCTTTTTTCTGGCAACCTTGGATACCTTCCTCATGTCTTTTCTGGACACCCACGAAGACATATTACTTTATGCTGATATGGCAATCATCAGTATGTATCTCATCATTAAACTTGCCGTGAGTGCCAATTATGAGAAAGTTGAACATATCCCACCCGTCAAGGAGTAGTTTCCTACCACTTATGCTCAAACTTTTTCCTGATAATCATCGCTGCGGAATTTATCAGTGCCAGAATACATAATAACGTCATGATACCCGCATTGGTTTTTTCAATGAAACTTTCCTGCGGACTGGTTGCCCATAAATAGGTCTGTACAGGCATTGCGGTGGAGGCATCCAGCGGGCTATGCGGAATATCCACGATAAATGCCACCATACCAATGATTAGTAAAGGAGCAGTTTCGCCCATTGCCCGTGCTATGCCGAGTATCGTACCCGTCATAATCCCTGGGATTGCAAGGGGTAACGTATGATGCGATACGACCTGCAAGGGTGATGCTCCCAACCCACGGGCAGCGTCCCGTATTGAATCAGGAATAGCCCGAAGACTGGCACGCGTCGCAATAATAATGGTAGGAAGTATCATAAGAGCCAGCGTCAAACCACCTGCCAATGGTGCTGAGCGTGGTACACCAAACAGATTCAGATAGACAGATAACCCTAGCAGCCCATAGACCACCGAAGGAACCGCTGCCAGATTGTTGATATTTAACTCAATCAACTCCGTTATTTTGGATTTTTTGGAAAATTCCTCAAGATAAATAGCTGCCATTACCCCCACGGGAAACGCAAAAAAGATGCAGCAACCAATGGTAAAGAGTGACCCGACAATACTTCCCATAAACCCTGCCAGTTCTGGCTCACGCGAATCGCCGCGTGTGAAAAAATAGGGATTCCAGGTTAGTTTTATCGCTCCTTCCTGCTGGAGTTTGCCAAGCCATTCCAGTTGCTTATTGGTGATACGGCGATTTTGTTCAGGCGTAGCGGAAGTAATGTTATCTTTAATCGCTCGATCCACCAGATCGGAAGCAGGCAGCCACAAACTCGTTTTATTATTCACCAGCAAAGGATTGGCAATCATAGCCTTACGAACAGTTTCAATCGCTCCTGAACTCACCAGCCCCACTAATTCCCGCACCTCGTTTTTATCGCTCACTTCAGGAAATTTCGCTAGCAATGCCTGCTTGATGAAAGGTGCAACATCAGCATGTCGCCACTTCGTTTTATCTTCACCGATCCCCTGCCCTTGCACCGTCATTTCCAGCCTGATTTCCATATGCAGGAAGCCATGCCAGCCCTTGCTAATAATCGTAAAGAGCAGGAATACCAAGGCACTTAATGCCAGCAAAATAGCAATCTGCCCGTAGCGTTTAAAACGGATTTCCGCTTTTTTGCGTTTATTCATTAATTTATTCATTAATCACTATCCCTTTAAAACACTATCTAAATCTAGGTTCTGGGATAGCATTGAAATGTCTTTTAGTCCATTCTCCCATTTCTCTAGGGGCAGTGCCAAAATTTTTAGTTTGCATTCTATCTCTATGACCGAACGCATCTATTTCAACAGGAATACCAGACTGGTGCATTTTTTGCAGGAAAGCATTTCTTGGATAATTATCAATTTGAGGTTTTTCTACTACCTTACGGATGTTGTCAACTACTAAATCTTCTCCAATATATTGGATAAAAGATGGCTTTGTTTCCAGATTGCCAATAATGCCTTCCAGTGCTGCCAATGCTTTATCTCCTTTTTCTTTATGAGTCTTCAAACTATGTGGAGGTATTTCACCTAATCCTATAACGACAAGAGTCTGCTTGCTAGGGTCGTGTGGCTTGACTCAATAGCTAACCTCAAGTCTTCTAATGTTTTACAACCAAGATGTTTTGCAACTCCCAGCTCCCGCTCCATTTGCACCCTAATATCTTTAGCATCTATGTTCTTCCCATAATGTTCAGTTTCAGTAGAAATTGCCCCTCCTTTTACTGGTACATATTCGATATTATAGTGTTCTTGCAGAGCCATTATCCCACCAACCATATGACGATTTGCACCCGATAGTATAACGATACCATCACCAGCATGTTTTTTCGCTGCATTTATTACACTATCTTTGATTTCTTCAAAGCTGGTTGTATCTCTTGATATTACTTCTGGTTTTTGCTTACTTACTACATCATCATATATTTCCTGCATACCTTTTACAGACAAGTCAAATAGTTCGTTTTCATCACCTTTTAAGGTCGAAAACTTTTGAATATCAATTTGTGAAAAAGACATGATAAATCCCCCATTATTACTTTTTAACTTATTTAGAAAACATTAGTAGATTATCATGGTTTCATTAACTTTTTATTAAATGACTACTCATATGCTTCACGGTATTTTTTAACAAAATGAAGGGCAATAAAGTTTAGAACAAGCGTTACCATAAAAAGCGTTAATCCTAAAGCAAAAGCTGCCAGTGTTTTGGGGCTATCAAACGACTGATCGCCTGTTAACAGCGAGACAATCTGGACGGTTACGGTCGTTACGGCTTGCAGTGGGTTAAAGGTAAGGTTAGCTGCCAGCCCTGCTGCCATTACCACAATCATGGTTTCCCCAATGGCACGCGAAACAGCAAGCAATATCGCTCCCATAATGCCTGGCAAGGCAGCGGGCAGAATGACATGGATAATGGTTTCGGATTTAGTAGCTCCCAAACCTGAAGAAGCATCCTGCAATGCCTTGGGAACCGAGCTGATAATATCGTCTGAGAGCGAAGAAATAAAAGGAATAATCATGATTCCCATGACAAAACCCGCTGCCAAGGCACTTTCCGTAGCAATATCAAAGCCTAACGCATGAGCCAGCAGGCGAATATGGGGCGTGATGGAAATAATGGCAAAATAGCCATAGACTACCGTCGGAATACCCGCCAGTATTTCAAGCAACGGCTTCACAATAGCATGGGTTTTGGGCGTAGCATAGTGCGAAAGGTAAATGGCGGAAAACAATCCTATGGGAACGGCAACCAGCATGGCAATAATCGTAATGAGAAAAGTTCCTAAAAATAGGGGGATAGCACCAAAAGTCCCTGATCCCCCTACCTGATCTGCTCGTGTGGCAAGCTGGGGACTCCAGTGCAGTCCAAACCAGAATTCAAATGGATTCACCACACTGAAAAATTTTAATGCCTGCGTAAGTACCGTTAAGATAATAGCAGCCGTAATGACGATCGAAAACAAGGCACAAAAAGCCAGCATCGTTTTGATAAGACGAGATAATATTTGGTTTTTAGCCTGACTATGAAACATAAATATGTAAATAAATGCTGAATGTGCTGCCCTCACCTACCACACTTTCAATCGAAAGTACACCCCGATGTCGATGAATAATGTGTTTTACAATAGCAAGCCCCAATCCCGTCCCGCCCGCCTTGCTTCTGGCAGAATCAACACGGTAAAAACGCTCGGTGAGGCGGGGAATATCCTCTCTGGCAACACCGTCCCCGTGATCAATAACAGAAATACAGATAGCACGTTGAATTTTAACCAGATTCGGGTCTTCTGGCATAATGGAGGTGACACGAGCCGTCACCAGCACTTCCGTACCCGCATTGCCATATTTAATCGCATTGCCAATAAGATTATGAATAACCTGCATTAATTCGCTTTCTTCGCCTTTGGCAAAAGGCAGTGCATCCTGCAATTCCAGCCTTATTGTCATATTTTTCTCTTTTACCGCCCAGGCATAGGATTCCTTGACGTTGCGGATGATTTGCAACATGTCCACCTTGCTACCTGGAGCCGCATGTTCACTCATTTCAATTTTGGAAAGCGAAAGCAGATCACCAATCAGTTTTTTCATGCGGGTTGCCTGCTCCCCGATGATTTGCAGAAATTCGCCATGTACGGCAATATCATCCTTTGCTGGCCCGAGCAGTGTTTCCACATAGCCAATAATACTGGTAAGCGGTGTGCGGATTTCATGACTGGCATTAGCGACAAAATCCGCCTGCATCTTTCCTACCTGCCTGAGTTTGGTAATATCATTTAAAGTGATAATAACGGCAATATTATCACCTGATGCGGCAGGAAACAGTTCAATAATTGCCTTGAAATCAATCACTCCTTCCCTATCAAGCTGAAATTCCATCGTTCTGCCGACATGATCTTCCATGACCACCGCAATCGCATTGAGCAAATCATCATTAGGAACAATCGTCGCTAGTAATTTGGTAGCAAGATTCTGTCCGAATAAGGCACGCGCAGCTTTATTAGTACGCACAATCTTCAGTTCATTATTGCACATCAGCAAAATATCTGGCAGGGAATCCACCAGCGTTTCATATTCGGTAATCAGGCTGGCGGTCTGTTTCTTCTTCTTTTCCCATGAGTTTCGCATATTTATAAAGGCCTGGGGTAGCTGGCTGATGGATTTAAGCCGTTCCAGCCTGGGTTCTTCCACCTGCCTGTCACTTGCAAGATCATTGACATAGTCCGTAAGCGAATAAATATTGATAATAAAGGGTCTAACCACCAGCATGGTAAAGAATAATACGCAAACATATGAATAAATCAGGTGACTAAAGGAAATTTCGCCGAGAAAAAAGATACAGATTAATACAAAAAAGGTAGGTAACGTAACCATTACCACCGATTTAAATATCATGACCATAAAAAGATTGGAGCGATTATTCATGATTTTTCATTAATCGAGCATTAATAAGAGTGGAAATAATGGTTGCCAACTGCATAAAACACGCAGTGCGACTACTGGTTTCCCGCCATAGTAAAATAATTCTTCGGCTAAAGGAAGTATTTTTGAAGGGTTTATAGAGAATAGCAGCATCATTTTTCTGTATTGCCAGTTTTGGAATCAGGGTAATAGCTTCGTTCATCGCCACCATTTGCCGCAGCGTCTCAAGGCTGGTTGCACGGAATTGTTGGGATTCCGCTCCCCCTATCATGCTACAGACGCTTAACGCATGTTCACGCAGGCAATGTCCTTCATCCAGTAATAAAAGCGGGTGTTCTGCCAGTTCGCTATCTGTAATCAGTGTTTTTTCTGCCAAAGCGTGGGAAGGATGAATGGCAAGGTAAAAAGGCTCATCAAATAGAAAAACGCTTTTATAGCCCTGTTTATCAATGGGTTCTGCAACGATGATACAGTCCATTTTACCCTGTTGCAACTGTTCGAGTAACAGATTGGTTTTTTCTTCCACCAACTGAAAATGAATATTTGGCAACTTTTTTTTCATTTCCCCTGCACATAAAGGAAACAGATAGGGAGAAAGTGTCGGAAAAGCCCCTATTGTCAACGTCCCGCTAAACGGATCACTTTCATATTTGGCAATGGATTTGATTTCTTCACTGAGCAGCAATATTTTTTTCGCCTGTTCATAAATCAACCTGCCTATACGGGTTAGCATCACGGATTTATTCGTGCGTTCAAAGAGTTGAATATGCAGATATTCCTCATATTTCTTTATCTGAATGCTAAGCGTGGATTGGCTGACATGGCATAACTCCGCTGCCTTGCTGAAACTTCCCGTTTCCGCAATCGCCACAATATACTGAAAATCCCGAATACTGCTCATAGCATGTCAAACAGTAAGAGTTCGGTGTTTTCTATGGCGGTAAAATGCAGGCTTTTTTCCTGGGTAATGGCAAGCCCGTCACCTGTTTCAAGGATAACATCATTCACCTTTACGGCTCCTTTTACCATTTGTATCCAGAGTTTGCGGGAAGGCATAATACTATGCGAAAATGTACCGCCAGCTTCGAGTTCAAGGCGGTAAAGATTCACATCCTGATGCAGCATTACAGAGTCTGACTCGCCCGTTTGGGATGCTAAAAGTACCAGCCTCCCCTGCTCTCTTCTATGGTTAAAATTCTTCTGTTCATAGCCAGGGGCAAGGTTTTTGGCGTTGGGTAAAATCCAGATTTGCAGGAGATGCACTTCCTGCTGCTTACTATCATTATATTCACTATGCAAAATGCCCGTTCCCGCCGTCATTTTCTGCACATCACCCGCAGCAATAACCGAACCATTCCCGAGTGAATCCTTATGCGAAAGCTGCCCCTCAATGACGTAAGTTATAATTTCCATATCATTATGGGGATGCGTACCAAACCCACCCCTGGGTGCAATTCTGTCTTCATTTATCACCCGTAAAGACCCAAATCCCCTATACTCAGGATCATAATAATGCCCGAAACTGAAACTATGCCTGCCATGCAGCCAGTCTATGGCTATTTCCCCACGATCATTTGATTTACGAAGTTTCAACATAGTCATGCTACTTTCAAAGGATAAAGCATAGCTATAAAATATATTATTGTTATTTTCCACTTAAATAGTTATAGTTACCATATGACTATTATTATCGGTATTGATCCTGGATTACAGAAAACAGGTTGGGGCATTATCAGGAGGGTGGGAAATGCTCTTTCCTTCATCGCATGTGGCACGATTACCACGGATAGCGACATAAAATCCATTGCTCCGCGTATTTTCCATATCCACACGCTGTTAAGCGAAATTATCACGCAGTATAAACCCGAAGAAGCAGCGATTGAAGAGACGTTTGTCAATGTCAACGGGCAGTCCACCTTAAAACTGGGGCAGGCAAGAGGAGCAATTTTATTGACGCTGGCATTACAAAATCTCAAAATCAGTGAATATGCGGCGACTTTAGTCAAAAAAAGTGTGGTGGGAGCAGGCAGGGCAGATAAAGAACAGGTTGCCAGAATGGTGCAGCTTATCCTGCCCACCTGCGGGAAACATGGCAAGGATGCAATGGACGCACTGGCAGTTGCCATTTGTCACGCCCATCATGCAAAATACCTGATTAACAAGGATTGAACATGAAATTATTACCCTTTATCGTAGGGTTATATTGTATGGTCATAACGTCCGCTATGGCACAGCAGCAGCCTGCCCCTGATCCCTATATCCAAAATCAGATAGAACAATTAACCCTGCTCGAAAAGCATTATGAATCGATAGAGGGTTGGGAACCTTTTGCGATAGGCAAAAAAATCATTCCTGCACAGGAAGATGAACGCATCCCCTCCGTCAGGCGGATTTTAACCGTGATGGGAGACTATACGGCAGCTCCTTCTGATTCACCTCTCTATGACGAAGCACTGGAAAAAGCCGTGCGGCATTTTCAGCAACGTCACGGACTGGAAGATGACGGCATTATAGGAAAATCCACGCAGGCGGTCTTAAGCGTAAGTCTCACGCAGCGTATCGCCCAGATAGATGCCACCCTTGCACGCCTTAAACTGGCACTATGGGGAGGTGAAAAATATATCATCGTCAATATCCCCGCCTACCAGCTCCTGATTATCAATCAGGGGAAAAAACTGCTGGATATGAAAGTGATAGTAGGGCAGGAAAAGCACCAGACTCCTTTATTTGACAATGCAATCACAGCCGTGGCATTTAATCCCGCATGGCATGTACCAAAAAGCATTGTGGATAAGGAACTTATCCCCAAACTACTGGAAGACCCGCAGTATTTTGTCACGGCAGGTTTTGTCATTACCCAGGACGGCAACGTCATTGACCCGCTTGGTTTTGACCGCTCCAACCTGAAACATCTGGTATTTCGTCAGGATGCGGGTGAGAAAAATGCGTTAGGCAAAATCAAGTTTAATATCCCTGATTCCGACGCTATTTACCTGCATTCCACCCCCAGCCCCCGCCTGTTTGCCAAAGCCTTTCGTGCCTTAAGCCACGGCTGCATACGGCTTGAAAAACCAATGGAACTTGCCTATTTTCTCATGGAACCCCAATGGGATAAGCAGCGTATTGATGAGACTTATGAACAGGATAGTTTCAAGCAGGTAAAAATAACCCCCGTTCCTGTGCATCTGGTCTATTGGACGGCTTTTGTGGATGAGGCGGGGATTGTGCATTTTTATGAGGATGTGTATGGGAAGGATAAGTGATTAACAATATTTCAACACACCCAAGCTGTTTTTCAACAGCATATTAGGCTGTAAAGCCTGGATTTTGGCAGCTTTCCCTGCTTCCTGCGTAAGTTGCAGGGTACTTTTATCCCAGCCCGTTGCCTGATAGAGTATCGCCCTGCTTTTGGCAAACAGTGCTTCTTCTCCTGCCTTGACGGTTTTCCCGTATTCGGCATGGGCAAATTTCACGCCGATATTGCGTGCCATTACCCCGTCCTTGAACTTGCTATCCCCCACATATAGCATCGTGGAAATGGCATGATTCAACACTTGCTGGTAAGGAGAATCTTTTAGCATAATTTGTTGCGTTACATCCTGCTGTATGGGATGACTGGCAGGAAATTCATCAAGGCTCATGCTATCATCTTTTGCCACCTCAAACACTTCATCAAACGCAACTTTTTCAGGTATGAGATGCTGTTTGATCGCATCGTCCAGCACTATCTGTGCCAGCAATTTTGCATTGGGTTTTTTGAGGTGATTGCCCTCTGCATCCAGCGGAAAATTTTTCTGATACATGGCAGCGGAAATTTCAGGTTTTATATGAGAGGGATAGGTATAAATGCCCGTAATAATACCTGTGAGTCCGAGCCATTTCACAGCCTGCACGGCAATATTCGCCACCGCCTCCGTAACGATATAAATTCTTACGCCTTTGGTATGAAAATGTTGCAGGGTTTCCACCACCTCATCATAAACCGTATCGGTAGTCAGCCTATAGCTGGCATGACTTCTGGCAGCAATGGATTCCTGCTCTATGATGGCAAACTCATCGGGGCTAAATTCCGCCTGTTGCAGCGAAGGTAAATGCTGCCAAACCCTATCATCCCAATCATTTTTTAGAAAAGCATGGGCAACTGCCAACTCCTCATAAAGCGTCTCTGCATCGCAGATAATATGCTTTTCCAGCAAGGCTTTCTGCCAGATTTTTACCCCTGCTTCCAGTGCCAGCCCATATTCCATCACTTCATCATAAAGCGTATTATGGAGGTCTAAAGCCAGAATTTCAAAGGGCAACAGGTTCATTTTGCTGCATAAATCTGTTTAAACAGCGTATCCAGCGAGGTGGCAAAATCATCCTTTAGAACACGCTGCGTAATCGTATTGGAATGGGCAGAAAACCCCTCATAATCCGAAATTTTTACTACTGAATCTTTTAGCGAATCAAAGCCTTGCTTGTTCATCACCGCCACGCTGGTGCGTTTCATGAAATCCCAGATGGAAGTAGCGGAATGGGTTCTGGCATGTTTGCCTGTTGGTAAAATGGCATTAACACCAATACCGAAATTTCCCATCGCAATCGGTGTATATTCCCCAATCAATATTTCACCTACATTTACTAATTGTGGCATCACTATTTCAGGACTTTTAACTTTTAGATGCAAATGTTCAACCGCATATTCATTAGAAAATGCAATGGATTGCTCCAGTGAATCGGTTAGCACAATCCCGCCATAATTGGCAAAACCTTTTAAGCAAAATTGCTTACGCTGTTCTGGCAACTGGTTAATATATTCAGGCAGTAATCGCAGCACTTCTTTGGCAAGCTCTTCAGAATGTGTAACCAAAATAGCAGCAGAATCCGCACCATGCTCGGCTTCGTTCAACAAATCCAGTATGGTGTTGCCTATATGAGCCGTTTCGTCCGCAAGAATCAAGGATTCACTCGGGCCTGCCGGCATTCCTGGATCCATAATATCAGAAAGATGCCTTCTGGCTGCTGCTACAAACGCATTACCTGGCCCCAAGATTTTTGACACTTTCGGAATTGTCTGCGTACCGTAAGCCAAAGCGGCTACTGCCTGTGAACCTCCCGCTTTATAAACATGTTTTACCCCGCATAACTCAGCGGTAAAAAGCGAGACATCATCAATTGCGCCTTCAGCTGTTGGAGGCGTGCAGACGGCAATTTCAGGCACACCCGCCACAATCGCTGGCACACATAACATATACATAACGGAGGGAAAACACCCCTTCCCTCTTGGCACATATAAACCAACGGAAGGAAGTGGTGAAATCTGCTCACCCGCAAACACACCTTTACTCACTTCTGTGAACCAGAGTTTATCTTCACGGCTTTTTTGGGCTTCATGAAACGTGCGTACATTCGCAACACATTGTATAATCGCTTTTTTCAAGTCTTCTGGTACATTTTTTCTGGCTTCTGCAAATTCCGCTTCACTGACCTTGATGGCATCTATGGGGACTTCTGCATGATCAAGCTGTTTGGCATATTTGACTAAAGCAGCGTCGCCTTGCTCTCTTACCTCTTCAATAATAGGCAATACGATTTCCCTGACATTGCCAATATCGGTTTCGGAACGCTGCATGATTTTGCGTTTGGTGGCTGCGTCCGTTTCGTTCCATTTGAAAAAATTTATGCTCATGTTGGATTCTTACGATAAAGTGGCAAAGAAAGTGGAGATAATATCTTTACCCTGTTTGGGCGGAGAAATCAACATTACTGAAAGGGCAAAGCCAAGTAAAGAGGTTTGTGGGGTGTGAAAATTAGTGGCATTGCCAGCATTGGCTCGCAGATTCATTACTAACGCAGGGCAGCAGAACAGGGCGGTACGGATATATTCTTCCCAATTATCTTGTAGCATGGATTGCTCACGCAATTTTTTTAATAAAGGTTTCCAGATATAATCCCGTTTCGTAATTAAAAATTCTTCCCTGAGTGCTGGCAACTTCCAATTATGCGTAACATGAATGGCATTTTTTTCAATTTTGCAGGTGATATTAAGATTTTTGTCCGCTTCCACCGAATCATATAGCCACAAAGGATGGGCAAAAATATTATGAAAAGTGGGCTTGATTTCTGCCAACAGAGCGGGAATATGCTTGCCCGCAAAGGCAGGATCGAAAAAGGAAAGAAAGGCTTTTTCTTTATTATCTTCCACTTTTGTATTATACCAGACATTGCCATTATGGGCATCACCATGTGCAATAACGGCGGGATAAGTCCCGCTATTTTTAGGAAACATATGAGCCTCGGGTGACATCAAATGCAACGCATTTTCAAAGGCTTTTTCAAGGGTAATATCATATTCCAGACCATTAATCACCCAGGTAAGTTTTTTCAATTCCTCAAAATCAAGGGTTGTGTCTCCTGGGAATGCACATGGCTTGTTTGCATAAAAAAGCTCGTAACGCCCGCCCAAGCTATCTTTTTTGGTAACTATATCATCCGTAAGCCGCCTGACAAATAATTGCAGGATAGGTTCATCATAAAGTTTTTCAAGCGGTGCAGCATGAAGGGATTGCTCATATTTTTTGCCACAGATTTTATCCAGTTCAATCTGTGCAAGCTGCACATCGAAAAACTTTTTTTCAGTAGTTTCCAGTTCCAAAACGTCCAGCGGTTTGCATACATCAAATAAACGCTGGCTGGTTTTTACAGGATAAATCACCACCTGTTTGCCCACTTCGTGGGAAGCATAAAGCGGCATATCAATCGGGAAACCATTATCCGCCAGAAGCTGCCCGTTATAATATTCCTTCAGTTCCATTTCTTTTTCTTCATGATGAAACTTAAAAAATAGAGATGTAGCCCCTGATTTGGGATCGGCTTCTTTTAAATACAGTATTCCATTTACGGAATTGAGGCTTAAACTATCCTGACGGATAGTAACCGTTTTTACAGATAAGTTAAACAATTCATGGATAAAATGAATAATCGCCTGCTCTGCAAAAGCAAATTCTTTATTTCTACATGCCGTTTGAATGTCGGATAGGGTAATCGTCATATTTTCTCTTCACAAACATAACCCCACAAAAGCGGGGTTATGTTTTATTACTTTAGTAAAAACTAAGCGTGTTTTGCTTCTTTTTCACGGCGTTTATCACTTAAGTCTTCACCCGTTACCTGATCCACCACTTTCATTGAAAGTCTTACTTTTCCTTTATCAATTTCAATGGCTTTTACTTTCACAATATCCCCTTCATTCAGGACATCGGTGACTTTGGCAACGCGTTCATTCTTAATTTCGCTGACATGCACCAGTCCGTCTTTGCTGCCAAGAATATTCACAAATGCACCAAAATCAACAATGCGAACGACTTTACCCGTGTAAATCTTGCCAATTTCCACTTCCGCTATAATCCCGTTAATCCAGTCAATCGCAGCCTGCAACTGATCGGCATTGCTCGACGAAACGGATACAATACCGTCATCGGAAATATCAATTTTAGCACCAGTCTTTTCGACAATTTCGCGTATAACCTTGCCACCCGTACCAATAATTTCACGGATTTTTTCTTTAGGTACGCTAATGGTCGTGATACGCGGGGCATTTTCATTGACCGTTCCACGCGGCGTGGTAAGGGCTTTTGCCATTTCACCTAAAATATGCTTGCGTCCTTCTTTTGCCTGGGCTAGCGACACTTTCATGATTTCTTCGGTGATGCCATCAATCTTGATGTCCATCTGCAAGGCAGTGATACCGTTTTCTGTACCCGCTACCTTGAAATCCATATCGCCTAAATGATCTTCATCACCCATAATATCGGAAAGTACGACAAAATCATCATTTTCCTTGATTAATCCCATCGCAATACCCGCTACGGGACGTGGCAATGGCACACCTGCATCCATAAGTGATAGTGAAGTACCGCATACGGTTGCCATCGAAGAAGAACCGTTGGACTCGGTAATTTCAGAAACCACCCTTACCGTATAAGGGAATGCTTCTTTGGTTGGCATCAGCGGACGAATCGCACGCCAAGCCAGTTTGCCATGCCCGATTTCACGTCTTCCAGGCGTTCCCATACGTCCCACTTCACCCACGGAATAAGGAGGGAAGTTATAATGCAGCATGAAGTTTTCTTTATATTCACCTTCTATCGCATCAATAATCTGCTCATCGCTGCCTGTTCCCAAAGTTGCAACCACCAAAGCCTGCGTTTCGCCTCTGGTAAAGAGTGAAGATCCATGCACGCGTGGTAAAATTCCTACTTCAGATAGTATAGGGCGAATCTCTGTTGGACTGCGACCGTCAATACGTTTGGTGGTTTTCACCATATCATGCCGCACCACTTCACTTTCCAGTGCTTTAAACAAACGCTTTACCAGCGATTTGGAAAAACCCGATTCAATCAGCGATGCACAAATTTCTGACTGAATTTCCTGTAGACGTGCAGAACGCTCCTGTTTGGAGAGAATTTTGAACGCTTCACGCAGCCTGTCCTCGCCTTCTGCTTTGAGTTTTTCTTTTATTTCTGCTTCTGATTCCGAAACCGTAAGCTCCCACGGCTCTTTGGCTGCTTCTTCCGCCAGCGAAATAATCGCATCAATCACAGGCTGGAACGCTTTATGCCCTGCCATCACCGCACCCAGCATAATTTCTTCTGATAGTTCCTTAGCTTCAGATTCCACCATTAATACAGAGGTTTGGGTTCCTGCTACAATCAGATCCAGTTCGCTTGTTTCCAACTCACTTGCAGTAGGGTTAATAATATATTGACCATTTTTATACCCGACACGGCTTGCACCCACAGGCCCAAAAAACGGAATACCTGAAAGGGTAAGGGCAGCAGAAGCTCCTACCAAAGCCACGACATCCGGATCATTTTCCGAATCATAAGATAAAAGCGTACAGACAACCTGTATTTCATTGAAAAAACCATCTGGGAAAAGCGGACGGATAGGTCTGTCAATTAAACGAGACGTAAGCGTAGCTTTATCGGAAGGCTTGCCTTCACGCTTGAAAAATCCACCCGGTATTTTACCCGCAGCAAAGGATTTTTCCTGATAATTGACCGTCAAAGGGAAAAAGTCTATATCGGGATTTGCTTTTTTCTGCCCTACTACGGTACATAAAACCACCGTTTCACCGTAGGTTGCCAACACCGCACCGTCTGCCTGACGTGCTATTTTACCGGTTTCGAGCGTTAGCTTTTTTTCGCCCCATTTGACTTCTCTTTGTGCTACTTTGAACATGCTTTTGTATCTTTCTTTCTATTATCATAAAAAAGAGAGCTTAAGCGTTTCGCAAAAGCCCTCTTCCTGTCTTTATTTTCTTAAACCCAATTTTTTGATAAGCACGGCATATCTATCAAAATCCTTGCTTTTCAAATATTCGAGCAGACGTTTGCGTCTTCCCACCATCATCAGCAAACCCTGACGGGAATGGTGATCTTTCTTGTGGGTCTCAAAATGTTTGGAAAGCTGGGCAATGCGTGCCGTAAGCAAGGCAACCTGAACTTCAGGTGATCCCGTATCATTTTCGGTATTAGCGTAGTCTTTGACCACGGTTTTGCGGGTTTGTGCAGGTAGCGACATAGTAGTTTCTCCTAAAAATTATATATTAAATACACGCTTTGATGTCAGCAAATTATCCTTCACCTGCACCATAGCAATTAATTTGCCATTTTCCAACGCTACATATTCCCCGTCTTTATGACTAATCTGAAGGGGCTTTCCGTGGCGTAATGCAAGCGACTGATGTGAGTCCAAATGGAGTGCCAGTATGTCGTCCAGCAGTGTTTCCATTTGTATCCATGCTTTTAAAAGCGAATCACTATGCAACGGATTTACTAAATTATCCAGTAAAATCGCACCTTCTATTGCAAATTTTCCTACTTTTGTTCGTCGCAAGCTCGAAACATAGCCCAAACTGCCACATTTTCTGGCAATATCGCGGGCTAAGGATCGCACATAAAAGCCTTTTCCGCATACCACCGAGAAACTGGCGTGTGTGATTCCAGCAGGCGTTTGTATGCTATCCAATAGCTCCAGTTGCATAATCTCCACAGGGCGTGCCTCCATAACAGGCATGTCCCCTGCCCTCGCCATTTGATAGGCTCGCTTTCCTTGCATATGAAGTGCGGAAAAAACAGGAGGAGTTTGCTGGATTATGCCCTGAAAATATGGCAGGCTTTGGGTAATATCTTTTAAGGAAGGCAGGTGTGCTGTCGTTTGAGTGACTTCTCCTTCCGCATCATCCGTACTGCGTTCTTCGCCAAAATGAATGGTAAAATAATATTCTTTTGTGCTGCTTGCGATATAGTCAAAGAGTTTGGTAGCCTCCCCAATCGCAAGCGGTAACACCCCCGAAGCCAAAGGATCCAGCGTCCCGCCATGCCCTATTTTCTTGCATTGCAAGGCTTTTTTTACCTGAGAGACCGCTTTGGCAGAGGAAATACCGAGTGGTTTATCAATAATGAGAAAGCCGTTTTGTGGAATTGAGTGTGTCATATAAGGCTATATAAAACAAATATTACAGTAATACAATCCTTGTAATATCCAGGATTAAATCCTGAAGTGCATAATTAAATTCCAAAAATCCAAATTTTCCCTGATGACTTCATTTTAAATAGCATTATACTGTACAAACAGTATATTATTACAGTCTAATGAGAAAGTGGCTATAGACATGCAAAAAAACGGTCCTATTTTCAGTATATTGCTGGCATTGAGTTTCTGCCATCTTATCAATGACATGATTCAGTCGCTGCTGCCTGCCATTTATCCCATCTTGCGGAAAAATTATCATTTAAATTTCACCCAAATCGGGATGATTACTTTTGCCTATCAGCTTACCGCTTCCCTGTTGCAGCCTTTTGTAGGTGGTTATACGGATAAATATCCCAAGCCCTATTCGCTTTCTTTTGGCATGTTTTTTACTCTTTCGGGGTTGCTATTGCTTGCGAATGCGTCAGATTTTTACATGCTGATGCTGGCTGCTTCCATAACGGGCATCGGGACTTCCATTTTCCACCCTGAATCCTCGCGTATTGCAAGGCTGGCTTCGGGTGGAAAACATGGTTCTGCACAATCCATCTTTCAGGTAGGTGGCAATGCAGGCACTGCTATAGGCCCTTTACTGGCTGCTTTTATTATTCTTCGTAACGGACAGGGCAGCATTGCGTGGTTTGCGATTGCAGCACTGCTGGCAATTATCATATTGTTTCAAATAGGAAAATGGTATAGCAGGCATTTAAGCGATCGTAAAACCACCAAAGCCCCTCCTAAACAGGGACATCATTTATCACGCCATAAAGTGATACTCTATTTTTCATTGCTGATGATATTGGTATTTTCTAAATATTTTTATATGATAAGCATGACCAGTTATTATACTTTTTACCTGATTGACAGGTTTGGACTTTCGGTAAAACAAGCCCAGCTTCATCTTTTTATCTTCTTGGGAGCCATTGCTTTGGGAACACTGGCAGGTGGCCCATTGGGTGATAAAATCGGACGTAAATATGTGATTCTGTTTTCGCTTTTTGGGGTTATGCCTTTTACGCTGATGCTACCTTACGCTAATTTGTGGCAGACGGAAATCTTGAGTTTTATTATTGGTGTGGTGCTGGCTTCTGCCTTTAGTGCCATCTTAGTCTACGCTACGGATTTGATTCCAGGGAGAGTAGGTGCGGTAAGCGGTTTTTTCTATGGTTTTGCGTTTGGTATGGGAGCAATCGCCGCTGCGATTTTAGGCAAGCTGGCAGATATGACCAGTATTGGTTTTGTCTTCCATATATGCTCCTATTTACCTGCGATAGGTATTATGGGGATGTGGTTGCCTGATTTGCAGAAGAGTCGTAGACACTTCTTAAATCCTATCCCTGTGAGTTAAAAAAACTCTCTTTCATGGAATAGTATATTTTTAGATTTACATTTAATTTTTTTAATAAAAATTTAATATTTTCTTGGTAATGTAATATAAATAATATTACAGGATATAAAACAATGTCAGACAACTATAGGTATGTAGAACATGGTTACTTTGATAACAATGGGAATTCCGTCCCAGCTCTAGAAGTAGGTACGGGAAGAAATATGGAGGTCATTAGAGGACAAAGTGCGATTGATGAATACCTAGGAAGGCAAAATGGTGCAGAACAAGGACAGCAACCAGAAATAACAGTTGAAAAATATGACCCAAAAGCTGGTAGAGTAGATAAGTACGGTAATATAGGGGGAGTTAGAATAGTTAATGGCAAAGAAATTATAGGTGACCAAGAATGGGAAGAATATCAGAGAGAAAATGGACAAAAATCTAAAGGTCAGACAGATAAAGGAGTGCCAGAAGTTAAGTCGGATGTAGAGCATGGGATGTTTGGTGGCTTTAAAAAAGCTACTATTACATTACCAGACGGCACGCAAAGAACTTATAACAATGAAGAAGAATATGAAAGAGAATTAAGTCGTTACAAAGCATTAGCTGAGGGAAATAAACTTTTTGGATCAATCGCTCCCCATGTGCCAGTTGAGATTATCTCAGGAGCAAAGGTAGAATTTGCTCCTCAGTATGTTGTTGGTGTCAAATGCTACAAAAGTAAAGAAGAGGCAGAAAAGGCATCTATGGAATTAAAGACAGCTCTCAAAAAGGGTGTCCAAGAAGT